>NPIE01033137.1_pt1 | contig 11942 bp, 7 predicted proteins | sample 8637661 | NCBI WGS metagenome assembly NPIE01 (sample SAMN07420842, study PRJNA396082) | bioreactor metagenome | isolation source: sample BA12 brine-fed electro-methanogenic bioreactor BA | place: Japan: Kochi | collected 2016-12-09 | reverse complement strand
TGCACAGCCCCTTCACCGAAGAACGCAAGAAACTGATGCCTGTTGAAAGTGTTTATCCCCTTCCGGAGATCTTCAATCTGTTGAAATCATATGAATTATCGAAGCAGCGTAGGATATCTTTTGAATACATCATGTTCAAAGACCTCAACGACACCCGCAGGCATGTGAATGAACTGGTGCGGCTGATGCACGGGCTTAAGGCCAGGATCAACCTTATCCGTTTTCATCCCGTCCCGGGAACTCCGCTGGAAGGCTCCGATGACCATGCCATTGAAGCATTTAAAGATGTTTTGAATGCAAAGGGTGTAACGACCACGATCCGGGCCAGTCGCGGCCTTGATGTTGCCGCCGCCTGCGGATTGCTTTCCACAAAAGAACTGCTGAAGAAGGAAAATAATTCAGACTTCTGATCCTTTCTGCAACTTACTGAATCATGTCAAAAAAGAATCCGGTATCCGTATTTAAAGGAAATCCTTCTAATGCGAACACCGGATCTATAGCGTACCTTGTACCTAATACTGAATACCTGATACCCTTACTAAACTATTCCTTCTGATGTCCGAACTTATAGGCCAGGCCAAGTCCAAAGGTTTGTTTGAATTGTGTCCTCGGACCGGTATTGCCGTCCTTATCGGTGATATTGATGTCGTGGTCGTAGATCAGGCTTGTGGTAAGTTGTGCGGATAACCAGGAATTGATCGTGAAGTTGAAATAATTGTCCCAGTAAACATCGATATTCTGCAGATCCTCCAGGTAATTGGAGAAGAGCTCCAGGTTGGTCTGGAAATCAACATTCTTCACAATTTGAACTGAATAAACAAATTTCAGCTGGAAACCGAGTTCATGACGGATCTTTGTTCCGGTACCCGGAATGGGAATACCCAGTGTGTCAAGGTCACCACCGTCGAGGCCATACTCTCCGTAATCGGCCAGGCGCTCATCATTCACAATGGTCATACGGTAGGTGGCAGGTGCCAGGATCAACTGAAGGTTATCATTGGGTTTATAGGTGGCACCCAAACCAAGGGAAATGTATCCGGGAGCCATGAACTTACTGTTGTAGAGAGTGTCCTGGTCTTCAGGGAAACCTTCATCAAACTGAGTTTTAAATCCAAGAGTCACTGAATAGTACCAGTGTTTTGCCATTTCGTAACCGAAGTTGGATGTAAAATCAATCTTATCATCACTTTTCTTGCGCTTATCGTCTTTTTCCTGATACATGCCATAGGCCATGATGAGATTGTTGGTCCAGAGAATTTTATTTTTCTGGTAGTCGGCGTGGAAATTGACCAGGCCGTTGAGGGAGAACTGGCTGACACCACCGGCCGACCAGTTGACCAGGGCCGATTGGCCAAAAGTTAATGAAGCGTCTCCGCCTACTTTCCAATACTTTACAGTGTCAGAAGGGTTCTGGGCCTGCATAGCGGCCGTTCCTGTAAAGAAGATCATAATAACAATGCTAAATACTTTTTTCATATTGGGTGTTTTTGGTTAATTCGTTAATAGTTTACAAACAAAGTAGTCTCAGTTTGGTTTGCAAAAATAAGAAATATTTGAGATGCGCTATTTAATTACCTGAGCCAGTGTGGATCAGTATATCGATGGCTCCCTGACCGTATTCCGCCAGGCTGGCGCTTTTGTTTTCCAGTCCTTCAAATTCTTCAAGCTCCCTGAGGATGGCATTTTTTAAAACTCCATTCCCGATCCCATGGATATATGTCACTTTCTTGAAGTTATTTTCCATGGCGCTTTTCAGGCTGCGATGGAAATAGTCGATCTGCATCCGGAACATGTCATGGCTGCTCAAACCGGCGATATTATCCACGATCTCACCGATATGCAGGTCAACTACGGCAGCATGGGGGCCAACGGCATGCTTACCGATAAGTGTTTCTTTGTGATGTTCTTTAGCCACAACAATCACCGGTTCCTCGATCAGCTTTGTTTCCTGCTTCTTCCCCGGTACCATCCTGAGTTCTTTAAGGTCGGCAAGTTTGTAAAGAATGGCTTTTTCTTTCAGCAGGCCTGAATCCTGGTAACTTCCCTCGCTGTTGAAACGGTTTGCCCTGATATGAAAGCTGCATTGAAGCGGGAGGAAGGCATTTTCTTCAGAATGGGTGAGTATCTGGATGATACCATCTGTCCAGCCCGGCAGCCCTTCACGGTCAATGCTATCCACCTGTGCTGCTGAATGGGCTTCTACCGAACCATAATCAAAACCAAAGTATTCGCCTTCTTCATCCCTGAGCAGAAGGTTGTAAATGATATCATTGCCGGAGTGATTGACCACCCGGATATCCATATCGCCGGTGATGAACCACTGCTGGTCGGCCGGCACATAAGCCAGGTAGTATCCCTTGCTTTCTTCTGCCGCTGCCCTGATCCGGCCCGGTTTTTGCAGTTCGGCCGGGCTTCCGGAAAGGCTCTTCTCAAGGTCCACATTGAAATCTTCCGAAAACATCTTCCCGGCCTTGCTTTCGTCTTCCATCTTGATGATCTCACCGGAAGCTACAGGCAATTCAAACCCGTCTTCCGTGGCAACATATACAAGCCCTCCGCTAACGATCTTACTGACAACCCCGCCTCCGGTTTCATTCAGAAACTTGACCTTATCCCCGACTTTAAATTTCATAATTGCTGTTTTTTGCAAAATTACACCCTTTTTACCGGATGATGGCTTTCCGAATATTTTTATGCGCTTGTTTAGAAATGACTTTAAATTACGTATGGAGATAAAATTAATATCTTTATTGACTAACTTTGCTTCAAATCATTCATTTATGAAACAACAATATCTGATCATACTTGCCCTGCTTATTGTTCCATGGGGTATGATTTCTGCCCAGGAAGAAACCATGGACACCACCATTTCGCTGAAAATGGTGGAGATCCTCGGACAAGCTATGCCGGAGCAAGCCTTTACAGTTACTTCCATGGACCGGAAGGAGATCGATGCGCTTCCGGCCAGGGATGTAGGAGGGCTGTTGAGGAATATTCCCAATGTTAGCGGCATCCGCAAAAGCGGAGCCGTTTCCGACCCTGTGGTCAGGGGCTTCAAGTACAGCCAGTTGAATGTTCAGCTGAACGGCGGGCAAAAGATCGAAGGGGGATGCCCGAACCGCATGGATCCGGCCACAGCCCATATCGATGCGGATGATATCCGCTCCCTGGAAGTGATCAAGGGTCCTTTTGCCTTGCGCTATGGCCCGAATTTCGGCGGTGTGGTGAATATTAATACCCTGAGGCCGCTCCCGAATAAAAAATTCAGGATAAGGGTAGGGGCGATGATGGGCTATGAAAGCAACTGGAACGGGAAAAAACAGCGTTTATCCCTGCAGGGGGGCAACCGGAACGTGTTTTTCTCCCTGTCGGGAAACATGAAAGATTATGGGAATTACAGCGATGGGGATGGCCGTGAGGTCAGTTCTTCCTTTAAAAAATATAACTATACCGCTCAGTTAGGGATCAGCCCTTTCAGGGATCAGTATCTTATTTTGTCCTATGATCAATCCTTTGGCCGCGACGTGATGTTTCCTTCCCTGCCCATGGATGAGCGGGAAGATGACACCCGGCTGATATCGCTCGATTATAAGGCTGTGAATATTGCTCCGGTCTTCAAGGAGTTTACAGCGAAACTGTATTTGTCTGATGTCAGCCACCTGATGGATAATAAACAACGCCCCTTTTCCGATACCGTCGTGGCTGTTTCTGATATTACTGCCCGGAATTATGGTTATCGCTTCGAAGGGAAATTCAGCCCCGGAGAAAATGAACTGATCATCGGAACCGACTTTGAGCATATTTCCAAAGATGGCACCCGCACGAAAACCAAGATACTGGAGCCCACCATGCCCGTATTTGTTGAAGATCTCTGGAACGATGCCCTGATCCTGAACAATGGTTTGTTTCTTCTTTATCGCAGGGAAATGGGTCGCTTTACACTGGATGCGGCAGCCCGTATCGATATGAATCGTGCAAGCTCTGCAGAGATGCGGCTGGAAAAGATGGGGAATGAGATTTACCGGAACCAAAAAACAGAATCCGACTTCCTTAATTTCAGCGCCAGCCTGGGCGGGATTTACAGCATCAGTAAAAGTGTTTCGCTCCGGATGTCGCTGGGCAGGGGCGTGCGCTCTCCCGACATGAATGAACGTTTTATCATGTTTCTTCCTATAGGCTATGATAACTATGATTACCTGGGAAATCCGGAACTGAAGCCGGAAGCGAACCATGAAGCGGATCTCTCGGTAGTGCTCGATCTGGAAAATGCCGGAAGCATTGAGGCCGGATATTTTTTCTCCTACGTAACAAATTACATCACGGCAGAATTGCTGCCGGAAAGTGAGGCTAAATCCCAAACTGCCGGTGTTTATGGCGTAAAGCAGTTCTATAACGAAGATTATGTTTATCTGAGGGGATTTGAAATAAGCTATCGTTCACCGGATACTTATCGGTGGATAGCAGGAGTAAGGATGGCCTGCACCCGGGGCATCAATCCTGAGGCCAGGGCATACATTATCGAAAATGGGGAAGTTACCGGTGAAAAAACCATAAAGAACGATCCCTTGCCCGAGATCCCTCCCCTGGAAGGCTCCCTCGACCTTGGATATGCCTTTTTTAAGAAAAAACTGGTCCCTGTATTTAATCTGCGCATGGTCGCTGCCCAGAAGAACATTTCTGAGGCGTATATGGAAGACGAGACTCCCGGTTTTATGCTCTTGAACTTCAATTTGTCATGGCGCTTCAATGATATGCTGAAATTCACCGGTGGGATCAGCAATATCCTCGACAAAACCTATTATGAACATTTGAACAGGAGGATCATCGGTGGCAGGGGAAACCTGTACGAGCCTGGCCGGGTGTTTTATATGAATATTCATTTTAATATTTAACAGGATGAAAAAACTGATTTTCATATTCCCTGTGTTGCTTCTGCTTTTCTCCTGCCAGAAAGAGGAGAAACAGGTCGTTTACCAGGTAACTGAAAGCGCATCAGGCTTTCATGTAAATTACCGCGGGGCGGATGGCTCACTTATCAAGAAAGACATTACCACCAGCAGTGCAGAGGAAGTATGGCGTTATTCCTTTACTGCCGATGAAGGCGATATTGTTTTTGTTTCTGCCATTTACAAGGACATCACTTCCGCCATTGATGTGAAGATCCTGATCGACGGAAAGGTCTACAAGCAGGGTAGCAGTGCCCGGGATACCATAAAATATGTAACCGTTTCAGGTACTGTGCCATTCGAATAATGACGGTAGAAATAAATGATGATGTGCAACCAAGTGCATGCTGATGCTGTCTGATAAATGATGAAGAATAGCTTAAGCATAGTACAACTCAGTTTACTCCTGATCTTCCTCCTGGCGGGATGCAAGAAGGAAAGCAGCGAGGCAGTGCCCCTGGCGAGCGGTAATGTCAAATTTGAATTTTATCATTATTGCGATGGAGCGCCTCTGGATTATGATATCCGGAAATACGTGAACGAGGCCGGGAATGAATACATGGTAAACGAGATCCAGTATTTTATTTCGGATGCTACCCTGTATGGGAATGGCACGGAATACCGTATCGATGCCTGGAAAGACATCCACTACGTGGATACCGATATCGAATCAACCATGGAATGGGATGTTTATGACGATATCCCGGTGATGTCATACGAGGGAATACGGTTTACTTTCGGGATATGTGAAGAGAAGAATATTACGCTGATGTACACCGATCCACCTGAATCGCTGATGTTCTGGCCGCAATACCTGGGCGGAGGCTACCATTATATGAAACTGAATGGCAAATGGCTGGATGAAAATGGCCTGGAAAGGCCCTTCGATTTCCATCTTGGTATTGGGCAGGTATACGATGGCCAGACGGGAGAGATCACCGGATTTATTCAAAACTATTTTACCGTGGATGTCCCTGGCTCTTCTTTTGTGGTGGAGGATGGAAAAGAAACTGTCATCCGGCTGGTCATGCATGTCGATCGATGGTTTATGAACCCCCATACCTACGATCATGACGAATGGGGCGGCGATATTATGCAGAACCAGGCCGCCATGAAACTGGGTTGTGAGAACGGAGAGGATGTTTTTGAAGTTTTGAGCCCTTCGACTCCGCTCAGGATAAATTTTGAGTTTTGAGTGTTGTCCCTCGGCGGAGTTTATACTGAGCTTGTCGAAGTGCTCGGGATGACAATAGTTTTGAGTTTTGAGTGTTGAGTTTTGAAATTTAATGTAAATAGGATATGGCCAGTTTTGTTGCTGCTGGCACTGGCGGGCTGCAAGCAGGAGGATGATCCTGTGCCGGTTCCGGCGGGGGCGACTCCCTACGTGATCGAGGTTCCTTTCGGCTTTCCGAACAAGATGAACATCCCCGACGACAACCCCATGACCGTGGAAGGGGTTGAACTGGGCCGATACCTTTTTTACGATGGACGGCTATCCGGACGAACCCATCCCGACTCCCTGATGAGCTGTGCCACCTGCCACCTGCAGGAGCGTTCTTTCGAATGCGGCATCGACCATCCACTTTACACCGGGGGGCATCCGCACGGCCTGACGGGAAAACCCACGCCCCACCTGATGCTTCCATTGATCAACCTCGTTTGGAATCCCAACGGATATCTCTGGAATGGCCGGATCTCAGCCGATAATCCCAATGGGGCCATGCAAAATATCGAATCCCTGGTCTGGATGGGAGTGGTGGCTCCCCATGAAATGGATGGGGATACAAACCGTACGAAGGAACTGATCGGCAGCATCCCGGAATACCGGCAGATGTTCAAAGCTGCTTTTGGAAGCGAAGAGGTTACGATGGACCGGATCAGTAAAGCTGTGGCCCAGTTTGTACGAACCTTTATTTCCTATAATTCCAAATTCGACCGCTATATGAGAGGGGAGGAGCAACTCAGCGCGGCTGAACTGAGCGGCTTCGTATTGTTTACGACGGAAGAAGGAGGCGATTGTTTCCATTGCCATGGCGGATTTGGCAACCCGCTGTTCACCACAAACCTCTTCTACAATAATGGTAAGGATACGGTTTTCCCGGGAACCGACGACCGCTTTGCCTTTTCCGGAGACCCTATGGACTTAGGGGCTTATAAGGCAACCACCCTGCGGAACATTGAACTCACCGGCCCCTACATGCACGACGGCCGTTTTGAAACACTGGAAGAGGTCATTGATTTTTATGCCCATGGCCTTCTCTGGTCGCCCTACATCAATCCTCTCATGCATCATATCGGGAATAATGGCAATCAGCTTACCCCAAAAGAAAAGCAGGATCTTATTGCATTTATTAAGACCCTGCGTGATGAAGATTTTCTCACAAATCCGGCTTATGGTCCGCCGGATGAATTGCCCTAAAGCTTACTGAATGATAAGCTTTTTAACCTGGCTCAATTTGTCATTATAGATCCTTACAACATACAATCCTTCCGGAAGATAACCAAGATCAAAGTCGGCCTGCGATTCATCCCTTACGATCACAGAAGCATGGATCATCTCCCCACTGCTGTTGAACACGCGTATATTCAATTCTTTATGGGTTTCGGGGAGCAGTAGTTTGAATTGTCCCTTATTCGGGTTCGGAACAAGCCGGATACTGACCTCTTCCATGCTTCCTTCAAAGCTTCCTACGGTATTGTAAACATCCACTTCCAGTGAATCGGAGGCAACAGCACCGCAGTCATTCAGGGCATAAACCTTGACGTATGCAAATCCATGGTAGGCAGCGTTCCAGGTTACCGTTCCGCTGAGTCCGTTCCCGCTGATGTTTCCGGCATTATCGGGAGAGAGAGTCCACAAATAGGCGCTGGCTCCGGGAGTGCTTTGGGTGGTGTATTCCGATGCAGGGGTGATATGGATATCCACCATGGTCGGGCCATCAGGCAATGGGGGCTGTTCCGGCAGCGGATCAATGCTCAGCTCCATTTCATCAATGAAGGGGGCTCCGCAGGGGGAAATAGCATTGGCTGTCAGGCTGAGTGTAACCACTCCATTGCTGATATCACCCGAACCGGGTGTGTAGGTAGCATTAAGCAGGGCGGGATCGTCGAAGCTTCCGTCGCCTGAAGTGGTCCAGAGCACCGAAGATTGATTGCTTGCGGTTCCCGCCACGGTATAATCCTCCCCTTCGCAGATCAGGTCGTCGGGACCCGCATTGGCCGCAGGCATTTGCTGTATGCTCAGTACCATATCATCCAATGCATCGGTTCCACAGGGTTCTATGGCTTCCGCAGTCAGGGTCAGTGTAGCTGAACCCGCACTGATATCGCTGCTTCCCGGAGTATAGGTGGCATTGAGCAATCCCGGGTCGTCAAATGTTCCATCGCCGGATGTAGTCCAGAGTACAGCATCATAATCTGTGGCNNTCTTCACAAATACCGTCATCATCGCCGGCATTGGCGGTGGGGAGCAATTGTATGCTCAGGACCATATCATCCGTTGCATTCGTGCCGCAGGGCAAAATGGCGTATGCGGTCAGTGTCAGCGTAGCTGATCCGGAAGTAATATCACCGCTACCAGGGGTATAGGTAGCATTGAGCAGTTTCGGATCATCAAAGCTTCCGTCTCCGCCGGTGCTCCATAGCACAGAGTCCTGGTCGGTGGCCAGCCCGTCGAGGGTAAAGGACGCATCCTCGCAGGTGGTTGTATCGATTCCGGCATCAGCTGTAGGCAATGCCTGAACACTCAGAACCATATCATCCACTCCGTGTTCCCCGCAGGGAGAAACAGCAAAGGCCGTCAGGGTCAGGGTCACTGATCCGGCAGTGATGTCGGATGAACCGGGCGTATAGGTTGCGTTCAGCAAGGCCGCATTATCGAAACTTCCATCGCCGGAAGTGGTCCATTGCACCGATTGCTGGTTGGTAGCCGTACCCATCAGGGTATAGGGATTGTCTTCGCAGGTCTCATCATCCGGACCTGCTGCTGCAGTTGCGCTATAGATCCCGCTCATACTTCCCAGGGCCGTTCCCAGCGACTGGAAGACCTGGTCAAAGGCCGGGTCGTAATTCATGGTCACGCAATACAGTTCCAGGCTTTCGCTGTTGTCCCAGAACCGGTATAAAATAGGGTGGCCGTCGATAAAACCGTCCTGGTCGGTGGTGAGGGGGTCATCGAGGCTGGCAACCACCGGCAAAGGTGTACCGGGGAGTATGGGGCCTGTCAGGATGATGGAGCCGACACAGATCTCAGCGCCTGCAGCTGTGGTGTCAAATATCCCGATCTCATCTCCGGCTTCAAGATCAACTCCATCGATCGTGGCCTCATCCACAACGATATTCATTGGCTGGTACAGGCTTTCATAAACCGGTACGAAATGCTGAGCCTTCAGTTGCAATGGGCCTGCCAGGAGCAAACCCATTGCAAAGGCGGTAATCAGTATCCTTTTCATTATCCTGGCTTTAGTGTACAATCATTTTTCGTGTTTCAGAGAATACCATTCCCGAACCGCTTACTTCAAGCTGGTAATAATATACTCCGGGTTCGAGATCAGTGTTCCTGAATTCAATAGTATATCTGCCCCTGGCTTTGTATGCGTCTTCAACGATCTGTATTCTTCTTCCGGATACATCGAAGATGCTCATCAGAACATCACCACCCTCGTACAGGCCGTAGGCAATACTGGTATTTTGTGTGAAGGGGTTCGGATAGTTCTGTCCGAGGAATGCAAGGGCATTGCCTGAAGAGTGTTCAGGTGTGCCGAGGGCTGAGATCCTGAGTTCACCCATATAGGTTCCTAGTCCGGTAAAGGTCTCATCGCCATAGAGATGGGTGGTTTCAATGTTCTCATAGGTTGTATTGTAGCTCTTGTCCCAGTATTTGAAACTGAGGCTGTTGCCGGTAGTAAACCCGTCAGTGATTTCCGTGGCCGGATCATCGCCACAGGCAGTGATGACCTGGTATCCGTCGTAGCCCTGGTGGATCACGGCGCTACCTACTTCAATATCACCGTCGTAAACTGCGATCTCGTCACCATCTTCAGGCACAAAACCATCGGCAATGATGTTCTGAACGATGATGTTCATGGGAGAATAGGGGTTCGAACCGGCCTGGAAGAAGTGCTCTGTAGCGGGCACCTCAACAGCTTGTCCGGGTGTGGCCCCTTTTGTAGGCTGGTTGATGGTAAGGACGTCATCGCTGCTGACTTTAATATAATATCCTTCATCAGGTTCAAGATTCACAATAGTGTTGAACCAGCCGTATGGCGGGATATTCTGGATAAAGTTTCCGCTTTCATCCATCACTTTGATCAGGCTGTTGTTGCCGATCAGGGTAGCGAGGGCAGTCAGGGCATCCTGCTGTGTTTTTGCAGGATAGCCGGCCATGTTCCAACCGGTAAACAGGGGAATATTATAGGGCAGGACAACCTGCGTGCCATGGGCATCGAGGGTTGTGCTGGCATTCACTTTTATGTAATAGCCTTCGGTATTGGCCATATCGCCAATGTAGTTCACCCAGCCGGGTCCGGTCAGGAATTCGATAAAATCACCATTTTCATCTATCACCTTGATCAGAGTGCTGTTGGTCACCAGCGGATTCACGATGTTCAGCAGATCCACATCGGCCGGAACAACATAGAACGACATAATGTTCCATCCCAGGTTGAGGTTAATGCTCTGGGTGATGGAAATGTAAAGGGTCATATCATCCACTGCGGTTCCACCGCAGGGAGCAGTGGCATTGGAGGTCAGGGTGAGCACCACTGATCCATTGTCGATGTCGTTAGTCCCGGGGGTGTAGGTTGCCCCCAGCAGGGTGGCATTGTCGAAACTTCCATCACCGGCGGTAGTCCAGAGGACTGAAGTCTGGTTGCTGGCTGAACCGCTCAGGGTGTAGGAACTTCCTTCTGCAACGATATCATCCGGACCGGCATCTGCAGTCGGCAGTCCCTGGATGGTCAGGGTCATGTCGTCAGTTACATCCGATGAACAAGGAGGAACCGATGTGGCAGTCAGTGTAAGAACCACTGAACCTGCAGCGATATCATTCGGTCCCGGCGTGTACGTGGCCGCCAGCAATACCGGATCATCGAAGCTTCCGTCACCGGCGGTGGACCAGGAAACGGAGAATTGGTTGTTGGCCGATCCTGCGAGGGTATGTGAGCCATCCTCACAGATCGTGGCATCAACACCTGCATATACAGTTGGGAGCTCCTGAATGCTCAGGGTCATGTCGTCGGTGGCATCAGAACCACAGGGAGAAACGGCTACAGCGGTGAGTGTGAGGACCACAGAACCGTTTGAAATATCGTTCGGACCCGGATCGTACGTGGCATTCAGCAGGGAGGCATCATCGAAGGTGCCGTCGCCTGCAGAAGACCAGCTAACCGATTGCTGGTTGGTGGCAGAACCGTTCAGCGTATAAGTGGCGTCTTCGCAAATAGCGGCATCCGATCCTGCATCTGCTGTCGGTTGACCGTAAATGCCCAGTACCATGTCGTCGGTGGCATCTGTCCCGCAGGGTGTTATGGCCGTAGCCGTCAGGGTCAGGGTTACCGAGCCTGCCGTGATATCGGCTGTACTTGGGGTATAGGTTGCTGTGAGGGTCGTTCCGTTGGTGAATGTACCTGTACCTGAAGTTGACCAGCTAACAGAACCATAGTTGCTGGCAGTTCCTGACAGGGTGTAGGTATCTGTTTCGCAGATATCGGCATCAGCACCGGCATCGGCGGTCGGGCCTTCCTGGAAACTGAGCACCATATCATCCGTTGCATCGCCTGAACAGGGAGCAATGGCTGTTGCCGTCAGGGTCAGGGTAACCGAACCGGCAGTAATATCGGCGGTACTCGGGGTATAGGTTGCTGCCAGGGTATTCCCGTTGGTAAATGTACCTGTCCCGGAACTGGACCATGAAACGCCTGAATAATTTGTAGCAGCCCCGGAAGTGGTAAAGTCAGAGCCTTCGCAGATGGCATCGTCGGAACCGGCATCGGCCGT
>NPIE01010532.1_pt2 | contig 11944 bp, 9 predicted proteins | sample 8637661 | NCBI WGS metagenome assembly NPIE01 (sample SAMN07420842, study PRJNA396082) | bioreactor metagenome | isolation source: sample BA12 brine-fed electro-methanogenic bioreactor BA | place: Japan: Kochi | collected 2016-12-09 | reverse complement strand
CGCTTTGACGAGTTGCTCCTGCTCGCAGTCCGACTGGCCGTAATTTCCGCCCTGGCCCTGCTGCTGGCCCAGCCGTTCCTGAGCGGCTGGCCGAGCGCCCGCGACTGGCTGGTGGTTGTACCCGGCGCCGACCTGGCCGATGTGCCGGAACCGGATGCCGAAAGCACGATCGAACGACGCTGGCTGGCACCCGGATTTCCCGCGCTAGACTCACCCGTACCCGTCGCCAGCGCTAACCCCATCGCCAGCCTGCTGCGCGAACTAGATATGACGCTCGCACCCGGCAGCAGACTCAGCGTGCTTGTTCCGGCCGAACTGGCTGGCCTGGACGGCGAACGCCCGCGCTTGAGCCGGCCGGTAGTGTGGCAGGTTACAGCTGGCACTTCGGTCGCGATCGAACCCGCGGCACCGTCGACCACCGAAGCGCTGGGGCTGTGGCTGGCTTATGCGCCGGAACGGGCCGCGGAGCTTGGCTTTCTGCGGGCAGCGGCTGCCGCCGATGCGGCGCTGGAAGTTCGCGGCGAACTCGGGCTGGACGCTGCCCTGGACCGAATCGATTGGCCGGCCTTCGACACCGATCGCCTGATCTGGCTGTCCGGGCAGGCGCTGCCGCCGGCCGTGCTGGACTGGCTTGCCGAAGGCGGCCAGGTATTGTGCGTCGGGGCCGCAGAGCCGGCGGCCGGTGGCGAATCGGTGACGCTGTGGCGCGGTGCTGCTCCGGACAGCGAGGTGCAGGCTTTCAGCTTCGGTCGCGGGCGCCTTATCGTGCTGGACACGGCGCTGGTTCCCGAACAACTGCCGGAACTGCTGGAGCCGGACTTCCCCGATCTGTTGCGCCGCTGGCTCGCTACTCCCGGTCCGGCGCCAGCGCGCGCGACCGCCGAAAGCCATGCGCCGGTCAGCGACCGGGCGGTCTGGCCGCCACCATCGCGCGAGTTGGGCGACGCTCTGGCACTGCTGATCGCGCTGCTGTTGCTGGTCGAACGCTGGCTTGCAAGCTCATCGACAAGGCTTGCCAGCACGCCCGGAAGACGGACATGAGCACTCTCGCTGCATTGCGCGCATCGCTCCACTGTGCACGCGTGAGACGCGCCGTTATTGTCTTTGCGTTGGTGCTGCCGGTGTCGCTGGCGCTGGTCGTGGTCGTCTGGCGGCTGTTGTCGCTGTCCGCCACGGGGCTGTCGGTGGCTGTGCTGCTGGCGCTGCTGGGTTCGGCCTATGCCGCACGAAGGTCGTGTGCCGTGATCGATGCAGCGTGGCTGAATCGCCGGCTGAATCAACTGCGACCTGATTTCGAGGACAGTATCGACTTGCTCTGGGCGGAACCGGAGACGCTGGCGGGGCTGAGCCGGCTTCAGCACCGGCGCCTTGCCGCGCGTATTGACGCCGAGCCCTTGCCCGACCTTCGCTCCGCCTGGCCCTGGCGCCGGCTGAGCGGGACCTGGATTGCCGCTACCGCGGTCGCGCTGCTGGCCGTGGCCGCGCCGGTAATCATGCAAGCCGAACGCGGCGATGTTTCCGATGCACAGCTCGCTGCGACCGAGTCGCTGGAAGTTCTGCGTGTGGTCGAAACGCAACTGGACGTGGCGCCCCCGGCCTACACCGGATTGGCTACATATACGACGCGTGGACCGGAAGCGACCGTCGCCGAAGGGGCAACACTGCGCTGGCGGATTGCGCTGGACGGTCAGCCGGATAGTGCCCGCCTGGCGTTTCACGATGACACTGATGTTCCATTGGTGCTGCAAGACGGCCTGTGGCAGGGCGAGCGCCAGATCGATGCCGCACTGCTGTACCGCTTGCACACCGAGGGCGGGCCGCCGCTAGACCTGGCCACTGCCGGGCTGAGCCGAATCGAGATCACTCCCGACTTGCCTCCTGTGCTGCGGGTGTTTGTGCCGGACCGCACCCTCAGTCTGGTCGAGACCGGCCAGCGCGACTGGATGCTCGAGTTCGAGGCCAGCGACGATTACGGCCTGGCCGCGGCGCAACTGTCGGTGACCTTGGCGCATGGCACCGGCGAAAATGTGATCTTTCGCGAATCCACCCACAGGCTCTACGGCGAGGGCAGCGCGACGCGGCAGCGCTACCGCCACCGGATCAATCTGGACGAGACCGGCTTCGAGCCGGGCGATGACCTGATCCTGCGCCTGAGCGTGGCCGACAATCGCGAGCCGCTGGCCAACACCACCCGCCATCCCAGCCTGATCCTGCGCTGGCCGCTGGCCCAGCGCGGCGAGGTTGGCACCCTGGAAGGTGTGGTGCGCGATGTGCTGCCAGCCTATTTTCGCAGCCAGCGCCAGATCATCATCGATACCGAAGCACTGCTGGCCGAGCGCGCGGCGCTGGAGCATGAAACCCTGGTCGAGCGTTCGGATGCGATCGGCGTCGATCAGCGCATTCTCCGGCTGCGCTACGGCCAGTTTCTTGGCGAGGAGAGCGAGCTGGCCGCTCCGCCGCCTGAAACCGAAGAGGAGGATGAGAGCGCGCATTCCGGGCACAGCGACCACGCCGGCCACGAGCCTGACCACAGCGATGCCGAACCGACCCGCGCGGCCATGTTCGGCGAGATCGATGATGTGATTGCCGAATACGGCCACACCCACGATTACGCCGAAGCCACCACCCTGTTCGATAACCGCACCAGAGAGCTGCTCCGCTCGGCGCTGAACGCGATGTGGCAGGCCGAGCTGTATCTGCGTACCGGCCGACCGGACGAGGCGCTGCCGCATGAGTATCAGGCGCTGGATTTCATCAAGCAGGTGCAGCAGGCCAACCGGATCTACCTGGCCCGGGTCGGTCTGGAGCTGCCGCCGATCGATTTCGATCGCCGCCTGGGCGGTGACCTGGAAGACGTCAATGCCGGCCGCGACCCGTTGACCGCGCGCGAGGACTCGCTGACCTGGCTGTTCGAGCTCTGGAATACGCTCGAACAGGGTGAACCGGCCGATCCGGGCGCACTCGAGCAGTGGCTGGCCCAGACCCCAGCGCCTGTCACAGATCCGCTCGGCCTGCTGGTGGCCACGGATCGCCTGCGTCGCGACCCGGAATGCAGTGATTGTGCCCGCGCGCTGGCCCGACTGATCTGGCCGCTGTTGCCGCGCCCGCCGGCGCAAGTGCCGCCCCGCCCGCGGCCCGACCTCGTTGGTCAGCGCTATCTGGACGCGCTCGATGCCAAATCGAGTCGTCGCGGAGCTCGTCCATGAGTGCTGTGCAGCTGCTGACGGCAATTCTGATCGGGCTGGCCGTGACGCTGTCGAGCCTGCGCATCCTCCTGCGCACCGGGCCGGATCGGCGCTGGCCGCAGCGGGGCGTGCTGATCGCGCTCCAGGTCGTGGCCGCCACGCTGCTCTGGTGGACGCTGTTTCCACCCGGCGATCCGGCGCAGAAACGCACGCTGACCGTGCTGACGGCGGGCGCCGAGTCCGTCGCTCCGGAATACTGGGCTGGCGATCGATGGGTGGTCGCCTTGCCCGAGGTCGGGTCGTTGGCTGACCGGGACCGCGCCATTGAACGCGTACCGGACCTGGCCACTGCGCTGCGTGACGCGCCAAACCTTGAACGCATCCAGATCATCGGTCATGGCCTGCCACCGCGCGATCGACAGGTGGACGAGGAGATCGCAATCGAGTTCATCGCCGCCGCTCGGCCGCCCGGGCTGATCGAGCTGGAGCATCCGGACTCCGTGGCCACGGGCCGCCCATGGTCGCTGCGCGGCCGGATTGCCGGGCAGATCGCGGCAACGCCCGGCGCCTCGGTCGTGCTCCGCGATCCTGCCGGCGTTGAGGTCGCGCGAGCGACCAGCGCGGCCTACGGTGAATTCAGCCTGACCGTACCGGGCGCGCCAGCCGGACAGCTCACATATCGACTCGAACTGCTCGACGCCGCAGACCAACTGGTCGAGTCGCTGACGATTCCGGTGCAGGTCGAGCCGGGCGCAGCGCTTCGAGTGGCGCTGCTGTCCGGCGCGCCCAATCCGGAGCTGAAATACCTGCGGCGCTGGGCCGTCGATGCCGGTCTGGCGGTCGACAGCCGGATCGTGCTCACCCGCGGCGCGCAGCTCGGCGACGGGCCGGACCGTTGGGATGCCGACAATCTGTCCGGCTACGATCTGCTGGTATTCGACGAGCGCGCCTGGGCGGACCTGAACCCGGCCGAGCAGCAAGCCATCGACGACGCAGTGCAGGCCGGCCTGGGTTTGCTGATCCGCTTGACCGGGCAAGTCTCGGCAGCGCTCCGCGAGCAACTGGCAGGACTGGGTTTTCGGGTCGATGAGGCAAAAATCGCACGCGGCGTCAAGCTGGCCGATGATGTCACTGCCGTTTCCGAGGACAGCCGCGGCGGCGCGACGCCGGTGGAACTTGCACGGCGGCCGATTCAGGTCAGCGGCATCGATGCGGTGGCGCTGCTTCGCGACACCGGCGCGGAACCGCTGGGTCTGTGGCGTGGCCGCGGCCAGGGTCGCGTGGGCCTGCTCTGGCTGAGCGACAGCTACCGACTGGTGCTGGCCGGCAACGACGCAGCACACAGCACGATCTGGAGCGATCTGTTTGCGACGCTGGCACGTGGCCAGGCTCCAGCGCCGCCGCAGTGGCAGACCCGTCACCGTTGGCCGCACCAGCGTGCCGTGGTCTGTGGCCTGAGCGCGCCAGCCGATGTGCTGACTCCCAGCGCACAAGTGGTCCGGCTGGTCCCGGATCCGGCCGCTGGCGCTGAAGCATGCGCCGGATTCTGGCCACGTCAATCCGGTTGGCACCTGCTGCGCCATGCCGGGATGGAGCATGCCTTCTACGTCCATCCCGACGACACGGCGGCGGGGCTGCGCGCCGAGCTCGATCGCGCCGCGATGATGCAGATGATCGCGGCTCGCCCCGCCGCGATCGAATCCGACATCAGCGCCGGTACGGATGCGAGCCTGAGTCGCTGGCGCTGGTTCCTCGGCTGGCTGCTGATCAGCGCGCTGTTGTGGTGGTGCGAGCGACGCGGCCGGAGCAGCGCCGGCAGGCCATCAAAGGCCGGGGCAGGGTGAAAACTGTGACCGTGCCCGGGGCGACGACCGGCTCCAGGCGAGACCCGGTTCAATTGTCCTCGAAGCCGTCGCTGAACAAGGCATCCAGGAACGGGTTTGGCATCAGGCAACTGGCGTTGGCAACCGCGCCGGACATCTGCTCCAGACTGCAATCGCTGAATTGCTGCGAGCCATTGATGCTGGGGTTCATGATGCCGCGAAAGGGCTCGTCGATACAGGCGCCCTCACCGTCATGGGGGGCGTTGAAGTTGTGACCCACTTCGTGCGCGAACACCAGGCCGTTGGTGGTTTCATTGGACAGATTCCAGTCCACGCCGTAGCCGAAAGCGGTATTGCAGAGCACGCCGAGGAAGGCAATCCCGGCAATGCTGCCGTCGCGCGGGCGCGATGTGAACAGATGGGCCAGTCCCTGAAACGGAATCGAACTGCCGGCGCCGTTGAACATGAATTGCCGGAACTCGGTCAGCAGCGCACTGGCGCCGGTGGCAAGGAGTGGGCCATTGTCCGTCAACGGTTCGTGATGCAGCAACAGGATGCCGGTGCCGAGCTGGCTGGAGTACAGGCCATCGATGAAGTTGCTGCGTGCGGCCACGACGGCGGCGGTATTGGCACCGAAGCTGCTATTGAACTGGGTGTCGGTCACGACCGTGATCGGCATCATGAATGCAGCACCGCCGCTGAGCGCAACGATCTCGCGCAAATGGCCGAGAAACTCGGCGTAGTCAGCCGATGCAGGCGGCTGATCGGCAGGGGTCAGCGGCCGATGCAGCAGGATCGGACCCAGGTCGAGGTCGGAAAACCGGTACAGCAGCATCTCGTCCGGCGCGGCCTGCCGACCCGCCGGCAACTCGAGGCCGTTCGCACGGTCGATGAGATACAGATTCAGACCATCGTCAAAGCCACCGGACCAGCGACCGTCGACCCGGCTCAGCCGCACCCAGGAGCCGGGCACCCCCAGCACCTGGCCGGCAAGAAACAGGTTGTCCCGGCCTTGAACGGCGCGCCGGGCATCGGCACCGAGTGCGCCAAGCAGGGCATCGTTGGGCTCCAGTACAAGCGACCAGCGCTGACCGAACCCGGCCAGCTCCAGCTCGTAGCCCTGCCCCCGCGGCTCGATCGAGGCAGCGAAATCCTCACCCAGTCGCTCGAAGGCATGCAGCCGGACGGTGCTTTCAGCCAAAACCGTGCCGGCACAAAAAACCAGCAGCACCAGTGCTGCTGCCCGGATTCTGAAATACAAGTTCATACGCACCACCGCTGGCAAGGCCTGCCGGAAGTCTAGCGAAACCGGATCGACAATGCATTGATCCGGTTCACAATTCACGACTTCCTGCCCGCCGCCGGGAGGCCTCCGGCGATCACACAGCCTGCGGAATCAGGCCTCAGGCGGAATGCGCAGCACCTGGCCCGGGTAGATCTTGTTCGGATCTTCCAGCATCGGCCGGTTGGCCTCGAAGATCTTCATGTACTTGCCGGCGCTGCCGTAGTAGGTCCTGGCAATGCCTGAAAGGGTATCGCCCGACACCACGGTGTGGAAACTCGCGGTCGGAGCCTCTTCCGGGCTCGGCTCCGGCGCATCCTCGATACTGACCGGCGCAGGCTCGGACTCGGCCGCGGTCTCGGCAGCAGCCTCGGGCGCGCGAACGCGCAGACGGTCATCGACCTTCTCCACGCCCTTGATGTTGCCGGCCGCGACGATCGCCTTTTCCTTGTCCTCCAGGGTCTCGGCCAGTCCAAGCAGGCTGACCTGCTTTTTCGCCTGATCGGCAATCACGGTCAGCGCGGACAGCTTCAGCCCCAGGCTCCGGATGTGCTCGCGCACCGCGTTCTCATCGATATCCTTGCCGGCGAACAGGTTCTTGCCGGCGTTGCCGACGAAATCGAACAGTCCCATGATTTGATACTCCCTTGCGTCAGTCCAGTGCGAAGTCTATCCGCTCGATCAACGTCAAGCTGCGCTGTAGCGCGGGTCGAGCACGACTGCATGCCGCGGCAAGACCTCTCGAATCTTGGGCGTGTCGGAAAATGCGGCCCAGCTGACAATGGCGTAGCGGGTGCCGGCCGTGACCGGGTTGGCGCCGTGGAAATAACGCGCATCCGACGGAAACCAGACCAGCATGCCCGGTTTGGGCCGGAGCCGATAGTTGAAGTAGTCGAACGAAAGATCGCCGCCCTCGAACTCGTCGTTGAGGTAGAGCAGCATGCTGATGTCGCGGTCCAGGTCCTGGCGCCATCGACCGGTTTCGGGCTCGTAGCTGTCGGCATCGGAGTGGGCAGCGTAGAAGCCGCCGACGTTGTACTTGAGCAGCTGAGGAGCCTCGAACCAGCCGAACTTGCGGCCCACCCGCGACGCGATGGTTTCGGTCCAGATCGAATGCACCTGACGGGCGATGGCATCCTCGTGCTCGCCCATGTGGACGCGCTCGGTGACTCGCCGGTCGTCGAACTTGCGCTTGATCTCTCCGCTGGCGCTGGAGGCCTCCAGGTCGACCACCTTGAGCCGCTTCGAAGGGCGGGTCGCCGCGTAGTCCGCCAGCATCCGGCACTGCGCGCGATCGAGAAAATTCTCGATCACGACCACGCCATGCGGCGGCTTGCGCACGGAACCCATGCTGCCGCAACAGTGCTTGAAGCGCCGACCCGAGTTGCAGAAACAGGGTTCGCTCGTGCCGGGCGGGAAGTCGGGTCGGTAGATTGTCGAGTCTGCCATGGCGATATTGTATTGACCCGCAACCGGCTTTGCGGCCGCTGCCCTACAGCACGGCTGGCGTGGTGTGGCGCCACGCCAGCCAATGGCGCGCTGCGGCCAGGACGTGCAAGCCGATCAGGCCCGGCAGCAGATACGCGCCGCAGAACTCGTGGATCTCCTCGATCGCCTCGTGCACCGTATGGCCGGCCGGCACCGGGATGTAGAAGGTGAACCAGCCGAACACATTCATGCCCTCGCCTTCAGTGAACAGGTACAGCGGGCCAGTCAACACCAGGGTCAGCAACACCAGCAGCACGATGCGGTGCATCCAGTGCGCCAGCCTGCGCTCGATCGCCGTGCCCGCTTCGGGCTCGGGCGCGCCGGCAGACCAGCGGTAGCTGATCCGCCACAACACGAAACACAGCACGAAGAAGCCCAATGCGATGTGGATGCCGATGATGTAGTCCTCGGCCGCATCCGGTGCCTCTCCGGCGGCGAGGCCGAGCACCCACATGGCCGTCACCAGCAAGGCAGTGATCCAGTGATTGAGTGTGGCGATTCCGGTGTAGCGCTGTGCTGCGGTCATTTCAGGCTCCTTGTCGACTCGTTGACTTGGTCCCGATTCTGGCCCGGCTGCAACAACAATGCCATCCGGCAAATGACGGATCGGCGGTATCCTCGAACCGATTGCCGAATTCAGGAGCGCACAGACTTGACTCAGATCGATTCCCGTTCCAGCCGCCCCTCAATGGTGCTGGCGGCCGTTTTCGGACTGATCTTCGTATTGGTCGGCTGGGATCTGCTGTCCGACTACGGCGAAGGGGTCAATCGCCTGCATGTGCTGATCGAGTCGGCCGTGCTGGTGATTTCAGGCGCGGCGATGATCGTGTTGCTGACCCAGCTGCTGCGGCACCGGCGGAGCTTGCGCACGCTCTCGGCCCGCCTGGTGACCACGCATGAAGAGTCCGAGCGCTGGCGTCAGCAGTACCGGGAAGCGTTGCAGGGACTGGCCCGGGCGATTCAGATCCAGTTCGAGGCCTGGGCGCTGAGCCCGGCCGAGGCCGAAATCGGACTGTTGCTGCTCAAGGGCCTGAGCCTGAAGGAAATCGCGGCGCTGCGCGAGACCTCGGAGCGCACCGTGCGCGAACAGGCCCGCAGCGTCTACCGCAAGGCTGGCGTGGCAAACCGCGCCAGCCTGTCGGCATACTTCCTCGAAGACCTGCTGCTGCCGAGTCAGACAACCTCCGTCGACGACTGAGAACTGCCTACTGCACCAGATCGCCCGGCGCGTTCGGCAGTCGCGGCATCGCGATTTCCGGGAACGGTCCGCTCAAGGACTGCAGAAAGGCAACGATATCGGCCACGGCAGCGTCGGTCAGCTCGCGATTGAGCTGGGTCGATGCCATGACCCGCACCGCCTCGTCAAGCGAAGTGACCGAACCATTATGGAAGTACGGCGCGGTATGCTCGATGTTGCGCAAGCTCGGCACACGCCAGCGGTGGGCATCGGCGGCGTCGCCAGTCACCTCGGCACGACCGCGATCGGCCGCGAGATCGTATCTGGCGACATACGGACTGTCCGCAATGGTCGGGAATTTCTGGAAGAAGCCGGTGCCGGTCGGCAGGTCCGGACCGGCGAAATTGGCACCGGAATGACAGGCCGTACAGCCGGTCTCGGCAAAGGTCTTGAGGCCGCGCTGCTGCTGTTCGGTAAGCGCCTGCTGCTCGCCGGCGGCAAAACGATCGTAGGCGGAACCGGGCGTGATCAAGCTGCGCTCGAACGTTGCGATCGCCTTGGCAACGGTGTCCTCGTTGATCTCGGCATTGGCGCCGAAGGCGCGCTCGAAGTAGGGGCGGTAGCCGGGAATGCGCGCGATGCGCGCAGCGGCATCACCAGCGGATTTCATGCCCATTTCGATCGGATTGCCCGGCGGCCCCTTGGCCTGTTCTTCGAGACTCGCGGCGCGGCCATCCCAGAACTGGGCCGATAGAAAAGCGGCATTCCAGACCGTCGGTGCATTGCGACCGCCGAGCTGCCCATTGACACCAACCGAGGTCGGGCGGCTATCGTCGCCACCTTCCATGATGTTGTGGCAGCTGTTGCAGGAGACCGTCCCGGTCGATGACATGCGCGGGTCAAAAAACAGCATCTTGCCCAATTCGATCCCGGCTGCGGTCACCGGATTGTCGGCCGGCGCGGGTGCCACGGCCGGCAATGCCGGCCAGTCTTGCGCGGTCGCCATGCTTGAGGCCAGCAGCAGCAAGGTCGCAGCAGCAATCAGCCGGTCAGAACGGAAATTCGGAGTGCGATTCATCGGAAGCTCGCCTGGGTTTCAGAAGCCGGGAGCTTGCACCCGAGAGTCCGCTTCGTCACTCCGTCAAATGACGTAACGCCCCGAATAATCCGATAACTATCGTCCTGGTCATCGGATGTATGGCTCAGCCGCGCACGTAGCTGCCCGGGGCCGGCTCGATCACTTCAAGTGCGCCGTCACCGGGCACCCGGGCCTTGATCCGACGGCCGGCATGATGGCGCAGCCAGTCGTTCCAGTGGCCCCACCACGAGCCCTCGTGATAGTCGGCGTCTTCGATCCAGTCGTCTGCATCGGCCGGCAGTTCCGGGTTGGTCCAGTAGCCGTACTTGTGGGCCGCCGGCGGATTGATCACACCGGCAATATGGCCGGAACCGGCCAGCATGAAGGTGACCTCGCCAGAGTAGATCTGGGTCGCCTTGTAGACCGAGCGATACGGCGCGATGTGGTCCTCGCGCGAGGACTGGATGTAGATCGGCAGGTCGATGGTGCTCAGGTCGATCGGCACGCCGCCCATCTCGACCCCGCCCGGCTCGACCAGCCGGTTTTCCAGGTACATGTTGCGCAGGTACCAGAGGTGCATGGTCTCGGGCAGCCGGGTGAAGTCGGAATTCCAGTACAGCAGGTCGAACTTCGGCGGCTGACGCCCGAGCAGGTAGTTGTTGACGACGAAGGTCCAGATCAGATCGTTGGCGCGCAACAGGTTGAAGCTGGTCGACATCGCCTCGCCATCGAGATAGCCGCGCTTCTTCATCCGCTTTTCCAGCCCTTTGAGCTGCGGCTCGTCGATGAACACACGCAGCTCACCGGCCTCCTCGAAGTCGACCTGGGCGGTGAAGAAGGTGGCCGAGGCGATGCGCTCCTGATCCATCGCCTTCATCCAGGCCAGTGTGCCGGCCAGCAGCGTGCCGCCGATGCAGTAGCCGATGGCATTGACCCGGGACTCGCCGGTGGCCGCCTCGATCGCGTCCAGCGCCTCGAGGATGCCTTCGTGCATGTAGCCCTCGAAACGCTTGTAGCGCAGCGTCTCGCCGGGGTTGACCCAGGAGATCACGAACACCGTGTGGCCGCGATCGACCGCCCAGCGGATGAAGGAATTTTCCGGTTGCAAGTCGAGGATGTAGAACTTGTTGATCCAGGGCGGCACGATCATCAGCGGCCGCTTCAGGACCTGGTCCGTCGCCGGCGCGTATTGGATCACCTGGCAGACGTCGTTTTCCGCGATCACCTTGCCCGGAGTAACGCCGAGATTGACGCCGAGCTGGAACTTGGTCGGGTCGGTCTGGCGGATTTTCACGTCTCCGCGGCCGGCCTTGATGTCCTCCGCCAGGTGCTGCATGCCCTTGACCAGATTGGCGCCGTTGCTTTCCATGGTCAGGCGAAGGAGTTCCGGGTTGGTCAGGACGAAATTCGACGGCGAAATCGCGTTGGAGATCTGCTTGACGTAGAACTCGGCCTTGTGCCGCGTATGCTCATCGAGCTCTTCCGCCTCCAGCACCATGTCCTCGGCCCATTTGCTGGTGATCAGGTAAAGCTGCTTGATGAAGTCGAAGAACTGATTCTCATTCCAGTCCGGATCGGCGAAGCGCTTGTCGCGCGGCGGCGCGATGACCGCAGGTGCTGCGGTTTCGCCCATCATGCGTTTCAGCGAGGAATTCCAAAGTTCGATATAGCCGGTCCAGAGGCGCGACTGGGCTTCGACGGCGCGCTGGGGATCGGAAATCCAGTATTCGCCCACCTGTGCGAGCGTCTTGATCACGCCCGTCAGTTCGTCCGTGGAGTCGTGCGTGATCTCGCCCTTTTCGCGCGGCTCGATGTAGGCTGCCAGTGCCTTTCCGGCATTTTCGAGCGTCTTGGCGAGGTTTTGGGCAAAGGCTTCGGGGTTGTTGATAATATACTGCAGCATCGGATGCT
>NPIE01003022.1_pt1 | contig 11965 bp, 12 predicted proteins | sample 8637661 | NCBI WGS metagenome assembly NPIE01 (sample SAMN07420842, study PRJNA396082) | bioreactor metagenome | isolation source: sample BA12 brine-fed electro-methanogenic bioreactor BA | place: Japan: Kochi | collected 2016-12-09 | reverse complement strand
TGCATTTTATGCCGATCAAGGCTGTTTCCCGGATAACCGTCCGAAAAATGCAGTTGCGGTAGCACGCCTTCGGGTAACAACTGCCTCCAAGTCGCTCAAAAAAGGCCAAACTTCAGGACGAGGGGGGCAGGTTACCCCCCTCGTCAACAACCGGTTATCTGTCACAGAGGGTTGTGTGTACTGCTAACCCAGGCTCAGGCGGCCTGCTTGCTCCGCCACACCCGCACGCCGACAATCGCGGCCAGGATGATGCCCGGCAGGCCAAAGCTCGCCAGGAGGAACCAGGCCGCACGCGGCTCAAGCTCCGCCAGAGAGTCCGTGTAGTTAGAAACCGCCAGCAGCAGGAAAACCACCGCCAGTGCCAGCAACACCCAGTCATACCAGGCCAGCTTGATGTCTTTGCGGTTGAATAGATACAAACCGCCAACGCCAATCAGGATACCAAGAATCAACCATAACATGGTGCGTTTGTCCTTTCCCGTTCACCGGGGCGCTATGCGTCAGCGTGGCCCTGGGTCGTGTCAATGCCGTACTCAGCGTAGTCGAGCGTCCACCACTCTTCCGGATCCTTCTGCGGTTCTTCCGCCGCATTCGGGACGTACACCAGCCGACTCATTTCGGCCAGCGCGCCGTCGAAGATCGGCGTCGTGCCTACCACACCCTTAACCATCTTGTGGATCAGCGCGCGATCTTTCACGGCGAAGGGGCACACGGCGAAACAGATACCGCAGTTCGTGCCAACTTCAGCCCAGTAATTCCGGCAGGAGATCGAGTCTTCGTACCAGGTCTTCACCCCACCCCGGTTCCAGCCACCCCGTGTCTCATAGGAAGGCTCGGTCGCGGTGCTCAGTGACCCGGAGGGACAGTAGGTCGCGCAGGTCTTGCACGCCTTGCAGAAATTCATAATCCCGGCATCAATCGGGCTGGTTGGCGCCAGGGGCAGGTTCGTGACCATCTTGAAGACGCGCACCATCGGGCCATATTCCGGGGTAATCAGGCGGTTCAGGCGGGAGAGTTCGCCCAGTCCGGCCATCACGCCGAACGCAGGGGCAATACCGAGCGCGTTAGTCTCGGCCTCACCAAGCCCGTAATAACCAATTCCACGCAGGAAACCCTGCAGACGGCTCTGGATCGCGCGGTTAACAGCATAGGACCAGCTGGTTGTCGCGGCGCCCAGCGGAGTAGGACAGCGGCTCATGCCCTCTGGGGACATCTGCACAGTCCAGGTAATAACCCAGCGCGCATTCTGCGGGATGATCCGCTGCGTATCGGTTTCTTCCGGCATTTCCTGGTCGCTGAATACGACTTCCTTGCCATCAGGATCAATGGCATAGATCAGCTTTTCCGTATTGGCGTCCAGCTCCACAAACCCAACCGTTGCCGCGCCAAAGGAGCGCAGGGCGGCGCGGATCATCTCAGAATTCTCTTCCGGCGTGCCTTCCCAGCGTGGAATGCCGGCTTCGTCCGGGGTCGTGATATTCGTGGGGCCAATGAAAGACTGCGACGCGCCGATACCGGATGCCCGGTACAAGGCGATATCACGCACCGAGTAGCCAGGTTTGCCCGCCTTCGCGTGTTCGTACACAATCGTATCACGCTGAGAGTTGAGACGCTGGAAGGTTTCCTCGTCCAGGTACTTGCTCCACCCGCGACGCACAGTGTTGCGTTCGTCAAAGCGGTAGATGGCATCCCAGTCAACCTCAACGGTAGGCTGGTCAACAGTCCGCACCCAGAAGGGGCGCTTGGTCGGGCCGGGGACATCGCTCCAGGATTCCCCGAGGACTTCGATCGGACCCAGTGACGCCAGCCCGGCGGCGCCGACCCCCATCAGGCCCATATCCCGCAAGAATTCGCGTCTGTTCAAACTGGATGGCATGTGTTTTCTCCTTAATCACCCAATACTCGAAGGTATTGCTCCCCTGACATATGGTTGAATTCGTGCTGGTGCTGATGCCGCAGCGAGCCTCAGCGAGAACTACAACCGCTGCAACCCGACCCTGCCACGCTGCACCCCCCACAGGCCGACATGCCAGCCAGCGCGCGGCGCTGCCCACCTTCGGCCCCCGAGAAGATCGCAACCGCTGAAATCAGCCGGTCGGTGGCAACCGAGCCACAGTCCGGGCAACTGGTAGCTATATCCAGCTCGGACATTCGCTTGCGCACCTCAAAGGTGTTCTGGCATTGTGAGCAATGGTAGTTATAGGCAGGCATCGGGCGGCTCCCTTTCCATCGAATCAAAAAGCCGGCGGGTTCAAAAACCAGCCGACTCTCTAAGACGCGTAGAGCAAGACGGAGTATGCTTCTGCAGGTATCCTGGCTTGGCGGATGGTTGCTCCGCCTCACAGTTGCGGCCCAGCACCGGATTCACACCGGTTTCCCCTGCCGAAACATGTCGCTGCTTGGAATATGACTTCATTATCCGGGAGAAGTGGGTCGCTGTATGTCGGGAGGATTATGTATCTTTGTAGGGAAATCTATGGATGTTCCCGCGATTTTTGTAGTCGAAACCCCTACACAGCCAGTCAGAATCAGTCTTTGTTGGTGTCTATGCCGTATTCCGGCAGGTCCAGGTGCCACCATTGTTCCGGGCTTTTCTGGATGCCGTAGCCAAAGGCGTCATCCATGTTGCGGGTCAGATGATCAAGGCCGGGGACTGTGGCTACCTGCATGCGCACCAGGTCATGCATAAAGCTCATGTTGCGTTTGGAGAACGGGCATACCGAAAAGCATATCCCGCAGTTGGTTCCAAGCTCCTCATACCAGTAACGCTTACAGCGCACCGAATCCTCAAACCAGGCCTGATGGCCCGCGTTACCCCATTCACCCATCGGCTCCCAGCTGGGTTCAGTCGCGAAGCTCAGGGCACTGGGCGGGCACGCCTCAGCACACTTCTTGCAGGTACGGCAGAATTTCGCGATCCCCGCGTCAATCGGCTTGTCAGCCACCAGTGGCAGATCCGTGATCAACTTGAAGATGCGTACCATTGGCCCGTATTCGGGGGTGATCACCCGGTTCTGGCGGGACAGTTCCCCCAAACCACCCAGGACGGCAAACGCAGGGGCAATACCCAGCCCGTTCAACACGGCCTCCCCCAGGCCCTGGTAACCCAGACCGCGCAGGAATTCCTGCGTATTGTTCTGGATCATCAGCCCGCGCTGGTAGCTCTCGCGGCTTGTCAACTGCGCGATCTTGGTAGGGGCGCGCTTCATCGCGAGGTCTGACATCTGCACCGTGTACACAACCAGCCATTCCGCGCGGTAGGGAATAACCCGTTTCTCAGCAGTCTCATAACCGTGATCGATATCCTCAAACTCGATGCGCTTGCCATCAACATCTACACTGTAGATCAGCCTGCGGGTGCGCTCATTCAGATGCACGATACCAACCGTGGCCGCACCCATCTGCCGCATGGCAATCTTGAGGATGCGCGTATTATCCTCCGGGTCACCTTCCCAGCGATCAACCCCCAGGTCTGCGGGCTGCGGCGCCAGCTGCGGCCCCAGGAAACTACGCGGCAGCACCCCCTGCACGCCGCCAAATGCATTGCGCAGCGCATTATCTTTAAGCGTATGTCCGGGCTCATCGCGAAGTAACCGGGCCAGATCGTTGGCGTCGCTCAGTGCCTGAAGGCGTGCATTTTCCTCAGAGGAGGCAAACCGCTTCAATCCTTCACCCAGCAACGTGTCCTGAGCCGCATTCACGCGCTCGATCAGCGCCCAGTTAATGCCTGTAGTGGGCTCCTCAACCTGACGCACCCACCAGGGGCGCCGGTATACCCCGCCCGACATTGGAAGGCCAAGTGTTTCGCCGGCCGCAACCAGGCCCGTGGTGCCCACAACACCGGCAGTCAGCCCGGTCATGCCCAGGTTCTTGAGAAAATGGCGGCGGCTCATGGAATTTGATTCGCTCATGCGAGTCTCCGTAATCAGGATTGGCTGTCTTCAGTGGGAGAGTCGGGCTCGACGACATGCTCAACCGGGTAACGATAACGATAGGCGCTGGCATGTTCGATGCGCTGAATCGCTTCCACGATCAGACCGGCCAGCAGCAGCCCAACCATAAGCGCGCTGGCCAGCACCGCCGCCTGCGTCTCATGCTCGGCAAAACTGGTGAGCGCGAATTCAAGCAGGATGCCCAGTGTGATTAACCACAGGCCCCAGGCCAGCCATTCATATAGCGGGCGCCGGGTTTTCACGGCGCGTGCCGCTGCGCCAGGCAGGTTATCCGGGTCATCTGGTCGATGGGTGTTCAGGTCATTCATCACGAATCCAGCAGATTGTGCTGCAATGCGTACCTGACAAGCTCGGCGCGCGAATCAAGCGCCAGCTTCTCCATCAGGCGCTGGCGGTAAGTATCCACCGTCTTGGGGCTGATAAAGAGCTTCTCGCCGATCTCACGGCTGCTGTAACCCTGAGCAGTCATCACCAGAACCTCACGTTCCCGGCTGCTAAGCAAATCCAGACGGGTTTCCTCCACCGGCTCAACATCCGCGTGGTGCATATCGAGATAGTCATCAAGCAGAACCTGTGTTGCCTCGGGGTTAAGGTAAGATTTTCCGGCGGCAACCTGCCGGATCGCTGTGATCAGTTCTGTATCCGCGCCACTCTTAAGGATGTAGCCAGCCCCACCCGCCTGCACCACATGGCGGATGTAATTCTTGTCCGCATGCATGGTCAGGACCAGTACGCGCGTTTCCGGATACTGGCGCGTGATACGTTCAAGCGCTTCCAGGCCACTCATGCCGGGCATGGTGAGATCCAGGACCACGACATCGGGCCGCTTGATCTCAATCTGCCGCAACGCCTCAGCGCCATCTCCGGCCTCAGCAACAACATTCAGATCAGGCTCTCCGTTCAACAGCGCGCGAAGCCCGGCCCGCAGAACCGGATGATCGTCCGCCAGCAAAATACGGATGCGTTGTTCAATCATAGGCTTCCCTGTACGCCTCCTGACACAATTGGCAGCTCGACATGAAGCTGGGTGCCTCTGCCGGGGGTGGAATTCAACTCAAAACATCCACCGAGCAGTTCGACCCGCTCCTGCATCCCCAGCAGACCAAGCCCCTGCTGGTCAGACTGCAGCACCCGCGGCGCATCAAAACCCTGGCCGTCATCTTCGATGCGCATATGCAGCGCCTCGTGCTCACGATACATAGCCACGGTAACCTGGCTCGCTTCAGCGTGGCGTGCAATGTTGGTCAGAGCTTCCTGCGTTACCCGATACAGCACCGTTTCCGCAGGGCGAGGCAAGCGCAGCAGATCATTCGTTTCCGCCAGAAAATCCACGGTGATTCGGTTTTTCTGCGCAAAGTCATGAATATAGCCTTCCAGTGCCGGGACAAGACCCAGATCATCCAGCGCTGCCGGGCGCAGGTCAGCCGCCAGCCGGCGCACTTCCTGTAATGTGCGTGCCACCACCTGACGCATTTCCTCCACCTGCGATAAAGCTTCCGAGCTGACCGCAGTCTGTTCCAGAATCTTGAGCTGCACCAACAGGGATGTCAGCGCCTGGCCTGTTTCATCATGCAATTCACGGCTGATCCGCTGACGTTCATCTTCCTGAGCGGTAACCACCTTGTTCAGCAGCTGGGCACGCAGGCGTTCTTTGTGCTTCAGCTCCTCCCACAGCCGGTTATTCTCCACTGTCACGCCCAGCTGATTGCAGATTCCATTCAATAGCTGGTGACCCCGCTGGCTAAGGCCCTGTGGCGTGCGGCATAAGGCCACCAGTACGCCCAGCACATTGCCCTTGGCCGTAATCGGCACCAGCACGAAGGTCTGATACCCCAGCCGCTGACTGCCCAGGATCAGTTCGGCAGGCGCGTCAGGGTGGCTGTCAATGTCGTCAATAACCAGCGGGTTCCCTGCCCTGAAAGACGCATTATCCAGCAAATAGAAGTGCGTGAAACACGTCAGTGCCTGGGCCACAAACTGATCTGGCAGGTTATGGCTGGCTGCGCACGCCGGTGTCTGCTCCTGAAACAAGAGCACCAGCCCGGCTTCGGCGTTGGTATTCTTGAGGGCTTGCTGCAATCCTGCTGCAATCACATGATCGATCGTATGGGGTTCGTTCGCCTTGTCGGCCAGTTCGTACAGCACCCCCAGTTCTTCGTTGCGCTGCTTCAATTCCAGGTTGGATTGCTCAAGCTCCCGGCGTGATGAATCCAGGCTCTGGATCATGGCGTTAAAGGCCCGGCCCAGCTCCCCGATCTCATCGTTGGCCCACACAGGGGCCCGCATGGACAGGTTGCCGTTCTTCACATGGCGCGCTACAAAGGTCATATCCAGGACCGGCCGGGTGAGAATCCAGGTTAGCAGCCAGCCGATGCCCAGCCCTGCAACCGCCGCGAACACAGTGATAATCAGCACGCCGCGCATACCAACCGCCATGGCCTGCGCAACGCGCTCCTCGCTCAGAAGGTAGGAGAGCCATCCCCCCAGCTCGTTGCTGACCCACCAGGCCATTGTGGTACCCAGGATCAGAAGCGGGGCTACGATAATCCCAATAATCTTCTGGCGCAGCGGAACGCGCCCGGCCCAGGCCCAGAATCTGTCCCAGATAGTGTAGCTGCTCAAATTCAAACCCCTTCATGGCCCACAATCACAGTCAGTTACCAGCGCCTGGTGATTATATCCACTCTAGCACAGGCGTCAGGCATGCACAGTGACATTTGTAAGTTTTTCTGGATAGTTATGGGTGGAAATTGATGCGCCACACACGAATCACGAAGTCGTTGTCGAGCAGTATCCAGCCGGCACGGTGCTGGTCCCTGCCGGTCGCTTTTACGGCAGTAACCCCACGGGGTGGATAACTAACCCCCACACATGAGCAGGCCCTGCTCAATGTTGATGCGAGCAGGGCCTGTTTTTGATTGTGCCGATCCTCTTTCTGGCGCGATCCCGCACTTCGCTTCACCGCACGTGCAGCACTCCGACAATCCTTCCAGAGTCACCACCTTCAACTGTATGCGATCGGGATTTGGCACAAAAAGACTGGCGACAGCCCACGCATGAGATATCGCCAGCCTCTCCGTCAACCCTGACCTGTCAGTCGTATCGCCAGCACATCAGAAAGTCAGGATCTGATACCCAGCTTCCACCAGCCCGCGCCAGCTTGGGTGCTGCTCGTAATCCGCCAGAAATGGCAGCCCGAGTGCTTCAGCTTTGTCGGTAACTTCAAACGAACGCGAGCAGAAGCGGCACAACCCGGCGACCTTGTCCTGGACGAGCGCAAAGGGCCGGTGAAGGCTGCTGTCAGGATCGGCCACGGTTACCGCCGACACAACACCGCCTCCCTCAAAGACGATTGCCACGTCGTCGCCCGCTTCCTTGAACTCCTTCGCCACATGCAGCGCATTGACCACGCGCGCCGTATCCGAGTGTGACTCCATATCGGAGAGTATCACAATTGCAATCTTTGCCATCTTCACAGCTCCTTATACACACTCCATCAACCTGAAAACAGACAAGCTCAGGAGCCTGATACACCAACCAGGCTCCTGGAGACGACTACTGCTCATTCTTTACTGCGTCGGCAGGCCGGGGAACGTCAGCACATTGCGCACATTGGCATGAAACAGGCCATCTTCGTGAACCGTGCCGGCGGAAATGCCCTGGGCCAGCCCGCGCCCAAAGTCCTCACTGATCAATTCGCAGTGGAAGGCAATGCCCTGATCGGTCGGGATGATGGGGCCGCCGGACTGGTAGTGAATGATGATCGGGTCTTCGCCGGGTACGTCGATGTTGTAATCGCCAAAGACCATCATCGATCCCTGCGGCACGTGGACACCGTCGTACTCACCACCCAGGGTGATACCGTCCGGGTTGACGACAGCGACACTCCAGCCGCCATCCCGCACGACCCAGCCCTCCGGGGGAACATCCCGCCCGGCCAGCACATAAACCCGGTATTCGTTGCGCGGGTCAAACATGAACGGCATGAACATCACATCCTCGTTATCGATGACGTCAATGCCGAAACGCTCGCTGAAGAATGCTACAGCATTGGCCTGGTCCTGTTCGATTTCGGCTTCCGAACGTCCCATGATTTCCTGCTGGAAGAACATCCCATCGGGCGCGGAGTAGCCGGCGTCATTGGGGTCATAGATGCCGTTGCCCATATAGACAAGGAAGGCATCAAACCCGGCAGGAACTTCATCACCGCCCTGGGCGCTAACGCTCAGCGGCAGCGCCAGGCCGGCCAGCAGGATGAGCGCAAGCGTGGCCTGCACAGCCACCCGAAGGGTACTTCCACGTAACTGGGTGCGAAACATATTGAGACGATACATTTGTTTTCCTCCGTAATTCCAGTAACGGTCAATTCGGACTACGCTGGTCAGTTTATATCGGCCCGGACAGCTGTACTGTCGTTCTGCCAACATATCCCGCCAGGCGCAATCAGCTGTGCTGCCGCCGTGATGCCTTCGCCTGTAACGGAGGGGCTGGCACCGGTCAGCGTCTCCCCAGATCTGCGCGTGAGTGCTAAGGAAGGTTGTCCCCGGTGACTCATTGAACAAGCCAGGCGATCGGGCTGTTCATCAGGGGGGTGAATACCAGGTGCTGCCCCGGCAACAGAAGGCATCGCCGTCTGGCAGGATAATGGCATTGTTCAATAATCAAGTACGCAAACAGGCGATAATCTCATGGAGTTCAACGTAGCGGAAGACAATCCAACTGCCAATTAAGCTGCGATTCTGAAGCTGTTCCATCCCCAACCTGAAACACGACCGCCTGTCCATCATTCACAATTACCGCCCAGGCACTGTCAGCCTGCATAGGTACTGCTACCATACAGTGCGACACGTCCGCCCCCATGCTGCGATTCAAGGCTGGCCATCTCTGGCGCTCCTTAGAATCATTGGAAGTGTATGGTCGCGTTTCTTTCTCCCCGCTCTCGCTGTTGTTCCGCCAACAGTACTGGACACAAATATATGACATCCTTACTCCACTATAAGACATGAACGGCACAGTGGCGAGTCAAATGCAGCTGCATGGTCTTCCAAAAATATGCGCTGCAATTCACCCGGCAACCTGTACAACGCCGACATCTGAAAGGAAACAGCATGACCGATAACATCATTGTCTACGGGGCAACCTGGTGTCCGGATTGCCGCCGTGCCAAAGAATTCTTCGGCACGCACCGTATCGCTTATGAATGGATCGACATCACCGACAATGACGAGGCTATCGCCTTTGTGGAGCAGGCCAACCACGGCATGCGCCGGATACCCACCATCATTTTTCCGGATGGCGCCATTCTTGTTGAGCCATCGAATGCTGAGCTGGCAGAAAAGACCCGGGTCAAAGTCGATCCCGACAGGCGTTTTTATGACGTGATTGTCATTGGGGGTGGCCCCGCCGGGCTGACCGCCGCCATCTATACCACCCGTGAAGGGCTGAAAACGCTGGTCATCGACCGGGCCGGGCTTGGCGGGCAGGTTGCAACCACCCAGCAGCTTGACAATTTTCCCGCCTTCGAGCAGGGCATTTCCGGGCAGGAGTTCGCTGACAGGCTTGAGCGCCAGGCGCGCCGCTTTGAGGCGGATATCGTGCAGGGCGAGCCGATCGTGGATATTACCCGTGATGGCCAGTATCTGATCGTCACGTCAGGCAACAACCACGACTACGCTGCGCATGCCGTCATCATTGCCACTGGAAGTCGCTACAAGCGCCTGAACATCCCTGGAGAAGCTGAGCTGATCGGCACGAACGTGCACTTCTGTGCGACATGTGACGGTCCATTTTACAAGGGGAAAGACGTGCTGGTTATCGGTGGCGGTAACAGTGGCTTTGAAGAAGGGCTGCATCTGGCCACCATAGCGAAATCCGTCACCATTGTTGAATTCCTTCCGGAGGTAAAAGCCAGCAGGATTTTGCAGGACAAAGTTGCAGCGCAAGCGAACATGCAGGTTGTCACCAACCATGCTGTCCGTGAATTCAGGGGCAAGGATGACAATCGCCTGGATGCTGTTGTGGTCGAGGATCGCGCCAGTGGTGAACTGAAGGAATGGCATCCAGATGGCGTGTTTGTGTTCATCGGGCTCTCCCCCAACTCTGGCTTCCTGCCGGAAACAATCGAGCGTGACGAGTGGGGATTCATCAGGACGAGCAGCGAGCTGATGACGTCCATGCCCGGCGTAGTCGCCGCGGGGGATGTGCGCGCCGGCAGCACCAAGCAGGCGATCTCGGCGGCGGGAGAGGGCGCCACGGCTGCGCTGATGGTTCGGCAGTATCTGCAAGCGCAAGGTGAGGCGAATCCCATCAACACAATCGAGCGCGAGACACTGGTAACAGGCCGATGAAGCTGGTGCATCGCCGCCCCAACTTGAGCAGAGGCCAACGTGCTGGCATTTGTGTTGCGCTCCTCACCCCTGATGATGCGCTTCTGAGAAAAGACCAGAGCCAGGAAAGGAGACTTATGCGCACTTCTTGAAAAGTCGCTGTTTGGAAGACAGGCCTTTACCTTGCAACCTATCGAATGAATGAGCAGCATCCGCTGGCAGGCAGCATCTCACCAGCCTGCCGACCCACCAATCGTTTTACTGGTTACTTTTAGAGGAGTTCAGTGAGAAATGACAGACAATAATCGGTATCAAGGACTATCGGGTTTACAGCGTAACACATCCCGTCGGCATTTTCTCAAGGGGCTTGGCGTGGGGGCCACAGCGCTGGCCCTGACCGGGCTGCCTGCACTTGCGGGCCGCACGCAGCGCGTCTCTGCCGCCGCAGCGAATGCTCCCGGCCACAAACGGATGCAGGCCTCGCCGGAAGTTGAGCTGCTCAACGGGGATGTCCTGGGTTTTGCGCTTGACACTGATAATTGGCCGGGGGATTTTGGCTGGGTGACGTTCCGCCTTCATGAAGCGTTCTACAACGATCAGAGCGCCTACTATATTCGGACAGACGCCTCCGCGCCTGACTATGCTGAAGAACATCGCCTGGTGTGGGTGCCTCTGCTAAACGCGGCGATTGCGCGTGATGGAGCAACCTCCAGATTGTATGTCTTTGACTCTGCGGCAGAAGGTCAGCACCCCGTGATCAGCACGGTGCCAGGGCAGGACGATTTCACCCCGGCCTGGCGGGTACACCGGGTGACCTTTCAGGGCGAACCTGCGCTGCTGACCTCTGAGGCGGCGGTGCTGGCCGCAGCCGATGCGGGCAGTCTGACCATTGAACCACAAAACCTCGTGGTCAACTTCCCAATAGTGAAATGGCCCGGTGGTGAGCTGGCTGAAGACCCTGTGAAAGAGGAGGCTCTGGGAGCTGGACCGCTGGTTGCGCCGGTGGACATCGACCGGATGGAAGTCACGTTCAAGCTGCATCAGTGCTATCCCAACAGCCGCTACATCGTGACTGACACTTCCGCTGTACCCATGGCTCCAATGATGGGGATTGAAGGCTCAGGCCCAACCCAGCTGCTCGCGGAGATCGGCGCAACCGATCACATCTGGGTCTTTGGCAACGGCCTGCCCGGCCCTGGCGTTATGGGAGCGCAGCCAGCAGTCTTTCGCTTTGAACCTGGTACACCGGCGTGGAGTCCGTTCTGGAACCACTTCACGATCACCTGGCAAGATGCTGCTGCCGCCCGTGTCTTGAAATCTGCAGAGGAAATACAGGCCGCGTTGGATGCGGAGGAGATTGAAATCTGGAACGGCGTGCCCGACACGCATCCGAACGGGTTCGTGGTCAACTGCCCGGTGCCCTTGAAGGCGCGCAATTCCTACGAAGACACCCTGACGAACAACGAGCAGTAGTCCCAGGGCCTAACACGCACAGGGCTGGTCGTGCTGACCAGCCCTCTGAAGTTTGGCCTTTTTTGAGCGACTTGGAGGCAGTTGTTACCCGAAAACGTGCTACCGCAACTGCATTTTTCGGGCGGTTATCCGGGAATCAGCCTTGATCGGCATAAAATGCATGGTCGGGTAGCTCCGCACCCGTTTTGCGCAACGCTGGTGTTGGTAGCGTCG
>NPIE01028860.1_pt2 | contig 11966 bp, 9 predicted proteins | sample 8637661 | NCBI WGS metagenome assembly NPIE01 (sample SAMN07420842, study PRJNA396082) | bioreactor metagenome | isolation source: sample BA12 brine-fed electro-methanogenic bioreactor BA | place: Japan: Kochi | collected 2016-12-09 | reverse complement strand
TTGCGGCGGCATGTCTTTTATCCCGACTCGCCGGCTTTCTGCCAGCAGCATCGGCAGGAAGCGCGATTCCAACCAATCCGCCAGTTGCAGCCAATGCGGCTGTTGAACGGGCGCGAAGCCGTGCGCCAGGATCGATTGATTGCGGCTTTTGATTTGATTGAGCAAGTTTTTTTCCTCTGCTTTGATGAATTCGGCAGCCGCACCTTGGGTTTTGACCTTGACCAACTGCCAAGCCTGGAACAACCCGGCTTGATAGATTCCTTCTCTATTGGCCGTCAGCTCCATGCCGGCGGGAATTTCGGCTTTCGCGATGTTGGACGTATCGATGCCGCAATGCGATTTCAGCAGCCATTGCGCGGTCCATTCGATCAAGCGGTAAACCCGCGCGACGGCATCGTCGTAGCGGCCTTGCGCGGCGCGGCGCCGGGCATTGAGATACAAGTCGAGCAGTTGCGCCGGCTCGCGTTTTTCCGGCCGTTGGTCGCGCAACCGCATTGCTATCGACAAATAGGCTCTAAGTTCGTTCGGCAAGCCGGGCGCGTAGTTTTGCAGCAGATCGAGCGCGGTTTGATGGTTGAAGTTGTCCCATTCGGCAAAAGCGCGGCTCAAGTCGCGAAAACGCGTGAACCGGCTGCGTAATTGCGCCTGGTTCGGCGCTCTGATGTCCTTGAGCCCGGCCTCGGCTTCGCCATAAGCGAAACGACTCCACGCTTGACGATATGGCGAAATTTGCCGTTCGAAGCGGATTTGTTCGATATTGGCCAAGGCCGCGTATTGCGAGCCGTCATGTACCTTGATCAAATCGGCGCGGCTTCCGGTCACTAGTTGCAATTGAATATCCTGCCGCTCCATCGCCGCCATGACTAAGCCTGCGCTCATCGACTTGGTGCCGCCGGTGTAATCGGCCATGATCGACGCGTTCGGAAAGCGCCGCACCAGTCCATCCAGTGCTCGATTGCAATCGGCGTAGATTTGGTCCAAGTCGTCCGATAAAGTCGTACACACATCGTATTGCTCCGGCGTCAAGCCGGTTTGCGCCGGGATGTTGGGCAAAATAGGTTTGTCGTCCTTGGGCTCGGCTTTGATGCAATTGCCGCTGCCGGTAATTTGTACGTTAGAACCGGGCCGTCCGGTCGCGGGGTCTTTGTCGGTGCAAATGAACAAAGCGAAGTCGGGGCGTAAGTCATTGATAGCGGTCACGATCGGCTGATGGCTACCGCCGACGGTGCAGATTAGGATTTGGGTCATGGTTTGATTATTTTTAGTTGTAGATCATCGTTCCAACGCTCTTCGTGGGAATGCAGCCTGAACCTCTCTGCGGTTCGTTGACGCTAAAGCTTCCCTGTCAGGATCCTGCGGTCTTCCTTGAAAAAACAAACATGGCTTCTGAAGCAAAATCGGTATGCATTCCCACGGAGGACCGTGGGAACGAGGATATGCAGCTTGAGTGCGCGCTTACTCAATCTTTGTTTAGCCTTTATGTCATCGTTCCCACGCTCTGCGTGGGAATGCAGCCTGAACCGCTCNNCGGTTGCTTCGAATAAACCGATAGAATAGCCGTTGCCGTCAAACTGTTCTTGTGTTTCCGTTTCTTGAGTAATGATTGATGGCATGGTTTTATTTCTCATTACATGACTTATGCGAATTCAACAATATAGCCAATTTACGCTGCCGCTCTGAAAAAACAGGTTTTTTCTTTTTGCCTTGGACCTTATCAGGATCGTCTAAAAGCCCAGGGAAATGCCGATTGAATAATTCGGCAAGATAAGTGATGACGGTTGTATCCAATTCCTCACTTAAACGAGTCAACCATTTATCAACAACATCACCTTGCCAAAATGCGTTTTTGTCTTCCCGCCAATTGCCTTCTTCCATCGCTTCTATAAATTGCTGTGCTATCGGAGTGTATGCCGCCAATTCTTTTTTACGTTCTTGTTGCTGCCTGTCTTTTTCTTCTTTGATGAAGGCGTCTTTTTTACGATTTTCAAAGTCATGCAGATACTCGTTATGTTGTGTCATCTGCCCATAACCGACTGCCGTTTTCGCGCCGAAACCCAGCCAATCGAAGGCATGCTCGAAAGCGGATTTGATTAAGGCTTGCCAGTTTTGTTGAAGCGCTTCGGGCAGTCGTGTTTTTGCACAAGTACAATAAAAGTCAAAGTCACTGCCGGGTGGGATGGTTAGGAAAACGTTGGGAACAGGTTGTTCGGAATCGTGCGGGGCGTTTTTGCCATTGAAATAGCCGCTGTGGTGTGGCGTCAGAATACCCATTGTCAGGCTAGCGCTTTGCGGGTAAACATCCCAAAAGCGCAGTGCGCCTTGCAGGCTGATTTCATCCGACAACGAGGATAAAAAGCGTTGAGGATCGTTTTTTAGGGATTCTTTCTTATACTTATCCGTTACGACAGTATCAATGAAACGCTTCAACGTCTCGTGCTCGAATGCCGCCTTTTTCACCCACGCTTGAAACGCCTGCTGGCGGCGTTCAGCTTCCTCGACCAACACTCTATCGCCTTTGTAAGGTTTTTGAGAAATCGCAGCATTACCTGCTTCAAAGCCAAATAGCCACCAAACGCTAAGCATATCCCAGCCTTGTGTTTCGCCGTACAAGCCCAAGGCCAATTCTTCCGCCGCCGAACGCAATACGCCTTTGACGCTGGAGCCTGGCAAATACGGCAGGCCGTAAGGGTTCAGAAAGGCAAAGCCGTTTTCCAGAGGATGTTCATTACCGATGCCGGTCATGAACGGCGAGTTGCTTTTGGCAGGAAAATAAGCCAAATCGGGATTTTGCAGCGCAAGAGCTTGTTGGCGTTGGCGCAGATTTTCGGCGAGTTTTTTCGAACCTGGTGGCAACGTTTTTGCCACTGTTTTTAGGGCATCTTTTTTGCCGCTTTCGGCTCGTTTCCAATTGTCTTGCCATACAGGAAAATACAAGCTGAAGCGATGGCCAGGGGCGGTATCCCGGCCTTCTAAATGTCTTGTCATATAGTTGGGAATGGCGGCTTTCATATCACCTCCTTATTGGCTAATGGCCGCGAACTGACGTATCCAGCGCAGCAGGGCCAAGGTTTCTTCGGTAGCTTTGCGGTATTTCTGACTATTAGCGTTCAGCAAAGCATCCATCATCTTATCAAAAGGCACCGTGACATTTTCTTGATGGGTCAAATAGGCAGCCAGCCAATCAATGATATGCTTATTCAGTGCTTTGTAATGTTCACCCTTCTTATCTTGATAAAACGCCAAGGTTTGCATTAATCCGTTATTCATAATCAAAGCAGGCGCACCTTTAGCTAGTTTTCCGTATTCGTCAGGTTGGCCTTGTACCACCTTCCAGGCATAGGCCGCACGTTTTTGATCCAGGCTGGGTAATTTACTCATTGCTGCCTCCAATAACGGAACAAACAATTTGCCCGCGCCCTGTAGTGGCGTCGCCGCCAAATTGCACCATGCGGCCATTCAAGGCTTGCCATTGCTCACCGCCGTTAATCAAAGTTTGCATTACTTGCTCGGCATTCATACGGTTATCGGCGCTGTCGCCTTTCTTATAACGCTCTTGGCTGGCGAGTATGACGCTAAACAGCAAGCTTTCCGGCGGCAGGTTTTCGGTATAAAACAACGCGCCACCATCGGCGGTACCACTGACATCGTCGATACGCACATGCGGCTCGACTACCGTGGAATTAACAACGAAATAATGCAGCTCGTCGTCGGAAAGCAGCACTAAATCATTCGCTAGCTTTTCACGGAAAAAACTGAATTCGTCGGATTGCGGCAAGGCATTGGCCGCCAGCCAATCGGTAATCGGCTTCACTGTACGTTCTTCCTTGGCTTGAAGTTCATAAGCTTCCAGCGCCAATTTGTTTTCGGTCATCAAGTCGGGATTGACGATCTGGCAATGGCCGCTGGCTATACTCGGTACAGTCCAATCTACTTGTACTTTTGCCATCGCTAATTGCCGCTGCAAACGTGCCAACAACAACGGCGAAGTCGCATAAACGAAACCGGCCTTGGCGCAACGCACCGGAAAGGCCAGTAGTTGACCATCGCTGAAACTCAAAGCACCGGCATGGTCTGATGCATCGTTTTCCGGGCCGAACAAGCGCTTAAGCAATTTGCGGTCTTCGTGTTGCGCCCAATAATCGTGGCGGATCGCGCCCTTGATGCCGGAACCGGCCATCATGGGATATTCGGTATGACGTTCACGTTGGATTGGGTTGTCTATCAAGCCGCCGACCGCCGTGCCGGTGCCCATGTGTACCGGGCTGACGCAATAAAGAAAAGCAATTCGGGTTTCCTGAAACATAGTGGCTCCTGGTTTATAACTGAATAGGTTGAAAAGGTTTATGTAGGTTGGGTTAGGCGACAGCCGTAACCCAACATGACGGCTTCGATTGTCGGGTTACGCTCTATCGAGCTAACCCGACCTACAAAAAACATGACGCCCAACATCATGACCAACGCCCTATCAGGATGTTGTTGAAGCCTTCCGCACGTCGTTTGGTATCAGGATACGAGTCAAGCTTAAATAAGCTTTGCTCGACAAGCTTTTCAAGCTCGCTAATATCGCCTTCGAAGTCGTCGAACCAATACACGCTGCCAGTGCTGACGGCTTTTAAGGCAGGTTTGGGTTTGTTCTCGGCAATATCCCAACCGCTAATGATCTCGGCGCGGTTGATGACGGCGCTAACAAAACGAGCGGAAAAATCAGGCGTTTTCCAAACATAGCCGCCGTTGTGCGCCGACATATTCGGCAATAACCAGCCTTGTTCGAACAAACCGGGCGTAGTCAACAGCACTTTGAAACGTTTGTCGTGAGCGATTTGTTGCCAGTTAGGACGCGGTGCTTGCCATTCGGTAACGCTATGGTGAGCGGCACGACCGTCACCTCCCAAGCGTAGCGCGCCATTTTTCGGTAATAATCCGGCGCAGCCCGCTATGCCCGCTAGAAAACCGACGCCAGAATTCAAAGCCACCGCATCGACGGTATAGAGTTGGCCGTCGCTGGTGGTACGCGCTTGCGCATCCAGCGAGATACCCAAGCGAGAATCGATATTCCAAAGTGCGCGGGGTTCCACCAGATATTTGGCTTCGATAATTTGGCCGTTCAGCCAGGCTTGCATGCCTTCGAGATTAAGCCACAATCCGCTTTCGGGTTTGACTTGTTTATCGGTGCGCAGTAAGGGGATTTGTTCGCAAGGCGCGCTGGATTGAATTGCCAGCGGTAATCGATGTGGTTGCAGCGGATGCACTTGTTTCGGACCACCAGTATCAGCGGTGATTACGACATCGGCGGGCAGCGGCCAATAGACATCGGCTAATTCTGCCGCCTTGTCTTCAAATCGGCCCAACAGAAAATGACTAATGCGAAAATCGCCCGGTTGCGTCGGCGTGCCCAGACTTTGCACTAATGCCACGGATAACGCGGCATTATTTTCAGCAAATTGCCCGACATCAACGCCACCGTTGACTAACAATTGCGTACGCAGCGCGCCCGCTGCCAGTGATGGCCATGGAGGCATGATGGCCTCACCGGTGGCGGAGCTGTCGCCGAACAAACGATTGCCGCGCAAATACAACACATCCAGCGGTTGTAAGAAATGAAATTCCGTCATTGCGCACCTCCAGCGCGACTATCGCGAGCCAAAAATTCGGCGATTCCGATGAAGTGGGTAATGAAATCGGTACAACTTTGCCCGTTTTGCCGCATACCTAAATCCACCATGACTTTGGCTAAATCGCGGTATTGGGCAACGCCTTGGTTTTGACGAATCAATGGATACTCCAAAGCTTGTTTAAGCAAATTTTTATAGGCTTCTGGGTTATCTGAAAACAACGAATCCGGCGGTAATCGCCGCAACCAGTCTTGGGCAATGTAGGCTGCTCGGCGGGACATATTAGGCTCGGCCAAAGCTTGTTTGAGCCGGATCAACTGACCGATGGGGCTGTCCAGTAAACTTTCCGGTTGCTGCGGGTTGCTGAACCATTTGCTGGTCAATTTCACCGCCCCGCCGGAACGTTTCAGCACATCGATAGCAAAGGCATCGCGACCGCCTTGTTTCTTGGCGCGCTGTTCGGCAGCGCGCAAGGTTTTCAATACCTGTCCCAACGGCGCGGTATGGTGGGCGATTACCGCGCCACAAGAAGCGGTGGCTTTCGGCCCCATCACCCGGTACAAATTATCGTCTTTAAGAACATAGCCATTCTTTAACTGCAATACGGCTTCGTCCTGATTCAGCAATGTTTTCCAAACTGTTTGCGGATCACCATTGACTGGAAAAATGCCGCTATAGACCAAACGCAACAGCAACATCATCGGCAATAAATCGTCCACCGCAACCATAGCCATGACGTCGTCGCCACCCGCATATAGCAATTTGCCTTTGTACAAACCCTCAACCACGTAACGCGCCAAATCCAGCGAAAAGCCGTTAAGGGCATCAGAAATTGCCATATGCCGCGCTGGCGAGGCGTGACGTTTGCTTTGTAGATAGGGGTTAAGCTTGGCCCGGTATTTTTGGTCGATATTAGCCTGAAGTTGGCGATGCCAACTCTCGTGATAGCCGAGTTGATATTTCTCTTCGTTACCGGTCAACCAAGCGCCCATATTGTCGCCGTCCATTAGGATCAGGGCGTAATAACTTTCCTGAAAAAAATCGTTGAGCGTGGACTTTATATTTGGCTTCAAGTCTTCATTGTCGCAATGAGCCTCCCAAAAGGACGGCAATTTCTTCGCCAACAGCCGCGCTTGTTGATCAGAACCGGCCATTTGCAATACTTTTTTCGGCAACGCCGACTGCTCTTGCCAGCCCTCTAATATTGCCAATAATTCTATCGGCAAAGACTCCCGATTAGCGTTTTTTAGCCATCGCTCGAAGTTAGTCGAAAATGCCATATCATGTGTCGAAACCACATAACGATTAATGCCCTGCAAATCCTCCATGGAATTTTTGATTTCCTTAATGAAGTGGTTCGGCCACAAACGCTTCAGCATATCCAAGGCGCTTAAATGCTCGCCGTTTTTGACCCAGGACGGTTTTTGCGCGGCGACTCTTTGCCAAAGCGTGTTTTGCCGTTGACCGGGCGACAAGCACAATTGCGCTTCGTCGGTCGTCAGCCATTCATATTCGCCGCTCAAGGTATTTCGGTAGCCTTGCTGCGGTTTTTGCTGGAAAGTGCGGGTAGCTTTGGCGGCGGCGGCAACGCGATCCAAAAGATCGTAAACTGCCGGATACAACACGCCGGGGTTGGGTTTGTAAAATTTCCAGCCTTGTTCGGGTTCAATGGCTTGGTTAAGCGTTTTCCATAACTCACTGCCTAGAAATCCTGGCAAATTGCTTTCAGGATAAAAAGCGTGCATCGCCTGTTGTAACTTTTCCGTATTCAAGCTGCCTTCTTGCTGTTCGCATAACCAAGGCACAGCCGCCCAATACACCTCCGGGAAACCGTCCAATTGTTCGCGAAGTTGCCGGTAACACGGCAAATCAGATTTTTTGAGTTGGGCGATTTCCAGGCATTCGTCTAGCATCGCTTCGGCTTCGTTCATTACCCATAATCTGACGTGTTCCGTAATTTGTTCGGCTAATTCCTTGGCCAATGATGCAGGTACCAGCGCCATGAATTTATTGGGCAGGGCGGCGGAAAACAGTGGATTGGCGTCGGTTTTAGCCGTGCGCCATTCGCAATCTTTAAATCGATTTGCCGGTAAACCCATTTCGTTTTGCAGCCACAAATCCACTTGCGGGACACCGCGCAACTGCGGAAAAATGATCGCATCCGGCCCCAGCCGTTCACAGATCACTTTCATACCTTCCCAGGCGATACGTGACAGCAAATGCGAACCGGCCCATAGGTCAGACGTCGAGCGTCCGGCGGCGATAAAGGATTGTACAGGACCAAAGCTGACGTTAAGCAAAGCCGGTTGCTGTTTAGCGTCGGCGGCAAACGCGCCGCAAAAGGCAGAAGTCAAATCCAGATGCGCCCATATCGTGTGATCGGGCACGCGGGTATCGGCAGGCAGAAAGCGCCACAGATGACCGATGCCCATTGGGTTAAGCTCCGGACCGAAACGCCAGAAACTGAGCAAGGTCTTGCGCCAATCTATAGTTCCGTTGGCGTCGCGCTCGATTAAATCGAGGAAGCTGGCGGTACTGAACGCTTTGATGTGCGCGGGCTCAATCGACAATTTGCCCAAATCAGCCGATTCGCCAGTCAATGGATGCTTGATCTCTGGGCTTTGGTCGAAGCGCACTTGCGCCCATTTTGCAAAACGGTTGTTGGCATCTTGCGGAAATTGCGGGCGGTCGGCTGCTGAGGCCCAATGGTCTGCTTTTTTGATCCAGTTTTTGATGTCGGTATCGACGCCGTTAGGAAAAAACAGTTTGAACAATTCGTAAGTAGTACCGCCTTCATGTCCTGCTGGATCGCGCATTAATACCAAGGCTTTTTCTGCCGGGTCGTGTACGCGGGCGGCGAGTTTGGCTTGCCAGAGTTTGTGATCAGCCATGATTATTTGCTCCCTGTACGTTGCAGATATAAGTCTAAGTAGGCGTGGACTTTGCGCCAGATGGCTTCTTGACTGGCAATCAACTTTTGTGCATCAGGGTGGCGTAATTTTCCAGCGACTTCCACCGGTATCTTGCAAGGCAGGTGAAACACCAATCCGATGAACCTACCCTTTTGTTGAATGATTTTGCTGCGCATCTGTCCAGCCAATCGGTCGTTTTTTAATTCTTTGGGCGTGTGACGAGTAACTGGAAGTGCGAGAACCTGCCTTTCATCGAACGGTTTGGTGACACTCAGTGATGTGCGATAGCCAATTTTGACTTCCGCCAGTTTCCTCATGACAGCCATCCATGATATGCAAGCTTCCGTTTTCCAAATCAACATACCTTTTTCATCCGTACCAATGGCGTGTGGCCATTCTTGAGTCAGGCAATCTTTTAATGATCTCTGAAACCGGGTTAAATCGGCATTGCCATTTAGCAAAACGTCATGGCCTTGTAGTGGTGTTTGTCGCGACAAAGGTGTCGCTCCCACAGAGGTGGCTGATAATTCAACTGAGCCCCAAGCATTACGCGAACGGCCACCCAGAGTGCCGAACAAATGAATGAGCTGAAGTGCGTGAGTAAGCTCTTCATCTGCCGCTTCGGGATAAATCAAGGTAAGCTGGTTTTCCTCGTTTGCGTTAATGGCTGGAGAGTTTTTCAATCCTTTTTTGAAATCCAGTGACCCATAGCCCAAATATAATTGTGAGCCAATGGAAAACTTCACTTCAGGATGTTTTACTTTGGGATCATCTTTTACCCATTCAGTGAGGCCGCCTTGATTGCAATGGATCAATTTTATCCGCACCCGACTCCGCATCGCCCAACTCCCGTTGCCCAGCCACGCATGCCCAAACAAGCGACCTTCGGCTTCCCTCATGCCCTGCCAGTCATAGTTGTACTGTTTGGCAACCGCAATCCGCCACCAATGCTGCAATAGAGCTTTGAACGGAGGCGTTCGCCAGGCCGATTGCTGTTCGGCATCACCCAAGAATGCCGGGCAATTGAAACGGATTTGATAATCTGCTCTTAACATGTCTGCTCCTATTTGTAGTTTATCTGCCCTACTTCCAAATTTATCCAATACCCCGTCCTCGGCCTTTTACCGACTGCGGAAATCAGGTAGGGTTTTGCGTTGACGCCTAGCGCTTCTTTTAGCCGGCTGTTGACTCCGGATTTTCTTTGTTCGAAAAAGGCTTTGCTCATGCCTTCTTCAAGCGTTTTCAAGGTTCGGTCGGATAAGCCCAGTTCGCCGGCGATTTGCCGGTAGCTTTTTAGGTATTCGAACATGTATTCCATGTCGGGCACGCCGTCGGACGGGCATGTGACAGGCGGCATGTTGTGCGCTTGCCGGTTGAGCAGCCATAGATAAAACGCCAGTTCGACCGGTTTGAGTTTGATCGCGGCGCCGTGCGCGCTGAGGGTTCTTTGTTTGAAGTCGATGGTCAATTCGGGCGGGCCGAGTTTTTGTTGAGCGTTGGCCACGGCGCGGCTGAAGCTGGTCTTGCCTTCGAGTAAAGCCGGGTCGAGGCCGTGGCGTAAGCGCACGAAGGCTATGTCGGCCAGGACGACTTCGGCGTGTTGCGTGTCCAGCGGTTTTCGGGTCGGGTCGTTGCCGTAGATGATTTGCGACTGCGGCGTCGGGTAGTAAAACTGCGGATGCGATTCGTAGTCTGGCGATACCAGGACATGGCTGAGCCGGTCTTGCGAACGTCCGTAAAGCGACAGTGCATAGCCGGCGTAGAAGCCCATGGTTTTTCTGCCGCCGGCGATCGAAACGTGCAATTCGTTTTCCGGGTCGGCGGTCAATTGTCTGATCCATTCGGTGATGCCGTCGGCCATTGCTTGGTTGTCTTCGCGGCTGCGGATGTCCAGCAGCGGTTCGCCGCTATCGCGTTGCAGCACATGGATATCGCTTTCGTCGAATGGCGGAATGGGCAAATCGTAGTCTTGATAAAATCTCTTGAGCCAGCCGTCGTTGATCAATGTTAGTTTGGCGCGTTGCCGGCCTTCGGCCGTGGTTAGGATATGGATGCGCGCCGGCATTTCGTCTTTTTGCTTGTGCAGAGCGTAGAGCGTTTCGGTGACGATTTGCGGTGTCAGGCCGGTGACGGCGAGTAGGGTTGTGTTGGGCATTGGGTTCTTCTTGTTTTTTACATTTTTCGGGGCTTGGGTTTTGCGGCTTACCCTCACCTAGCGTTAGGTGAGGGTCGATCTGGGGATCGCTCCCACAGAGGGGTGTTTGGGTTTATTTGATGCTACTCCACTTCGTTGACTTTTCTTCACCTGGCAAGCTTGTCGGGAGAATCGTGTAAGCACCGAGGCCCATGCTGGTCGCCTTGCCGGCATGCGTCCATTGGCCTAGCCAAAGATAAGGCCAAAATGCTTCATTATTGCCTTGCATGTCTAAACTGAACCGGCCGAGCAGTCCGCCCATGTTCATTTCGGTTTGTTGTCTCGACGAGTAGCGCGTCCAGTCGTTCCATTGGAGCTTGGTATCGGTGCAATGCGTTGCAGATGCCTGTTTGGTCAGTCCGGCAAAGTCGGTTTCAAGCGGCGTGTCGGTATGAAAGTAGCTAAGCATGGATTGACGGCGCAGCAGGTTGGCGAAGAATGCGCCGAAATTAAAATGGTCCGGCGTCAGGTTTTTTCCGTCTTGTTTGATGCGCAGCGGCGTCTCCAATAAGACTGTAATCGATTTGGGCGGACCGGGTATTTTGGGCACCGATGCCGGCGGCCTCGGTTGCAATGCGCCTTCCCGGTAAATGGTTTGTTCGTTCCGTACAGAATCGAGATAATCGATATGATGCAATTCGAAGCGTTGTCTGTGTCCGCCGATGCCGTCGATCCCGGCCTTTTGCAATGCATGAACGATGTACGGAAAATAACGTTCGGCATGTCCGAACAAGATTATATCTAACGCATAGCTCGTGTCGATGGCATCTTGCCGTGGAAAACGTAATACGAAGGGATGCGGCGCTGCATTGTATTTTCGCATTTTCTCGCTACCCGGTGGCGGCGGCGTTTCGAACACGACGCTGTAGGCGCAGGCGTTTTTTAATAGACATTGCGCGCAAGGCGTATTACGAACGACGCAAACGGTCTTTTTTAAGGCATGGCCGAATGCGCCGCGCCAGGCGGAACCGGGAAAAGCCGGCAGACGAACCGGATGTTCGGTTTCGAAATGGAATCGGTAGTGATTGAACGGAATGGTGAGCGGTGTTGGGTGCATATGTAACCTCCTTGTTTAAGTTTAAACAATCTAACGGCTTTTCCCCGCTTCGGCAAGCTTTTCAGGTTCATTCATTATCATATTAAAGAAAACTTGAAATGCCCTGACTAGCAAGTTTCTTTAGCTAAAACGCAAAGCTGGTACATCCTTAGGATTTCGTGACAAATAACTTTCTGAACCTATGTGCTTAG
>NPIE01013801.1_pt1 | contig 11967 bp, 3 predicted proteins | sample 8637661 | NCBI WGS metagenome assembly NPIE01 (sample SAMN07420842, study PRJNA396082) | bioreactor metagenome | isolation source: sample BA12 brine-fed electro-methanogenic bioreactor BA | place: Japan: Kochi | collected 2016-12-09 | reverse complement strand
TTTCAATAATAATTTGCGTTATTTTTTTTGATTTCAGTCTATTATAGATTATTTATAAGACTTTTGCAAAAGAAATCGAATAAATAAGACCATTTTATCAGGAATTTGTATTATAATAGAGATATATTGTCTAGGTTATTGTAAGACTTGGAAAAAATGTTACAATATTATTGACAAAGGCGACGCTTAATTATATAATATTAACGTAAATAGCAAAACTAGTGAAAGCTAGTGACGCAAAGCTATAGGGCCTTCGATAAGATGGTAGCCAGTTGCCGTTGTCTTAAAAGACGAGGGCATTTTTTATTTCTATTGGATAAAAAATGCTTTCAAGTAGATAATGGCATTTTTTATTACAAATTTATAAATAGGAGGAATAGTCTATGTTTGTTGATATGAAGAGACGTGTAATCACATCTTTTGTTTTGCTTGTTCTAGCACTTTCCTCATTTGTTTTTGTAACATATGCATGGTTTACCAACATGTTTGAAGATGCATTCACAGCGGAAATGGGTTTTGTTGATGTTGATATTACCGTTTATTTTGATGATGGATTAGGTGGGCAAATACCAGCAGAAGAAATCGCAATAGCTCCAGGAGTAACGAAACCAGGGGTTTATTTTGTTAATGTTGTGAGTGATGAAAATCCAAGCTATTTTGAAGATTTAAGAGTTTATATTGATGTAAAGAGTAATATTAATACTTATTTCCGAGTAAAAATTTATGAACAATTAACCTTAATATATACTGATTATCAAGGAGAAATTACGGAATTATCGATTTTAATGGATGAATATATGCCGTTTAACTATGAATTAACAAACTGGTATGACAATAGAACTTATGATAATTATCTCTATTATCAATTACCAGTTCAAAGAGTTGGTGAGTTTACTCCACTAGAGATTGGTTTAGTAACTTCTTATTTCTCTGGCCAAAGTTTTAATACGTATTCGCCAGGTTATTCTTTGCAGATTGCTTTTTCGATCGAAGCAGTCCAAAGTGAAGGTGGACCAGAAAATGTCTGGGGTTTACCTACTCCACCATGGGGCGGAAGTTGGTAGGTGATGATGATGAGATTAGATAATACAAAAATGGGAATAGTTAAACATACCTTAGTTATTATATTAGCTATGGTTTTTGCTTTTGTTAATATTGGTTTCTTTGTGAAGGATACACAAGCATTACCAATAAAAGTTAATCCAACTGATTATCTTGAATTTGATGGTGAATATGATTGGGAAACCAATCTTGATGTTCAAACTTCAAGTTCTTTATATATGTCATATAGCGAGTTTAGAGATAATTACTGTTTAGCTGCTACTTCAGCTTCAGCCTGTGCGAGCGCAGCTAATGGAAAAATGATTCGATTTGATGACGCAGAAGAATTATATCGTTTTTCTGTTGATGTCAGTTTTGAACAGATTTATATTACGGGTAATCCTACAGAAGATGTTAAATTATCAGATACAAAAATTGATGTTTTATTATCATTGGATTATGTTTTAGGACAAGACATTGATTATTCTGTTATGCAATCGAAAGCATTTATCCCGATTGGTTATATTTTCACAGATGTAGAGGAAACTCTTTATCAAAGATACTTTACCGGAAGTTTTGATGGGCAAGGTTTTGAGATTAATAATCTCTACTTGGCTGGATATGAATTTTTGGTTTTTGAAGATCAAGTCGATTTAGTTACAACAGTTGATATTGCAATGTCAGAGTATTATGCAATGTTTAACTATAATGCCGGAACAGTCAAAAATTTTGGTGTTACAGATGCGAACCTTGAAATTTTAGAGTTACATCCCGATATTACCAAACTAGCGAATATCGTTGGGTATAATCTTCCATCTGGTGAAGTGGAACATATTTATGTTATTGATAGTAGAACTTCAGTTACACAAGCAGGTATTCGATATCAAGTAGGAACTGCTTCAGAGGATTTTCAAGCTGCTGGACTCGTTCATACGAATTACGGAAGTTTTACAGATTCTTATTATGTTTCTAAGGTAGTTGTTAATGGAAACTTTATCAACAAGTTTGACGTTCAACCGGTTCTATTTGATAATTTCGGGACAATAAGTGACCTTTATTATGATTCTGATTTATATCTATTAACTGTAACCGTTGGTAGTTCAACCTTTTTAATTGACACACCGAATGCTTATGCTACTGGTGAAAGTACCAGTTTATTGAAGTCAGAGTCTTCAGGCTTAAATCAAGCCGTAGATACTTGGTATTTTTATCCTAATGATGGTTATCCGATTTTACAAGGCTTAATCTATGATGCAGTAAATAGTGTTTATGAAATTGACGAAGCAACTGATCTTGCTTTTTTCAGTGAAATGCTGAATTTTATAACTGTAAAGAACTCCGTTCCTTTTAACGAATCGGATTATGTTCTTAAAAACACAATAGACATGAGTGTGTTAGCTGAAGGCATCTATCAAGTTCCAAGTAAAATATTCTATGGTAGTTTTTCAGGATATAATGCTTCCGCTACAGATTTAAGTGAAAACTTCTATATCCATGATATGGTAATCGAAAAGCCTGTTAGTGTTAATAGCGAGTATTTCAGCGGTTTATTCTCACGTTTAGGTACAGGGGCTATTGTTGAAAATCTTAACTTTTCACAATCAAGTGTAAAATTCTTATCTACTGAAACAATTTATTCTTACAATTTCTATCTTGGAGCTATTGCTGGGAAAATGACAGGAGCTACCATTGAAAATGTTTTAGTTGATGTTAATTTAGATTTAGGTACTGAAGCAATAGGTAGAACCTATCTAGGTAATATTGTTGGTAGTGCTTCAGGAATTATTAGAAGAGTATCAGCTACTGGAGAAATTGATTTTGGTACCCATAGTTATTTAAGCACTTATAATATTAATCCAACCTATTATATCGGTGGTATTGTTGGTAGTACTCAAACTGCTAAGCTAACAATAGATGAAGCAATTAATTCTAGTGATATCTATGGTTTTTCAACTAGTTCTGATATCGTTCTTGCATCTGGAATAAGTGCAATCAATGTTTATATTGGTGGGGTTATCGGCTATCTAAATAATACTGAAGTAGCAATGCATGAGATGACTGCAGTTTCCAATAAAGGTGATATCTATGTTCAATCTGTTAAGGAAAGAACAGGAGTGCAAGCTTATCAATACGTTGGTGGCGTTTTCGGATTATTACAAGGTCTAGCACCAGTTTTAGAAGAAGATTCAGAATATAAATTCGCTAACCTTTATAATGAAGGCAATATTAGTCATAGTTATTTAGTCAATACAGCCGATGTTATTGCGGCTGGTATTGGTGTGTCCAATGCAAACGAAGCAGTAGAGTATGCTTTGTTGTTTAATCATGGAAACTTTAGTTTTACTGAAGGTGCAGCAACATATACTCAAACTCAGTTTAAATATGCAGCAACTATCTATGATTTAGGTTCCAGTAATGTAACATTATCAAGGGTATATAATTACGGGGATATGACCTATGATGCTAATATTTATAGTAATATTTCTAATTTTATGTATTCCGCAAATAACAATCCAATTTTAATTAGGTTCTCTGCGAACTATGGAGATCTTAATTTTATGAATAATGGTGGGTCAACTCAAATTAGTATGTCAACATCGCTAAATATTGCGATGATGACTTTAAATACAAATGTTAGTTTCTTAAATGTTCATAATTATGGTGATATATCGGTTGTAAATGTAAGTATGGGTGGAAATACAGTTTATATTGCTGGTTTCACAAAAACTTTGGCAGCTAATAAAGTATTAAAGAATTCTTTAAATGCAGGTAATTTTGTTGTAGCTCAAATGTCTGGGACAGGGAATATTTATGTTGGTGGTTTTGTCAATACCAATAATGCTGGAGATTTACATTTAGGTAGTCAATCACCAACACAACCAATTGCTAATTATGGTATTATCGATGTAATAAATAATGGTAATATCACAACAACATATTCTCCTTCATTATACGGTATTAATGGCACTGCTAATACCATTGTTGGTGGTATAGCTACTCTTAACAAAGGCTCAATCCAGGATTCAGGAAATTTAGGAAATATCTCAATTGTCAATACTAATACTTCTGGAACAAGCCAGTTTTTCCCTGGAACTGCTCAGTCTTATGAAGGCGGTTTAATTGAAAGTTACACTGCAGGTGTTGTTGCGGGTGGAATTAGTGGAATGATTCTTTCTGGTTCATCTCGGATTTATGACACGAGTAATAACGGGGATGTATTGGTTAAAACTCATCGTTTTTCTAGAGCTGGAGGGGTTTTGGGAGTCAGTTTATGGCGCGAGTCAGATGCCGGAGGATTAGATCAAGCAACTGATGGGTTAGAAAATAATATTCAAAATTCAATTCTTTCAAATGGGTTAAATTTTGGAAATATTTCTGCTCTTACAACAATAATTGAAACCTATTCAACTGTCTCAGCTCAAAGAAATTTGAATCTTTTAGTCGGAAATTTACCTGACCCGCCAGATTTGGGTTCTACATATAGAGAAATTCCTTATAGTTATGCTGATACTGAAGGTTCTGGTCAAAGACTGCCTGTCTATGCCTCAGCTGGTGGCGTGATTGGTTATGGTTTATCTGTTATGAAAAATATGTTAAATCATGGCACAATTTCATCTACAGACGTTGCTGGAGGTGTCGTCGGAGCAACTTTTGTTTTAGGTGGAGCAGATTACCCAAAAACAATTGTAGATATCACAACAGCAGTTAACTATGGTGATATTAAATCTATTTCTACAAGTTCTTTATCATCAGCTTTAAACAATAATTTAGTAATTGGAGAATTAGCTTCAATTTATATGGCTGACGGTAACACTTTTATATTTCCGAGTGGTTATACAAGAGAAGGACCAAGAGGAAAAAGAGGTTTTGGTGGAATTTTTGGTCGACTTCAAAGAGGTAACTTAGGGATTATGACACCTGAAGGCGGTTCGTTTGACTTTATTGTTAATGCAAATCCAAACATTGATTTGGTTGGCAGAGTTGATCAAGTAGAAGATTTTTCAAATACTGTTACTGCTTATAGATTCTATGACGCAATTTATTATTCAGCAAAACAAAATGATACTACTCAAGTAGTTTTTACAGGATTTCTTTATGCAAATAGTGGAACTGTAACAAATGTTCAATTTATAAGAACATATTCCACAGGTTGGTGGATATTTAGGACCTATTATCATGAATATGAAATTACTGTTCAAGTAAGTGCTGGCTTTTTACAACAAGGTATTAAAAGTGAAGCCGTTTCCATTTCTCCAACAACATCAACATTTATAGAAACCCGTAATACTGGAGGAAGTTCAACTCCACCTGGTTCGACATATACAATTGGACAGGTAATAAGTGATCCAAGTTATATTTCAGGAAGACCTGTACCTTGGATAACAGAAGATCCAAATGATCCATTGATTACGGATAGTGATAGTCAATTTATCTATGATGCTGATTTTCCAATGCGTACGAATCCAGATCTTACAGAATATATTTATTTTGCTGAATATGATTTGTTAGCTGATCGTTTTAAAGTTGGTGGAACCAACCCAAGACCATATGGTATGTATGTTTTATCAACTACTGCTGGTCGTGATTTTGGTTCGGTGTTACCAAGAAATATTAGGACTTCTTTAATTGAGTTAATTAATGAAGATCTTACAAGCTTTATCTCTTTAGTAGATACGGATTATAGTAATATTGCCCCTTCTATTTCAAAAGATTTAGATGCGGGAATTTTAACAAATTATGATGCTTTGTTTCAGACTGTCTATAATGATAAAGCAGAGTTAATTGATAGTTCATTACAAAATTTAGTTTTAACGGAAGATGGTGGTAGTCAAAGTGTCCTAAGTTTGGCTAATATTGACTATGCGAATAAAGCCATCTATTATACTATAAGTATGGAAGCATTTGGACCTTTACAAACAAGTGCTAGTTTCAACGTTTATGATGCTTGGACATCAGCTAACTCGTTAGTAGCAGTAAGAGCCGAAGATTATTTTGGTTTAGATGATTTGATTATTAGTGAGTATGTTGAAGGAACAGATGGTAATATATCGAATGCTATTGAACTTTATAATGGTACTGGAGAAAGTGTTGATTTATCAACCTATAGTATTCGGATTTACAGAAGTGGATCTGCCACTCCTAATACCACAATTAACTTAAGTGGCACTTTAGCATCTGGAGATACATATGTGCTTGTTAATAGTGCAGCTCCACAAACAATGCGAGATTTAGCTGATTTAGTTACTGTAATGCAATATAATGGCGATGATGCTATTGCATTAGTAGATGGATCTACATTGGTTGATGTTTTTGGTGTAATTGGTCAAGACCCAGGGACTGCTTGGACTTGGTCTGGTGGTGGAAGTTCCATGTCAAGAACCTTAGTAAGAAGTTCTGCAACGACCTCACCTACAACTAGTTGGGATACTAGTGAATGGATAATTTATCCAGGAGATACGCGTGATTATCTAGGGCAACATAATGTTTATTTAGAAGCTTTAAGTGGATTCTTATATCCAGAAAGATTTAATGAAATTTCTACGGCTTATCCAGCAGACTTATCAGTAGACTTACCAAGTTATGGTATCACTTCAAATGTAACATTACCTTTAGGATATTTCTCAGTTTTTTCTGAAGCTTTTGTTGGTGATCCTAATTTTGCGGATAGTAATTATTACAATGATTATCAAGTATTTGTAACATTCACGCCAAATGGAACACAATCCCCAGGAACAATTGGGATTGTTTCCGCTGAGTTTAATGGTGGAGCAGCAACAAATGTTGTTGATCCAGCTGATATTCGTGGTTTGGGTGATGTGAATTACAATGGTAGTTTAACTTTGAACTTTGAAGATACCAAAGGAATTTTAGTTGATGGGTATGATTTTGCAAATTATTTCACATTAAAATATAATGATGGTACAACGGTCCATCCAGATTATTATACTGTTTCTTCTAGTCCTGTAGACATAATTAGCGGAACCGGTTATTATAGTATTACTTTTGAATTTAGTGGAGATACAAAATCAGGAGATTATTATATTGAATATAAGTATTTTTCTTCTTCAACCCTCAATACCATTTATTTTGATAAGGGAGCATCAAGTTTAAAAGAGATTTTTGATTTTGATTATTATTCAATGGAGGATTCTTTAGTTATCAACGGTTTAAATATCACTTCATATGTTAACATGGGAACAACAATTAACATCGATACTTCAACAGATAATTTTACAGAAAACATTACCGGTGGAGTTCCTAGTTATTTGTCAAATATGAGTTATGATATAAGTTATATGGACTTAGGAAGTTTAGTTATTTCTGAGTTTGCAAGTATTACTAGTGCTAGATTAGTTGGTGTTAGTTATACGGATGGTTATAAGACATATGTTCTGGAATATATTGTGGAAGCAGAAGATGGAACACAGAGTATTTATACGCATAATCTGATTGAACGTGATGTTGATCTAGAATTTGTTTTAAGAGATGGTAATGATATGCCTTTAGGGAATATCTCTACTACAAGGGAAGCTTTGAATACTGTTTTTACAGTGGATTTAGGGTTTGATCAAAACTTGGATTTATATACATTAGATCCATTAGATGACTCCTATATTGAAATCTTAGTATCTGGAACAACTTTAGATGGTTTAACTACCTATTTGCCTGGTGAGATTCTTGGTTTAAGTTATTCGACAAATGATCATTTATTTATTAACATGAGTTTTGATACTTTACCTGGTATTTATACCTTTACAATTCGATATTATCGGGATGGTTCTCTGGCTGATTTTATCACTATTCAAACAGCATTAGTCATTACCAAAAACGCTGGGATCGATGCATATTTGGATGATATTAAATTCTCTGAATTAGCTAATGAAACAAGTTATCCTAATATTGATGTAACTGACGTTGATGGAGAAGTTATCGTCTCTCCTTATGATCCAGCGATATACTTTGATGGGATTGACTATGATGATATTGATCTAATAAATTATCCATATTTTAAGATTGATGGAAAAGTTTCAAATACTCCATTAGATTCCTATACTCCATATTTCTTGGATTACTTACCTTTAGGAGCTACTATTTCTCGAAGAGCTTGGGATCCGGTGTTAGAAGAATGGTATTATACTACTGAAGTGAATAATGATTCTGATCCAGCAGATATTGCTGAGTTAGCTACTGATTTCACTTTAGTGCCAGAAACTGGAGCGGAACCAATTCCACCAGAAGAAGTTGTTATCCAATACCGAGTTACTTCTGAGGATGGTTTGCATCAAGTTTATTATTATATTACCGTTACTGATGTTATCTTCAACTTAACAATCGTATTTGATATCTATTACTGTACGGATGCTACTGAGGGAAGTTGTGTCTTAGCGAAAGACAGTGTGGATTTTGATGACGAGTTAGTAATTATTAATGTTCAAAATATTTTGACAGATGGTGATGATACTGTTTTTGGAGTAACTGACCCTGATGATTATCCAGCATTTACTGAAGTATCTGGTTTAAAAAACAGAATGACACAGTTTTATTATACAAATAATGCAGTGTATACTTACAGGTTTGGTAGAAACACAGCTGGTTTTTATACCTTTGATGTGGAGTTACCATTAGACCAGTATCTAAATGACATATACACATATGAAATAGAATTTGCTGAATATTATTTAAATGATGCAAGTGATTATGTTCCGGGGTTGCAAGGTAAGTATTTCTATATTGAGTATGCAATTTCTAATAGAACAAGAAGATTTAATATTTACATACGAGAAATTGATAATCCTGAAACAAATGCACCATTTGGATTGTTTGAGTTTTTCAAATCTTGGGGTTAAAAAAGCGAGGATAGAAGTGAATGGCTAAGAAGAATAAAAAAATGAGTTTATCTAAAAGAATAGTAAGTTTAACGATTTTTATCGATTCGTTATTTTTACTTATTATTTCGACGCTTTTCTTATTTTATACTTTTCTTAGTATTAATATGAATCAAACAGAGATTGTAGCTAATCAGACTCAAGCTGTAGTTAATTCAACAAAGGATTTTTTAGATTCTGTAAAGAATGATGCAACTCTTTTATCACAAAATCCTGATGTTATTGAATACTTGCAATATGTTAATGAAGGAAATGATCCGATAGTTTTGGAAACGGATCCTGATTATGAAATATATTATAATTATTTATCAGTGGTGAATTCTGTGGTTGAGCATCAAAACAAAAATGCATATGACTTAATCTTTTTGGCAACAGAGTCAAATTGTTTAACTGCTACGGATGGATGCGCTATTTTGAATACTGGTGACGTTTTATACGACACTTGGTTTATAAACCAAAGACCATGGTTTCTAGCCTTAGGCAGTCTTAATGAAGTGTTTACGGAGCCTTATATCGATGCTTATACAAATGATTATACATTTACCTATGTAAAACGAGTTATAGATAATTCCCAAGAAATAGGTTATATAGGTATTGATATTTCTTTAGACAGCTTAGCGGGATTAATTCAAGATATTGATGAGTCTATCATCAATGAAGCGAATGAAATAATCGTATTCACTAATTTTAATGAGAATCCAACCTTGGTTTTTTATACAGAAGAAGTTTATGATGAATATTTTATGAAAACCGTAGATGATTTTTCTGAAATTGATGAAAGACTTGGATTTAAGAATGATGGTGTTAGCAATATCATTGATAGATATGATCCGGATGCAGTTGTAAATACTAGGGCAAATAAAACGGATTATCTTGTAACATATAACGATTTAGCTGATTATGATTGGCAACTTGTTATTATGGTAGATAATACAATGCCTTTGCCAATTGAAGTTATCTTTGTTATTGTGGTTATTGTAATCGGATGTATTGTGTTTTTAATCGGTTTGTTATTAAATAAAAAGATAAAGAAAGTACTGAATCCAATTCATGATATTATTGACTCTTTAGAGGAAATAAAGAATGGTAATTATAGTGTAAGAGTGAACCTCTTAGAAAATAATGAGATAAAAGATATTGGTGATGCGATAAACTTGATGTCTGAAGAAATTGATCGTCAGGTGAAGTTGGTTTATGAGAGCTTTGCATTTGATGATGTTACAGGCTTGAAAAACCGATCTGCAGCTAGTGCAGAAATAGATAAATATGTTTTAACAGGTTCAAGAAGAACAGCTATTGTATTAATCCATGTTGATAATTTAAAGAATATCAATGTTATTAAAGGCCAAATGATTGGCGATAATTTAATCAAGAGCATCGCTAAAGAATTGCAGAAGATTCTGCATCAAGGGGAGAACCTTTATTCTAATGGCAATGATGAGTTTGTCTATTTAATGACGGATATCACTTCTTTAGAACAGGTTGAACATCGAATCAGTAGAATCCTTGGATATTTCAAAGAGCCTTTAGTTGTTAAAAACATTAAAACAGAAGTTAAATTCTTTATCGGTGTAGCGATTTATCCAACAGATGGTAATACCTTAGATGATTTAATTAAGAAATGTGATACAGCGCTGTTTAAAGCGAAAAAAGCAGGAACGAAAAAGGTTATTTTCTATAATGATAACATTGCAAGAGAGGTAAATTACCAAGCTCAAGTTTCCGAACAATTATCGGAAGCAATAAAAAATAATGAATTATACTTAAAGTATCAACCGTTGGTTGATAACAAAAGTAATCTTTATGGTTTTGAAGCTTTGGCAAGGTGGAGTTCACCGGCTTTGGGTGAAATTAGCCCAGAAGTGTTTATTGCAAATGCCGAAGAAAACTATATGATTATCCCGATAGGTACTTGGGTATTAGAAGAAGCTTGTAAGATGCAAGTGCGGATGAAAGAAAGGTTTGATCAAGAATTTGTAGTTAGTGTTAATGTATCATCCATTCAGATATTACAGAATGACTTTGTTGATATTGTTAAGAAGATTCTTAAACAAACAGATATTAATCCAAAGTATTTAACTCTCGAGTTGACTGAAAGTGTATTTATAAACTCATCAGTCATGTTAGAAGATAAAATCCAAGCATTACATGAATTAGGTATTACTTTTTCACTTGATGACTTTGGTACTGGTTATGCTTCCTTAACATATTTAAGGCAGATAGCCTTTGATAATTTAAAGATAGATAAAAGTTTCATTGATGGAATATTTGGTACGGATAAAGATCATAAAATCGTCGGAACGATCGTTAACTTAGTCCATAATCTAGATATGAAAGTAATAGCTGAAGGTGTTGAAACAAAAAAACAATATGAATACTTAAAGCAAATATCAACAGATGTTTTCCAAGGATATTTAATATCTAAACCATTAAAAGAAGATGATGCTATAGTGTTTGTGGATCAGTTCCATAAGATTGCTAAAGCTAAAAGAGTTGATGTTTTAGCAAGTAAAAATGAATAGAGGTGCAAGATGGTAGGTTTAATTTTTTTATCGGATCCAGCGAGTAGGTCACAGGCATATGAGTTGGTAGTAGCGGCGGTTTTGATTATTTTGACAGGTTTAAGTTTGTTTTTCTTATACAGGAATGTTCTTTTTCATATCAGAAGAAATCGTAAAGAAAAAGAAGCAATGGAAAGAAATTTAGAAGAAGCTAAAGAAGTTAAAAGTGATCGGATTTTTTCAAAATCAAATCCAAAGATGAGTACAAGTGGTTTATTAGCAGAAATCAATCAAGAGATTTTAAACGCTGATGAAGGAAGTTTACGCTTGTTTTTTGCGATAAATATTGACAATTTTCGCTATATAGTTGATAAGTACGAACAAAAAGATATCAATAAGGTTGTAGCAGAAATAGTTAAAAGGCTTAAAAAGATTAGCGGTAAAGCTGATATAGCTGGTCATTTAGAGAAAGATGTTTTTATTTTTTACTATACTGGTGATGTTAATAATGAAGTTATTAATCAAAAAGCTAACGAGTT
>NPIE01019179.1_pt1 | contig 11991 bp, 9 predicted proteins | sample 8637661 | NCBI WGS metagenome assembly NPIE01 (sample SAMN07420842, study PRJNA396082) | bioreactor metagenome | isolation source: sample BA12 brine-fed electro-methanogenic bioreactor BA | place: Japan: Kochi | collected 2016-12-09 | reverse complement strand
AAGTGACGGACCATGCCTCACTTTGCGTTCAATCCATTGACGAATAGGCGATATATATGAAAAGCGAGCAACTGCGTGCGTTGCTGAAACGCGTCTCCTTGTTTCACGGGCTCCGTGAAGAGGACATGGTAAAAATTTTTTCCAAGGGCATGACCGTGCGGGTGGGCAAAGGCGAGGTGCTGTTTTACAAGGATACCGTCGGCAGTCAGATGTATGTTGTTCTCTCCGGCAAACTGGGCGTATGTAGCGGCGAAAAACTGCTGGCAGAACTGATAACCGGCGACATGTGCGGCGAAATGGCGCTGGTAAATCACGCCCCGCGCAGCGCCACCGTGAAAGCGCTCGAAGACAGCCTGCTCTTCGTACTGACGGAAACCACGGTTAACACCTTGCTGACCAAGCGGGTGGCCGTACAGCTGCTGCTGAATATCATTCGAACATTAAGCCGCCGACTCTGCGAAGCCAACATAAAAATCACCGTCTAACGCCAGTCAAACGGACTACTAACAAAACGTTTGTGGAATATACCATGCGCATACATATACCGTTATTGCTCATCATGACGTCATTCGCGACTACGGCGATACATTGGACCGTCAACGCAGATGAGTGTCCCCGTCCGGAAAAGCCCTGCGTCACCGAAATCGGCGCCGTACCCTGGACGCCGCCCGACACAACCATTCGCCCCAAAGTTATTTATGGCGCCGACGACCGAATTGACGTATACGCCGAAACGGACCCGCAACGCCGCGACTGGGCGGCCGCCACCTGCGCGTTAATCTATACGTCGCGACTTACCGAGCATGACGACGGCTCCTGGACCATCAGTTCGCCCAGCGCCTATCGCCGCTATGGCCTGCCGCCCTGTGAAGGAGAGCCTTTCGGCGATCAGCCGACTGCCGCTTATTGCACCGGATTCATGGTCGGAACGGACCTGATAGTCACTGCCGGACACTGCTACAACACCAATTCAATTGAAAACACCCGGTTTATTTTCGGCTTCTGGATGGTTGATGAAACAACGCCGCGCCTGGACTTCCATGCCGACGAAGTGTACCAGGGCGTCGAGGTGGTCAGCTTTTCGCCCAGCGGCGAATATGATCATTCGGTGGTGCGCGTTGATCGCCCCATACGCGCTCCCGGCGCGCGCCCCTTCATCATCCGCCGGGAAGGCGACATCATGCCCGGCGAGTTCATTGGCGTCATCGGCCACCCTTCGGGCCTGCCCATGAAACTGGCCTTTGGCAACACCTATGTGCGCAGCTCGGACCGTACGGGGTTCTTTGTGGCAAACCTGGACACCTACGGCGGCAACTCGGGCTCGCCGATAATCAATGCGGACACCGGCATACTCGAGGGCATCCTGGTGCGCGGCGAAACGGATTTCGTCAATAGCGGCTCATGTTTCGAGAGCAATGTAGTGCCGGATGACGGCGGACGCGGCGAAGACGTGACCAAGTCAACCGTATTTGCCGATTTTGTTCCGCCGGCCAATGGACATAGCGGTTATCTGGCGCTGGACAGTGAACACTACCGGTGCTCCGACACCATGATGGCGCGCGTGGTGGACAACGACCTTCGCGAAGAAAGCATGTTGATCGTGCAAGCCGAAACCACCTCGGGCGACATCGAATCCTTCGCACTGGGCGCCAATATCGATCAACCGGGCGTTTTTACCGGAACCCTCGCCATCACGGCCGGGGCGCCCTCGTCGGGGTCGGGGTCGCTCGACGTCGTCCACGGCGATATTGTAACCGTATATTACCAGGATGATCTCGGCGGCGCGGGCGAGCCGATCCTTGTCGCCGTCTCAGCGACCATTGACTGTTACCCGCCGGCCATCAGCGATGTGCGCATAACCCAACTCACGGGCACGCAGACCAGAATAGAATTCAGCACCGACGAACCCGCGCAAGTCATCGTGTATTATGGTCTCACCTGCCAGAACCTGTCGAACGCCGTCTCGAGCGAAACCTTAAACACCAACCACGCATTAACCATCAGCGGCATGACGCCAGAAACCCGCTACGCCTACGTCGTCGAGGCGGTGGACCCGGCGGGCAACGCCGGTTATGACGACAACGGCGGCGCCTGCTATTCCTTCGTCACCGTAAGTCAGATCAATTATTTTACCGAGTATTTCAATTCAGCGAACCTCATGGATATCGCCTACAGCCAACTGACCTTCATTCCGTTTGACCATCCCAATCATTACCAGGCCTGCTTCGGCAATGTCGCGGCTCTGCCGATGCCCATTACGGGCAACAGGCTGCAATTGGGGGACGACGAATTCCATGAAGCGCCTTTGGAACATGGCGCCGGCTTTTCTTTCTACGGCGTCGAATATGACCGCCTTTTTGTCGGCAGCAACGGCTACATCACTTTAGGCGTCGGAGACGCGACACACCAGGCACTGCCCAGTCAGCACTTCCTGTTGCCGCGCATCGCGCCGCTCATGTGCGATTTAAACCCGGAAATTCGCGGCAACATTTTCGTTATTCAGATTAGCGACCGCTACGTCGTCACCTTTGAAGGCGTCCCGCACTACGACGGCACAGGCGTCTATCCCGCAGAGAACAGCCATACCTTTCAGGTTGAATTATTCTTTGACGGCATGGTACGCATCACCTGGCTCGAAGTTTCTGAGACGCGCGCCGTTGTGGGCCTGTCAAACGGCATGGGAACGCCCGACAACTTTGCGTCCATTAACCTCTCCGCCCTGCGCGATTGCGACAGCATCGAATATGCCGGGGATTTCCATAGCGCAGACATCAACACGGATTGGCGGATTTCGCTCGACGAATTGCTGCGCATCGTGCAGTTTTACAATGCGGGCGCCTATAGTTGTGCTCCGGATTCCCCGGACGGCTACACACCGGGAGAGGGCTCCAGGGACTGTCACCCGCACGACAGCGATTATGCGCCGGCAAACTGGCGCATAGACTTCAATGAACTGCTGCGCGCTATCCAGCTCTACAACGCCAGCGGCTATCGTCCCGAGCCAGGTGCGGAAGATGAATTCCACCCCCTGCCCTGATATTCTCCCTGAGACAACCGCCTGTCGCCTTCATGCCTTGAAGCGTTGGACCTTATTGACCGGGTTGACATTATTGACGGGGAGTATGAATTCCTTTCCGTTCTCGGTCGCGCCGGCGCCTGCTGGATTGTCAATAGGGTCAATCCGGTCAATAAGGTCCAACGCCCTTTCATTCCGGCTGCTCACCAGAACATCATCGGACGCCCCCCCGGGGCATCCCATTCGAAGGCCGTAAGTTGCATAACCGACGCCAATTGGTCTTTAATAGGGGGTGTTCTTTCGGCGCTTCTTCTCAAATGTCGCGCCGCCTGTCCAGGCCGGTCGAACGAGAAATAGGACCAGACCCCCTGTTTTTTGTCGTTCTTTGCGGCTTCGCGTCTTTGCATGAGAAAAGTTGCCAGCGAATATAAAAAGCACCGTTTACCCTAAATGAAAGCGGCGCTTGATTCATTCAATTGCGCGTATGAGGCGCATGACCGATTATTGCGACATAAGCCCACCAATGAACGAGGCCATCGTGGGAAGCACGGGCGGCGTACATCCCGCCATAGCCGCCGCAGCCTGCGCTTCTGTCATCCCGGACAAGCCGGATACCGGGATATGGCGAATAAACTCGACATGACCATCCATAAACAACACATTACAGCCGCCTGGCACATGGTTGAAGAGTTGTTCGCCGCCCCCTTCCGCTGTGGTCAGGGTGTCCAGCAAGATCCATAACGTGCTTTGCGCCATGGCGCTGGGCTGCCTATGACGAAGATGCCTATGACGAAGATGGAATAGGCGCGTTCAATGTAGTACACTTACAGCACAGGAAGTGGGCAATACCTGACAGAATTGGATTATGTTTATTGGGTCCCATACACATATACGCTATTCGGAGCCGGATGACGCGCGTTTCGTGCAGTCGCTGTATCTTGAAGGCCCGCCCCGCGCTGCGCTGCTCGACGTACGTCGCGAGCGTCCCATGCCCACGATACAGGAAGTGCGCGAGATGCTGACGCAAAAGGATGCGATGCGCGGGATGCTGTTTACCGTCGAGGACCTCGATGGCCGTCTAACGGGTTGGTGCGGTCTGCGCGGCGTGAATCCGGAGGCGCGTTTCGCCGAGATGATGCTCCTCTTCGCAGACGCGGCCGCATACGACGCCCCCGGCGCCAATGAGGTGATTGACTTTTTGCTTGATCACGCCTTTGGCCGATTCGGTCTTGGCAAAGTCATTGCCTTGAGCCTTGACGTCGAAACAACGCTGGGCGTCTGCCTTGAACGCCGCGGTTTTCTTGCCTGCGGCGCACAACGACATGCGCTGTTCAGCGGCGGCGTCTGGCATGATCTGGAAACCTGGACCTTGTTTGCCCGGGACCGGCGCCCCAGTACATCAGGCAATACGAAGGAAGCCTGCGTCATATGAGTTTCATCACGGACAGTTATTTACGCCGCGCCGAGCGGGATGATTTGGACACCATCCTCGAATGGATGGAAGACCCTGACTTTTTAATGTTCCTCTACGGCGACCCTGCCCAATCCACACGCCAAACGCGTGAAAAGATTATCATGATGCTCGGGCGCACGGCCGTTCAAACCATGCCGACCTCTATCTATCTTCTGGTCGTTTCCAAGTCAAAAGGCCCTATTGGCATGGTGTCGCTTCAGAACCTTTCGTGGCGCAATCGTTCATGCAGCATTGACGTCTATATCGGCGACAAACAACGACGCAACAGTCTTACCGCCGCCACGGCGGTGTATCGCGCGTTTGAATACGCGTTTGACGAATTAAACCTGCATCGAATAGGCGCCTTTATTTACGCATTTAATCGCGCGTCGTGGCGTATTTTTGAGAAAGCCGGCGCGAGACGGGAACTAACGCTTACGGAGCATATCCTTCGCGACAGCGCCCTCCATGACGCTTATGGTTACGGCCTGTTGCGCGAAGAATTCGAAGCCTCGCGCCGACAATACGCGGGCGCAACGCAAAGCATTTCGCTGGAAGCCATGGTCCGCGCCCTCGCCGAAGAAGGGAGCGGCTAATCGTGATCCCGGCTTTCTTTTTTTTCTGGTGCGCCTATACGCTATACGCCTTGCATCGGAACCTGAAAGGTTCCGACAAACCGTCTTTAATCGCCCAGGCGCTGCAATTTATACTGTTGTTCTTTTCCCTGTTTTGGGCGGCGCAAACCGGCGTGTTTTCGCGGCTGCTCTGGTCGCCCATTGACATCGGCGCCGGCCTTCTGCTTGGGCACGCCTTGTTCGCCCTTTCGCTGTTGATAACGCACCAACACGCGGGCGATGTGGGACGCCATCTTCTCGACGTGCGTGGCCTATGCATCTTTATCGGAAAAGCGCCCGAGTTGTTTATTCGTTTTGCCGGAGTAAGCGCCATTGAAGAACTGGTCTACCGCGTGACCGCGCAAGGCATGCTGCTGCGCGCACTTGCCAGTCCGCCCGCAGCCGTTTTGATTACCGCCGTCGCCTTTGCCGTGCTGCACGGCCATTTCTTCAGAAACGGTTGGGTCTGCGCGATTGAGTTTTTGCTGTTCACTCTGGTCATCGGCGTGGTATATTATTACACGTCAAGTCTGACCCTGGTGGTGTTGGCTCATCTTACGCGCAACCTCGAGAGCGCCTATCTAGAATTTCAGCTGTTAATGGAAGAACACAAGAACGCAACCGAGGCGTTGCGGATATTGAAACAACGCCACGCTACTGTTTCAATGGAGCCTATATGATCCAAGGACCGCTTGTTGAACTGAGAAATGTCTGCAAGGTCTTCAGAACGCGGCATTTATTGCCCGTGGATGAAGATACGCGCAAACGTCGTCTGTTCAAGAAACGCGAGGTATACGCCGCGGACGATATTTCCTTCGCGATTGCGCCCGGCGAAATCTTCGGCCTGCTCGGACCAAACGGCGCGGGCAAAACAACCACGGTGAAGATGATTTCAAGCCTTGTCCGTCCCGACAAGGGCCAGACCTTCGTGGATGGCCTGGATGTGGACAGAAAACGCCGCCAGGTGCTGCGTCGCGTGGGCGTGGTGCTCGAGGGTACGCGCACCAGCCTGTGGCCGCTCACGCCGCTCGAAAACCTGCTGTATTATGGACGGCTTAAGGACGTGCGCGGCCCCATACTGAAGCAGCGCGCCCACGACCTGCTCGATTTTATTGGTCTCAAGGATAAAAAGAATATTCAGGTGCGGCGTCTGTCGCGCGGCCAGAAACAGAAGCTGGCCATCTGCATCGCGCTCATCGCGGACCCGCAGGTGCTGCTCCTCGATGAGCCGACGACGGGGCTTGACGTACAAAGCGGTCGCGCCATCAAGGACCGCATTATGGAGATGACCCGGGAGCATGGCCGCTGTGTGCTGGTCACCACCCACGACATGCATGTGGCTCAGGAACTCTGCGACCGCATCGGCATCATCAATCACGGCAAGCTGATCGCCTGTAAGCCAACCGATCAGCTGTTGGACCTGTTTTCGGAGCAGCTGTTTATCTTCAAGCTGGACCGTCCAGCGCAAGGGTCCGAAGTAATGGACATCCCGGGCGTCATCAAGGCCTCAAGCGAAGTGAGCGCCGATGGGCCGGCGCTGGCTGTACAAATCGCGCGCGAACCCGAGATGCGTTCCGCGGCATTATACGGCATCATGGGACGACTCGAACAAAAGGGTTATTTGCTGCGCGCCGTCAATCACCGGCAGCAGAATCTGGAAAGTATTTTTCTGCGCCTGACCGGCGCGGATTCCAATACCCGACCCATATAACGAAAGGATATTCATGTCATTTTTTCTGGTAATGAAGGCGGAGATGTTGCGCTCCTTTATTATCATGCGCCGCTACTGGTTTCGCACCGTGACCGGCATGGTCATCGGCTACGGCATGCTTATGGTCCTCATTGCGGGTTTTATTTACAGCCGGCCGGGGGTCGAGGATGCGATAAATAAGTTCGACGACCCAACCGCCGCCACCAACTTTGTGCTCGGCTTCATCATCGGCATGTTCGCTTTTGGCGTGGTCGGCATGTTTACCCAGGGCCTTCAGGGCATGGCCACCACGGGCGTACTTGAGCAGCTGTGCATGAGCCCCCACGGCCTTGCCATGAACTTTCTCGCGCAAACCATTGTCGGCAGCGTGGCTACCATCATATCCTCGGGCATCATGGTCTATGCCGTCACCTTGAGTGTGGGCGGCATGCTGTACTGGGACACGCTGCCAATAGTAACGCTGCTGACCCTTACTTTCTTTAATCTGGTCGGTTTCGGGTTTATGGTCGGCGGGCTCGTACTGGTATTCAAGCAGGTTGGCCAGATGGCTATCCTGCTGCGCATGGGGCTTTTCGCGCTCGCCGTGTTCGCGCGCGAGGAAATGCTCGATAACCCGTGGCCTGTCTCGTTTATTCTGCACCTGCTGCCCATCACTGACGCCACCATTTGTCTCAAACACGTGCTTATCAAAGGCCAGATGAACACCATTATGCTGGAAAACGGTGAGTCCATGACCGAATTTCAGTCCGTGTTCATGCACTCGTCTTTTTACTGGCTGATTTTCAGTTGTATACTCTGGACCTGCATCGGGCTTGTGGTCTTCCGGTTCATGGAAGATTACAGCCGCTCGAAAGGCACGTTGGGGAGTTACTGATGCCGTCCCGTCCCCTGCATAGATTCAAGATTGACGACCGGCGCTATGTGATAGACACCGGAACGTGCTTCTGCTTCGAATGCGACCACATCTCCTGGGATGTACTCGAATACTATCCCGAGGAACCGGTGAACCGTATCTTGCACCTGTTGCGCGACGCCCATCCGCGCAAGGAACTCGAGGAGGTTGTCGGCGAACTTGAATGGCTTCGCGTAACACAGGCAATTCTGACGTCTCCCAAGGATGAGGAACTGCTTGAACTGGCGGCGCCTTCAGGCGGCGGACTCGAACGCATCACGATAGTCGCGACGCCGTCCAACACCCCGTTTGAACAGGTTGTGAATGCGGCAGGGCAGGCCTTGTTCGCTGCGTCCGGGGCAACTGCGACGCTTGAACTGACGCTGGCGTTTCGGGAAGTCCACCTGCCGCGACTCGATGGCGTTGCCGCCGTGCTGCAAACACTGCGCCTGTCCGCACAGGCTGCCGGAAAAACACTCATCATCAGCGTCGCGGCGCCCCTTTCATCACCTTTGCCGGACGGCCATTCGGCGCGCGTTCAAGCGACCTTCACGCCCGACGCCGATATTGCGCTGTGCCTCCCGCGCGTCTTGAAAATACTCCACGGAAAACCCGGCAGGATTGCCGACGGCCTGCGACGGGACGACCAGGTATCCCGCGCCGTCGCGACCGCCCAACCCGGCACACCTCGGTTTGAAGATTTGGCAAAAACGCTTTATGACATGGGATTCCGCGATATAGCGCTCGACCTGCCTTCCGCCTGGACGGTCATACCCGACATGTCGCCGGAAACCACGGCGAACAGTCTGCGCAAAAACGCCGATTGGTACGCAGGACAACTACTCCGGGAACGTCCCTTTCGCGCGGCGCCGTTCAGCGCCTTGTTTCGCGCCGTTCATGAAGGCAAGCCCATGCGACGCTGCGATCCTTCCGGCGTTCGACTACTTGCCGTGGATGGCGCGGGCCGCCTCTTCCCGTCGCCGGTCTTTATCGATAATGACGCGTTATGCATGGGCAATGTATTGACGGGCGCACGATGCCAGGAAAAACTGCACACATTCAAGGAATTTGGCGCGTTGCATATGCCGGCCTGCCTGCGGTGTTGGGCGAATGGGCTGTGCGGCGGCGGATATGCCGCCATTCATCACGCGCGCACCGGCAATATACGCACGCCGGACCCCGTCTGGTGCGACAGTCAGCGCGTCTACCTCGCCCACGCCGTCGCCGCTTTCAATCAAATCGCAGACGCAGGCGTTAACTTCACGCATATGGAAGCGGCTATGACGCCACAAGGCGGTAAACTGTCCTGGCTCGCCGCCGCCAAGGCATTGTTCAACATGCGCCTGCGCGCACGGCCGCTGGCGGAAAAAGACGCTGAATGGCTGGTGCGTTGGGAAAACTGGAATACGGCCGCCTATTTCACTTGCAGCGAAAGCGGACTGCTCCTCGCAACACAGTACGATCGCGAAATGGACGCCCTCCATCCACGCGGCAACGAGCAGGAACTAGTGCTGACGCGCATGAAAGGACAGCCCTGTGGACTAATCAGGTTTCGGGCAAGCGGCGTAAACGGCCTCGCATGGGTATGGCTCTACCTGCATGATAAGCGCGATTACAGCGACGCTGGTACACGACGCACTTTGCGCACACTGCTGGATGAAACACGAGACAAGCAACTGCTGCGTCGCTTCCTGGTCCCCACCAGCACCGGCGAACCCGAATTGGCCGCATGTCTCGAGGCCGTCGGATGCGTTCACGCAGGTCTACAGCGCGAAGCACTGTACCTGCATGGCGCCTACCAGGACATTAATATCTATCTGTATGGATAAACTGGAGGTTTTTATGCCAGGCTATTTTTCGTCCAGACCCAAAGCAGCATTTGATAAATACTTGACAAAATTGTCGGATATTGGTAAACTCTAGGCTAGGTAGAAGTGTACGGACAGACGTGTAACGCCTGTACTGAATCCACTTGGCTGTAAACGACGTACCCTAACAGACGTAGGAGCGTGATAGCGGCGCAGCCTACGTTGTCGGAGATATGTAATGATCTTACAGGTAATGGCAATCGGTTTTCTTTTAAGCACCGCGCAGATATGTCCACCGCCGGTTATCACTTTAAACGGGTACGAGACGGTTACGGTCAGGTGCAATCAAATCTATGAAGAACTGGGCGCGACCGCCTGGAGCGCATGCGACGGCGACTTGTCCCACCGCGTCATTGTTGACAACAGCCGGGTGAACACTAACCGCCCAGGCTCATATCCCGTCTATTATGATGTAACCGACAACAGGGGCATTCCGGCGCAACAGGTGACGCGAATGGTGGTTGTCGAGGACAATTTCACCTTGACCTTGGATGGTTTTGTTCAGGTCATGGACGTTGAGGATTATGGACGCATGCATGTCACTGCGTGGGAGTGCAACCGTCCTTACGACGATCCGGGCGCTATCGCTTGGGACGACTGTGACGGGGACTTATCCTCCCAGATTCTTGTATTCGGCGCCGAGGACGTACTTCCCGGACAATTGGACACCTACCACCTGGTTAGTTATCAAGTGCAAAACAGCCGCGGAGACATGCTGACCGCACAGCGCCTCGTATGGATAGTGGACCGCCTGGAGCCCGCCGTCTCTTTGCTGGGCAAAGGCGAATCGCCTGCGGAAATCCTGGACAACCAACAACCGGACCCGGAATGGTGGGTGAGCTGTATTTCAGCGTACAATGCCAAATACCCGGAAGGCGATCCATGGCGCTTGTTCGATTTATACCCACGCTGGCGCATCAAGGATGATTGGACCGTGGACGATTATCCGCCTTTCATGTGGTATTGCGACCGGCCCCATTTCGAGGACCCGGGCGCCCTGTCCTTCGATGAATGCGAAGGGCCCATACACCCGGACAAAATTCTTTTCGTGCTGATTTATTTCAACACCACTTTGAACAAGTGGTTGTTCCGGTTTGTTGGGTTCATGGGTGATTTTGAAAACAACCCACCGCCGCCATTGGGCAATGGCACACGCTATCGCGCCTTTTATATCAGCGTGGATTCCAGCAACAATGGGCCATGGGGCATGGGCGCGCAATTGTTTTATTGGCGTTCCATCCGTTCACGACAAATCAGCCCACAGTATGCGGTTGGGATTACTGGCGTTTCAGGCGATGTGGAAATTGAGTGCAATACGCCTTTTGACCCCGCCGCGAATGTAAGGGCCATGAGCACCTGCGAAGGCGATATTACCTCGCGCATGATCATTCATGCCGGAGACTTCGATAATTCGCGACCGGGCAGCTACCGCATTCGCTATGAAGCGGTGGATAATTATGGGTGGCTGGGCTGGGCGCAACGCAATATTAATGTTGTTGACAATGGACGTCCCATTATTTCTCTTTTGGATGAGCAGGGCGTTCCCGCAGCCGTACCGGTTACCGTCATACCGTGGTGCGCATTGCGCGATAATGGCGACGAATGGTGGGATGAAGAATGGTTCGCATTGCAGCCTGAAAGTGGCTGGACCGTTATGGACGCCTGCGACGACAACGCCGTGCTGACCAACAAAGTCATCGTGGGCGGCGCCGGTGAATTGCGTAAGAGTCTAGGCTTTTTGGCTGCCATCCGAAATCAAAGCACGGAATATCCGGTTGATCCCACCCCCTATCTGAGAATTCATTCATTGAACCATAATGTGATGGACAACGCCCAGAATCATGCGCAGCCTGCCTATCGTTTTGTGGACGTGGTGCCCACTTATCCTGAGATTAGACTTATCGGCGACGAGGAAATGTCCATCGAATGCGGGCAGCCCTTTGTTGAGCCCGTCGTCCAAGTGCTTGATGTTTCGGAAATTGACGGGGTTGCGGGGTGCTCCACGGAGATTGATCCGGATTTCCTGACGATTACCGGCGTCGTGGACCCGGCAACGCCGGACAATTACATTATCTCGTACTATGCCATTAATGCGCTGGGCTATGACGACTTTGCTCAGCGTGTTGTCCGCGTACAAGACACGTTGCCGCCGGTGGTTACCATCGCGGCACAGCCCGGTTATATTATCGCGCCGGCCCTCGAGTGGGAAAGCGGACGGCCTTTTACGCCAGCCCAAGTAATTCGTGTACAGGCCGACGACGCCTGTGACGGCGAGGTTTCGGCTTATTTGAATGATCGGGGCGGCATGGATTTCAGCGCGCCAACGCCCGGCGTCTATCGGATCGTATACGCGGCTGTGGACAGCGCCGGTAATGAAGGCACGGCGACATTACGCGTGCTTGTGGAAAGTGATGATGAAGGCGAAGGTGAAGGTGAA
>NPIE01003517.1_pt2 | contig 11993 bp, 12 predicted proteins | sample 8637661 | NCBI WGS metagenome assembly NPIE01 (sample SAMN07420842, study PRJNA396082) | bioreactor metagenome | isolation source: sample BA12 brine-fed electro-methanogenic bioreactor BA | place: Japan: Kochi | collected 2016-12-09 | reverse complement strand
AATTTAAAAATAAACTCAATTAAAATATAAATAGAAAAATTTCGCTAATTGTGTTTATTAGCAATTTTTCATTAATTATTTTGCATTTTCTGTTATACCAATGGAGTATGCTTTTTCATAATTTGCAATTTCTTCTTTTATTCTACTAATTATCCCATCATTTTCTTGGAAACTGATATCATTTCCACATTCTGGGCATATGAATCCCATTTCTGAAGCTTGATCAAATGCAAATCTTGAATGTCCTTCTGGACAGACAAAAAACATATTGTTCTCTTCAATCTCTAGGATTTCTCTTAAATTATTTATTTCATCAGCTGATTTTTCTTGAATTTGCGTATTTACTCCATTGGAATCAAATTTCCATGAATATGTATACCATTGTGTTTCAGGATCTTTACTTCTTTTGTAACTAGCTAATCCTGAATCATATAACTTATATAGAACTTTTCGCACGATATTTAATTTAATTTCAGTTTTTTCAGCTATTTCTTCATCAGTATTAGTTCCATCTATTAAACATTCAACAATGGATATATTTTCTTCATCCTGTACAACTTCATTTAATAATTCTTGGACCAATGGATCATTTAACATTTACTCAACCCTCTCCACAAAAACAATTGTATATATTACTTTATCATAGTAAATAAAGCTTATAAAATTATTTGATAAAATGCATCAGCACTATATGGCGTTCAAAGGAGATTAAACACCTTAAAAAATAATTAGATATTTATTAATACCAGTAACATATATGTAGTGCATACAATATAAAATTAATTATCGTAATATTTTTCTAAAAATATTGTCTTTAAAATATTGTTAAAAAATATATTATTGTGTTTTAAAACTGATTCTATAATAATTAAAATTCTTCATTCTTATTATTTATAAAAATATGATATTTTTTTATGAGTAAAAACACGTAAATAACATTCTTATACCTAGAAACAGTATGTATCTATTTTATTATATAAAGAACATATATTTTATAAATTATTACTCTATCTTATCAAACTATTTTAATACTATTAATTATATAATACTTGTATTAATTGTTATACTGTGCATAAACTATTATCTTAATAGCATTATATATTATGTTATAAGTTATATTTATTCTTTTCTCTTACTATAACTGCTGGGGTATGAACAATAGAATCAAGGGATTCAACAGTAGTACCATCTATATTACTGCCTAAAATATTTTTAACACTATGTATAGTTTCCATATTTGTTGAGAGAGTTTTTTGATAGTTTTCAGCTATATTAGCCATTTTTATTCCTTCTTTGACAGTGATATTTCTTGAACTTCCAAGAGGTGTAGAGCCAACATTTTCAGATAATTGTCCTAAAACATATCCAAAAACACCTTTATTGGAATGAATTCCATCTATAGCTATTGGAAGCCCTGTAAAATATTTTTTACCTCTTTTATATGTAGCATCAGTATCTATTATTAAGACATGTGCTGTTTTAGTTGTTTTTTCTTCTATTTTTTTTGCTATGTCTTTAGCTACCTTTTCAGGATTTTCCGGCAGTAATGATACAAAAGTTCCAGGAGCATTACTTAAATCTATTCCTGCTTCTGATGCAGGTTTTAAAGCGTGTTTCCATCCATATAACTGTAAAACCACTTCTTTATGCCTTTTTGATTCTGGAGGTAATCTTCTCAAGTTTTTAATCGTTCTATCTTTTATTCCAAAAATTGGTCCAAGTAAATATCCCCAAATATATTTGCTCCAAATGATAGCTAAGAATTTAGCTGATATTCCTGGTTCATATTTCATTTCATCAACTAATCTTCCTTGTGATATAGCAACAGGAGTTTCAGCTATTATTAAATAATCATCATTCTCTATTAGTTTAATTACAGGATCAATGATCTTATTTAAGTTTTCATTTTCATTTATATAACTTGTTTCAATGGGGATAATGATAAAGTCATCATCTTCGACATATTTATAGTTTATTCCTTTTTTTGTTTTTCCTTGTATGTAATTTGGTTTTATAGTCTTTTTTTTCATGTAATCATGCTTTTTTACATTTTTTAAGGATTAAATTCTTCTAATATTAAATTCCATTAATTATTTATATTAGTTTGCATTTTATATCATTTTTTATTATCCTATATCATTTTTTTATATTTTTTATAATTTTATATAGCTTTATTTTATTTTATTTATTGTATCTCCTCTAAGCCCTCTTCTAATAGTTTCAAGAGAAGTTATATCATCTGTTGAGATATTTCCAAGATTTGTTTCTTTGCCAAGCTTAAGTATGAAGTAAACTTGTTGATCTTTATTTGGAGCTTCCCATATAATTTTTTCTCCAGGAATATGTTTTAGAAGATAGTCAACTTCTTCTTCTTTCGCGTTTCCTTTTTCATCATATATTCCAATGTTTTTTCCACCTTCTCGTGCTTCTATGATTACCATATCTGATCCTGCTTTCAATTCTGCATTTACTAATTCTATTCTTTTTTCCATAGTAATGGATGCATCTGCTTTAGGATCTTTTTTACCTACTTCAGATAAAACATAAAAACCTTTTTCTCTGGCTTCTGATATGAAATTAAGCTTTTCACTTTCTGTCATATCAGTTGATCCATCAGATATTTCGATAGCTTCAAAACCTAATTTTTTCGCTTCTTTAAAAAATTCAGGAACTTTATTGTTTATATAAGCTATTTCAAAAAGTGTTCCTCCAGTGTAAGGAGTTATTTCAAATGATTTATACATTTCTATTTTTCTTTTAATTATTTCCTTATCATGAACAATTATTGTTCCCCATCCAAATTTTAAAAAATCAATGTATTCTCCGGATATCTCCATTAAACTTTTTGCAGTTTTTAAACCAAGTCCTTTATCTAAGACCATTGTAAATCCTTTTTTTCTAGGTTTTTTTTCTCTTGATGGAAGTAAAAATTCAAAACATTTCATATAATCACTTTTTACAAATTTATAATATCCTATTTTTGTTCTTTATAATTTTTATTTTTTTTGGAATCATCTAGTTTCATATATTATATTAATTTAAAATTATATTAATTTAAAATTTATATTATTAAATAGGTTATTAATTTAAATATATTATTAAATATAAATTAATATAATCAATATTATAGTTAACATAATAATCACTATGGTAATGCAATTTTATAATCAATAGTATAATCAATAATTATTTAAAAATGAATTTATTTAATAGTTTATTTAGTTATTTAAAAATTTTTTGAAAAATTTTGATAAAATAGCTTGGAATGGATTTTTATGGATAAATTAATAAGATATTTTGAAAAACCAGGTAATGAGAATACAGATGATTTAATTCAGCTTGTTAAAGAAAGGTTGCTAGATTCAGATATTAAATATGTTGCTATAGCTTCTGTTTCTGGTGAAACTGCACTTAAACTTTTTAAAGCTCTTGAAGATGCAGGAATCAATGATAAAATTACTATTGTTAATGTAACTCATCATGCAGGTTTTAAAGAGAAGAATAAATTAGAAATAAGTTTTAAAACTAGGAAAAAATTGGAAGAAAAAGGAATAATTACATTTGCAGGGTCTCATGCTTTTAGTGGTGTTGGAAGAGGAATTTCAAATAAATTTGGCGGAGTAACTCCTGTTGAAATCATAGCTGAAACATTTAGAATGTTTTCACAAGGAATAAAAGTTTGTGGAGAGATAAGTATCATGTTAGCTGATGCTGGTCTTATCCCAGTTGAAGAAAAAATATTAGCTATTGGTGGAAGAGCTATTGGCGCAGATTCTGCTGCTATTATTACTCCTGCTAATATGACCAATGTTTTTGATATGAGAATCCATGAAATAATAGCTATGCCAATAGATTAATTCATTTAGAATGTTTTTATATAATATATTTGGATTATATATTCTTTTTAAGAACATATTTCCTTTTTTAATTCTTTTAATATTGATTATATATTATTTTTATTTTTGACTTATTTTTATATTTACAATTCTTATCTTATAATTTATTTGTCTTTTTGTTTCTATTATTTTTATTATTTTTATAACTTTTATTCTTATATTTTTATTATATTTTTATTTATTTTTATTATTTATTTTTATTAATTTTAGTCTTATAAATTTAATATGATTATTAATTAGTTTAATAAAAGTTTTTTATAGATATTTTTTATTACTAAACATATACTTACTAATAGTAATAATTTCATTTTGATTTCTCATTTGATTTTATGATTAAATTACAATTAAAATTTTTATCTAATTATAGTCTTATAAATATTTGAATTTTAGATTTTTATGTTAAATTACTATCTAATTTTCAGATTTCTGAGATTTTTACCGTTGCATTTAAATATAACTTATTACAAATCAATTAACATAAAATAAATTAAAATTATAATTTATAAATTATATGTTTTAATTTTTGTTAATGTGGGGTTAGTAAGTGAAATTTTTAAATGATGCAATCAAAGATTCTGAAAAGAGAATGGAAAAACAGATTCCAACAAGAATTTCAGCAGACCTAGACGATGAATTACTTGACATGATTGATAAAAGTCGTGCTAGAATTTTCGTAATTGGTGCAGGTGGTGCTGGTAATAATACTGTATCTAGATTAAATGAAATCGGTATTGATGGAGCAGAGACAGTAACTGTTAATACTGATGCTCAAGATCTATTTTATAGTCAATCTACCAAAAAACTCCTTTTAGGTAAGAAAACTTGTCATGGTTTAGGTGCTGGTGGAGATCCTGATGTTGGAGAAGAATGTGCTGAAGAAAGCGAAGATGAAATAAGAGATGAACTCGAAGGATCTGACATGGTTTTTGTTACATGTGGTCTTGGTGGAGGAACTGGTACTGGTTCTGCTCCAGTTATCTCAAAATTAGCTAAAAAAGCAGGTGCTTTAACTGTTGCTGTAGCTACTATGCCATTTTCAGCAGAAGGTATTAAAAGAAGAGAAAATGCTGAAAAAGGTTTAGAAAAACTTAAAAATAATGCAGATACTGTTATAATAATTCCTAATGATAAATTATTAGAAGTAGCTCCTAATCTTCCTCTAAACAAAGCATTTATGGTTTCTGATGAAATTTTAGGCCGAGCTGTAAAAGGTATTACTGAGTTAATTACTAAGAAAAGTTTGGTTAACCTTGATTTTGCTGATATTAGAAGTATTATGCAAGGTTCTGGTATGGCTATGATTGGTATGGGTGAATCTGAATCTGGAGATAGAGCATTAGAATCTGTCCATGAAGCTTTAAACAGTCCTTTACTTGATTTAGATATTTCAGATGCTAAAGGTGCATTAATTAATATATCTGGTAGTTCAGACTTAACTTTACATGAATCTGAAAAGATTGTTCAAATTGTTGCTGATAAATTAGATCCAGAAGCAAATGTTATTTGGGGTGTTCAGATTGATGAAGACCTACAAAATATGGTTAGAACAACAATTGTTGTTTCTGGAGTCAAAACTCAAGATGAATATAGTGAAAGAGCTATCGAAAAAATTGATGTAGCTGATATGGAGAATATGTCTTCTGAAGTTGAATCTGATCCTTTAGATGATTTTATTGATGGAACTTTCTAAATATCAATTTTCATTTTGAGACTTAATATTTATTTATCTCAAACTATTCAATCTTTATTTATCAAATTATTTAATCTTTATTTATATTAAATTAAAATTTTTAGATAGTTTTTTCAATTATATAGCTAATCCCATCGTTTATTTTCTTTGATGAATTATCTTTATGAATTTTGATGAATTATTTTGATGAATTCTGATGATTTATGATGAATATTTTTACTTCATCAGAATCTATTTATATTTTTATTAGTGCATTTAATTTTTTAGGCTATTCTATTATTTTTATTTTATATTATATTTTAGATTATAATTTAATATTGTAATTAATCTAATATTGTAACACAAACTTAATATCAAAATTTTTATACATTCATACCAAAAGTTTATAAATATAGAATTATAATTATAATATTATTATAAATACTTAACAATTAAGTATTGATTAATACAATAACTGATATTAATTGTAATATTAATTATAATATTAGTTATAATATTAGTTATCATAATATTTATCGTATCATAGCTTTTATCATATATACTATTATTTAAATAGTTAATTAATAATATTTTATCTAATACTACTCATAATCATGTTTATTCTATGATTAAAGTATAATTATAAATTATTTATTATAAATTATTTTTAATTATCAATTGGATAAAATAATATGAATAAGATATTAAGAATGAATAGTTATATTATCAATTAAATTATCAGTAAATTGATCATTAACATAACAATTTTAAAAATATTAAGCTTATTTAAGTTTATTATAAGGTTTTTATATTTATTAGTATTAAGTCATAACCTTATTTAAAGAATAGGGGATTTCAATGAGTTTTCAAGGATCAGTGAATCGTTTTTTCAAAGAATGTAAAAGAGTATTGAAGGTATCTAAAAAACCAACTAAAGAGGAATATATCAATTTCTCAAAAGTAACAGCTATAGGTATACTTATTATTGGAGTTATTGGTTTTATAATAGTCTTAATTTTCCAATTAATAGGAATATAAGATTATATGGACTGGTAATTATTCAATGTTTATCTGTAATTTTTATTTAATAATCTTTATTTAATGATTCTTATTTAATAATTCTTATTCTTAATTGATAATTTAATGCAATTTAATTAATTATTTATAATATTAAATTATTGATATTATAATTAGTTATATTATTAATACTGATTTTATATTAACATTATTAACATTATTAACATTATTAACGTTATTAATATTATTAATATTATTAGTATTATTAACTTTATTAATTTATCAATTAATTTTAATCAAGTGAATTAATCTTAATACATAATTTTAATAATAATTTTCAAATATTTGTTTTAATTTTGAAAACTTTAAATACTTGAATAATATAAATATAGAATTAATATGAATAATATAATCTAATTTTAATATTATTATAGAATTTTAAAAAATTTGTTTATATGTTATTATAAATCATTATATAATTGATTAAATGTTTTTTAACTTTAATTAGATAATATTAATATTGTATTATTTATATTAATTTTATCTTTAATCTTAATAGATAAATAGACGAAATTTTAATTTGTATAGGTGTATTTTAAAATGGAAGATCATAAAAATTCCATATATGCTCTTAAGACAGCAACAGGTCAAGAGAGAAATGTGGCTAGGATGTTAGCTAGAAAATCAAAAGACAGTGGTATTGGTTTAGGAGCTATTCTCGTACCTGAATCTTTGAAAGGTTATATATTAGTAGAATCTTCGACTAAGATTGATATGCAAAATCCTGCATTTAAAATACCTCATTTAAGAGGTATTGTTGAAAGCAGCTCAAGAAGTGCAGCTAATGCTAATATGGTATCTTTTGAAGAAGTTAAAAAATTCCTAAATCCTGAGCCTATTATATCTTCTATTCAAAAAGGAAGTATTGTAGAGCTTATATCTGGTCCTTTCAAAGGAGAAAGGGCTAAAGTGGTTCGTATTGATGAATCTCGTGAAGAAGTTGTTCTTGAGCTAATCGAAGCTGCGGTTCCAATTCCTGTAACTGTTAAAGGAGATCAAATTAGAATTATACAAAAGGAGGCTGACTAATGGCTAAAGATACTGTTGAAATTCTTATAGAAGGGGGAAGTGCAACTCCAGGACCACCTCTTGGTCCAGCTATAGGTCCTTTCGGAATTAATATGATGCAAGTTGTTGAGGAAATTAACAAAAAAAGTGCTGATTTTGAAGGGATGAAAGTACCAGTTAAAGTAATCATTGATAGTGATACTAAAGATTTTGAAATAGAAATTGGTACTCCGCCAACTACAGCCCTTATTATGGATGAGTTAAAACTTGAAAAAGCTTCTCAAGACCCAGGTTTAGACAAAGTTGCTGATTTATCAGTTGAACAAGCTTTAAAAATAGCTAGAATGAAGTTTGATACAATTTTAGCTAATGATTATAAACATGGTGCTAAAGAAGTAATGGGGACTTGTGTAAGTATGGGAATTACTGTAGATGGTAAAGACCCAAGAGAAGCACAAAAAGCTGTTGATGCTGGGGAATATGATAGTATTCTTGCAGAATAATCAATTAGTTTTTTAATTTATTAAGCTTTTAAATTAGGTTTTAAATTAGCTTTTAAATTATATTTTTAAAATTATTAGATGTAGATGATATTACTATATAATTTTAATTTTTAATATTTTTAGTGATTGATACATTAAGTTCATACAATTGATTAAATCAATATATGATGTATTTAATTATATTTAGGTTAATTACTAGAATTTTATTGATTTTCAGTTGATCATGAAGCCAAAAAATATCCAGTAATGGACTTAAGTTCATGGAGGATTTATATGACACAAGAGATTATGGAAGCGGTGAAGAAGGCAAAAGATGAGTCTAAGCCGAGAAACTTCACACAATCTATTGATGTTATTATTAACATCAAAGATTTGGATGTCAAAAAACCAGAAAATCGGTTTGATGAAGAAGTTGCTCTCCCTAATGGACGTGGTAAAGATGTTAAAATAGGCTTTATCGCAGATGGGGAATTAGCAGTTCAAGCTAAAAATGCTGGTATCGATCTTGTTGTGACTAAAGCAGATTTAGAAGAGTATGGAAAAGACAGAAAACAAGCTAAAAAAGTAGCTAATGCACATGACTTTTTCGTAGCTCAAGCTGATATGATGCCACTTGTTGGTAGATTCTTAGGACCAGTTTTAGGTCCGAGGAAAAAAATGCCTAAACCAGTTCCTGCTAATGCTAAAGCAGAACCTTTAATTCAAAGGTTACAAAGTACTGTTAAAATAGGTGTTAAAGACCAACCAAGTATTCAAACTTTAGTCGGAACTCAAGATATGAGTGACGAGCAAATAGCTGAAAATATCGAGGCAATTCTCACAGTCTTAGACCGCAATTTAGAGAAAGGAAGAAACCAAGTTAAATCCATGTTTGTTAAAACAACAATGGGTTCAGTAGTGAGGGTGATTTAAGATGGCTCACGTTGCTGAATGGAAAAAAGAAGAGGTTAAAGAACTTAAGGGTTTGATTGATTCTTATGAAGTAATAGGTATAGTTAATTTGCTTAATATACCTGCAAGACAGCTTCAAAAGATGAGACAATCTTTAAAAGGCAAAGCTATTATCAGAATGTCTAAAAAGAATTTAATTGATTTAGCCTTTAAAGACTGTAATGACAAAAAAGAAAATATTATTGGTCTTTCTAATTACATGGATGGTCAACCTGCAATTGTATTCACTGATATGAACCCTTTCAAGCTGTTCAAAATATTAGAAGATAGTAAAACTTCTGCTCCTGCTAAGGAAGGAAATATTCCTGATTCTGATATTGTTGTACCTGAAGGGGATACTGGATTTGAACCAGGCCCATTACTCGGTGAATTGCAACAAGTGGGAATACCTGCTAAGATTGATAAAGGTAAAATTGTAGTTTCTAAAGATCATGTTGTTGTTGAAGCTGGTGAAGTTGTTTCTAAACAAGTTGCTAGTATGTTAACAAGACTTGATATTCAACCTATGGAAGTAGGAATCGATTTACAAGCAGCTTATGAAGAAGAGTCTGTTTATACTTCTGATTTGTTAACTATTGATGAAGAGAAAACTTTGGCCGATGTTCAAAGTGCGTTCTCACAAGCATTTAACCTTTCTGTTAATGCTGGAATACCTACTAAAGAAACTATTGTTGCTATTATCCAAAATGCAAATAGCAAGTCAGTTAACTTAGCTATGAATGCATCAATACTTACATCTGAAACAACCGAACCTTTAATTGCTCTTGCAAATGCTAAAATGTTGTCTTTAGCTAGTGCAATAGCTGATGAAGAAGGTGCGCTTGATGAGGAACTCATTGAAAAGTTATCTAATGTTTCTGTTGCTGCAGCTGTAGTTGAAGAAACTAACCAAGCAGATGATGAAGATGAGGATGAAGAAGAAGAGAAAGAGGAAGAAGCTGAAGAAGAAGCAGCTGCTGGCCTTGGAGCTCTCTTTGGTTAATAGATGATAATTTTCAAATCAAAATTTTATAGTTTTTAATTAATTCAACCAATTTGTTAGATTTAATCTACTAAAAATTTAAATAAAAAATTTAAATTAAAATTTAAATATAATTAAATATAAGGTGAAAACATGGAATATATATACGCAGCAATGATTTTGCACAGCGCAGATAAAGATATTAATGAAGAAAATGTTAAAAGTATTATTGAAGCAGCAGGAATTGAAGCAGACGATGCTAGAGTCAAAGCATTAATTGCAGCTTTAGAAGATGTGGATATTGAAGAAGCTATTGCAACTACTGCTATGGCAGCAGCTCCTGCAGCAGCTACCGAAGCAACTCCTGCAGCTGAAGAAGAAGCTGAAGAAGAGGAAGAAGAAGAGGAAGAAGAAGCTGGTGAAGAAGAAGCAGCCGCTGGATTAGGTGCTTTATTCGGATAATAAGATAAGCATTTATCCTTATTTTTTCTTTTTTACTTTATTTTTTATTTTATTTTTTTTATAGCTTATTTTACTCTATTATTTTAATTTAGCAATGTTCATTTTTTATGTTTTAAATATATTTATATAATATTAATTTTATAATTAGTAATATAATAATTTGAAATATAATATTCGTATAAAATGTCAATTAATTATCTATAAAAAATATATGATTATATGAACACTAAAAAACAAAGAAATGATAAAAAAGGAGTATTACTTTTTACTTTACTAAGTTTCTTCTTATTATTTTTAATGTTTTCTTTTTCTATAGACAATGTATATGGGTTTAGTAATGATATTATTACAAATAGCGATAATATTTCTTTTTCTAATGATTTAAATCAAAGCAATATTTCTTTGAAGAATAATTTAAATTTTTCTAATGATTCTATCCAAAATTCGAATGAAACTAACAATTCTGAAAGTTCTAATGATACAAGTGATGTAATAAATTTAGCAGATAGTTCTAGCATTAATCAGTTAAATCATAATAAAGCTAAAAGTTCAGCTTCAAATGCTACACTTGCTGGTTATTTAAATCATGAATCTGATTATTACGCAGATAATCATCTCAATAACAATTATAAAAATAAAAACAATTATGATCTGTTGAATAAGTCAGAAAATATAGATAATATAGATAAAACAGACGAATTAAAGGGTTCTAATAATTTGAGTAATATTGATTTTAATAATTCTTACTTTATTTTTCAAAATTATGATCCTAATTTTAATTATTATGATTATTTTAATGCTATCATAAATAATGTAAGTTATAATGATGTATTTTTAATTTCAAGCTCACATTTCAATGGAAATGGTTTTAATAGTTTTAATAATATTATAAAAGAATTATCCAATATTAATTTCATTAAGATTGATAATAATGATAATTCAGTTATTTTTGATTTTCAGTCGGACGAAAGACCAACTTTAACTATTCTATTCTTCATAAAATTTTTCATGAAAAATCATGATAATTGCAAAGAACACTTAAACTCTTTTTAAAACAGTGTGTTAATAGCTAAGTATTATTACTTAGTGTGAACTTTGTATTAATTAGCTATTTACTTCTTTTATTATTTTATGGTTCTATTTATTAATTTTGAACTATTTATTATATTATAAATAAAAGAAAGTGTAAATAATGCGGATTTTTTCAAATCAAAAAAATTACACTTTCATTTAAAAATGAGGGATTTTAAGTGTTTAAAAATAAATTAATGAAAATAGTTGGAGCATCTATTCTTCTATTTATATTAACCTTTAGCTTAATGAGTGGGGTATGTGCTAATAATTCAACAGATAGTGATGATAGTATTAAAGATTTAACTTTAACTAAATTTTTATATTTTGAAGAAGATATTGAATATGATTTAGATGATTCAGATAATTCAGATGATTTTGAGGATTGGGATGAT
>NPIE01000032.1_pt2 | contig 11993 bp, 10 predicted proteins | sample 8637661 | NCBI WGS metagenome assembly NPIE01 (sample SAMN07420842, study PRJNA396082) | bioreactor metagenome | isolation source: sample BA12 brine-fed electro-methanogenic bioreactor BA | place: Japan: Kochi | collected 2016-12-09 | reverse complement strand
CATCCTGGCGCGACGGGCACGGCAGCCATTCCGGTGCGACACCCCCTCATCCGTAGGAGCGGCTTCCAGCCGCGAAGGGAATGCCCCGGCCTCACACCCCAGGCAACAGCGGGTAACGGCAATACCAGTGTGGATAGTCATCCAGCCTCTCCACCAAGCCGCTGCGTAGCGGATTGTTCAACACGTACTGTATGGCCCGGGTAAAACCATCTTCCGTGCGGATTGCCTGCTCATGATACTGCCGGGCCCATAAAGGCCCCTCCCGCTCAAGCACCCCGTTGATCCGGTTGGCGGAGAAGCTCTTTAAACTGTGCATGAGGTTTCCGAGTTCGGAATTGGCCAGTGTGGCGACGAAATGGACGTGGTCCGGCATGACCACAGCGGCGTCGAGTTGCATCCGTCCCTTGCCGTCCAGCCAGCCCAGGCACTCGAGCACGATGCCCGCGGCGCCCGGCTGCGCCAGGAAGGGCCGACGTCCCCGGGTCGTGGTGGTGATGAGATAGGGTTGTCGGGAAATCGGCACGCGCCCGCGCCGCAGCGCCGCGTGCCCCGGTCGTGGATTCATCATGGTTCCTCCATGAACCGCAAGTGGAAATCGCGCCGACTCCGGGCGCCGACTCATGATGCCACAAGGGATTCCGATACCCCCAACCCTGCAGCAGCGGCTTCCTGCCCTGCTGCCCAAATCAATGCTCAGCCCATCGCGGCAGGATGCCGCTCCTACCGGAGGGAAAACCACCCGCGCCCCTCCCCGGCACACCCCAAACCCCCGTAGGAGCGGCTTCCAGCCGCGAACCGAACCGGCCGCAACACCCATCGCGGCCGGATGCCGCTCCTACCGGAGGGGGCACCACCCGCGCCCCGGTCCGGCGCCCCCACCCCGTAATCCGCAAACCAGGCCAGCACACCCCCACACCCCGCAGGAGCGGCTTCAGCCGCGAACCGCCGGCAGTATCACCGGGGCGGGGCTGGAATCTCCCACCCCAGTCGCCGCAGGCGCGCCAGATCCTCCGGCCGGTCCACGTCCCAGAGCGGCGGCAGCTCCCGCCAACGGACGCCCAGCGCCCGCAGCCGCTCACGGGTGCGCTCCATGACCTCCGGCCCGCTCCACGGGATATCGCGAAAGGCATCCGGCAGCGGCCGCCGCAGCCCCACCAGCATGTAGCCGCCATCCTCCGCCGGATTGAAGACCGCCTCGACCTCCTCCAGCGCTCTGAACGCCTCCGCCAGCCGGCGGGCATCCAGCGCGGGACAGTCGCTGCCCACCAGGACGGCCCGGGTGCCGCTCTTGAGCACCCTGTCGAGCGCGTCGGCCATCCGCTCGCCCACATCCCGGCCCCGCTGCACCCGCAATACCGCCCCGTGGCGCCCGGCGCACGCGCGCAGGAACGGGTCGCTGTCGTCGGGCGCGCACCAGAGCTCCACCGGCCCGAGCCCGGCGGCGGCCGCGGTGCCGAGCGCATGCTCCACCAGCTGCCGATGCAGCCGCGCGGCCCCTTCCGGACCCAGCGCCGGGATCAGGCGGGTCTTCACCTGCCCGGGCACCGGGGCCTTGGCGAACACGAGAATGCGCCGCTCCGGCATCATCCCCTCCGCCCCGGATAGTAGACGCGCGCCAGCCAGGCGGCCGGCACCCCGAGCGCGAAGGCCAGGCGCAGGAGCCACATGAGGGCGATGGTGCGGAGAATGCCCCGCTGCTCCCAGCGGCGGCTGGAGGTCACCACGGGGGGACGGAGACAGGCCGGGCGGCCCAGTCGCTTCAACCGCCTGGAGACCGCCACATCCTCCATCAGGGGCAGCTCTGGAAAGCCGCCCACGGCGGCGAAGGCGGGGGCGGTGCCGAAGATGGCCTGGTCGCCGGTGGCGATCCCGGTGAGCCGCGAGCGCAGGTTCATCAGCCGCTCCACCACCCGCAGCAACGGGCGCCGCCCCGACAGGCGCACGTCGAAACGGCCCCAGCAGGCGCCCGCCGCCAGCGCCGCCAGGACCCGGTCATCGGCGCCGGGCGGCAGGCGCGTGTCGGCGTGCAGGAACAGCAGCGCCTCGCCGCGGGCCGCCCGCAGGCCGGCGTTCATCTGCAGCGCGCGCCCCGGCGGGCTCCTCAGCACCCGGTCGGCCAGCGGCGCGGCCATCGTCGCGGTGGCGTCACGGCTGCCGCCATCCACCACAATCACCTCGTGGCCGGCCGCGCGCAGCGGCTGCAGCGCACCCAGGGTGGGAACGATGGCAGCCGATTCGTCGAGCGCGGGCACGATGATGGAGAGGCGCATGGGCGTGTTCCGTGTTCCGTGTTCCGTGTTCCGTGTTCCGTGTTCCGTGTTCCGTGTTCCGTGTGGGATTGTCGTCCCGTCAACGTAAATGGGTAGGGTCGGATTCACCCGACCGGGCAGGGCCTCGAATCCCGGCGCCGTTGTACGGATGAATCTGCACCTACGGAAGCGCAAACGCACTCGCGTAAAGTACACTATCGCTTTCGACCTTCCGCAGACTCATCAGGGACGATGACCATGCACTTTTCCCTACGACACCACGGCGCCGTGGACGGCGTCACCGGCTCCTGCCACGAGCTGGACCTGGGCCGGGACGGGCGGCTCCTCATCGACTGCGGCCTGTTCCAGGGCGCCGAGCGGGGAGCGGACGGCGCCGGGTTCGATCGCCAGCGCGTCGAGTTCGACACCGGCGGCATCAAGGCCCTGCTCATCACCCACTGCCACCTGGATCACGTGGGCCGCCTGCCCTACCTCGTCGCCGCCGGCTTCCGCGGCCCCATCTTCTGCACCGAACCCACCGCCCGGCTGCTGCCGCTGGTGCTGGAGGACGCCCTGCGCATCGGCTTCACCCGTGATGCCGCCCTGGTGCGGCGATTCCTGGAGCTGGTCCGGGCGCGCCTGGTTCCAGTCCCCTACGACGCCCCCTTCAACCCCGCCGGAACGGCAGCCGTCACCGCCCGCTTCCGGCCCGCCGGCCACATCCTCGGGTCGGCCTACGTGGTGCTGAAGCCGGGCCGGGGGCGCAGCGGCCGCGAGGTGATCTTTTCCGGCGATCTGGGCGCACCCCATACCCCGCTGCTGTCCGCACCGGCCCCCGCCTACGGCTGCGAGGTGCTGGTGCTGGAATCCACCTACGGCGATCGCCGCCACGGTGACCGGGCCGCCCGCCGCGAAACGCTGCGAGCGGTCATCGAGCGCAGCCTCGAGGACGGCGGCCACGTGCTCATTCCCGCCTTCAGCATCGGCCGCACCCAGGAGCTGCTCTACGAGCTGGAGGGTATCATCCACCGCCACGGTGCGCGCACGACCGGCCGCCGGCCGCCCTGGCCGGAGCTCGAGATCGTGGTGGACTCGCCCCTCGCCGCCCGCTTCACCGAGGCCTACCGGGATCTGCGCCCCCACTGGGACGCCGAGGCCCGGCGCCGGGTCCGCGCCGGACGCCACCCCCTCGCCTTCGACCAGCTCACCACCGTCGACAGCCACGCCGACCACCTGCGGGCGGTGGAGCACCTGGCCCGGGGCGGGCGCCCCACCGTGGTCATCGCCGGCAGCGGCATGTGCACCGGCGGGCGCATCGTCGACTACCTCGAGGCCCTCATCGGCGAGCCGCGCACCGACATCCTCTTCGTCGGCTACCAGGCCGCCGGCACGCCCGGCAGGGACATCCAGCGCTACGGCCCCCGGGGCGGCTGGGTGGAGCTGGAAGGCAGGCGCCACACCATCCGCGCCGGCGTCCACACCCTGCCCGGCTACTCCGCCCACGCCGACCGCGACGACCTGGTCCGCTTCGTCCGGCGCATGCGCCGCAAGCCCGCCGAGATCCGGCTCGTGCACGGCGAGGCAGGCGCCAAGGCGGCCCTGGCGGACGGATTGCGCGAGGTCTGTCCCGGGGCGGAGATCCTGATTCCGGAAAGTTGAGTAGCGCTCGATCGCGGCGGGGGAGCCCCTCCCGACAGGTGCAGATTCATCTGCACACACCATCTTTCATCGTAGGAGCGGCTTCCAGCCGCGAATCGGCCCGCGCCCCCACCACCGTAGGAGCGGCTTCCAGCCGCGAACGGAGCTGGCCACAACGCCCATCGCGCCAGGATGGCGCTCCTACGGGGGGGTGCCCGGACCGGGGCCGTGCCCATCGCGCCAGGATGGCGCTCCTACGGGGTGGGGAACCGCCCACGCCCCGGTCCGGCACAACCCTCCACCCCCGAAGGTGCAGATTCATCTGCACAGACACCAGCGCCCGGCCGAAGCCTGTGGGAGGCCCGCCCCCGGGGCGATCGGGCATTGACCGAAACCTATAGGCTCACCAACACCCGGTCCGACCAAAGCCCCCCACACAAAATCCCGTCAATCCAGTAAATCCTGTCTATTCCCCTGTCCCCCTACCCCATCACCCCGTCGAGCGCCTCGCTCCAGGCGGCCAGCGCGGCTGTGCGCTCGAAGCGGGCTTCATGGAGGGCACGGGCGCGCACCCCCATTTCCCGCCGGGCGTCCGGGTCGGTCATGAGCCCCGCCACGGCCGCGACGAAGCCCTCGGTGTCCCCGGTTGCGACGGCCACGCCGCAGCGATGCTCGGCCAGCAGGCCGGGAATCTCTCCCTCCGTCGCGCCCAGGTAGACCACGGGGCGGCCGGCGGCGAGGGCGTCATAGAAGCCTCCGGGCATCATCAGGCCGTCGGACCCCGGCCGCTGCACCACCAGGTAGGCGTCGGGCACGCTGAGGCTCACGGCCAGGCGGTCGCGCGGCTGGTAGGGACGGAACTGGGCATTGGCCAGCCCGCGCCCGCGCAGCTCAGCCATCAGCTTGTCCCGGGCCCGGCCCACGCCCACGAACAGCGGCGTGAAGCTGCCGCGGTTGCGCAGGGTGGCGGCGGCGTCGAGCAGGGTGGAGAAATCATCCAGCCGGTCGAGACGGCCACGGTGCCCGAGGACGAAGCGGCCCTCCATGCCCCACTCCCGGCGCAGGGGGTTCTCCGCCGCTGGCAGGGGCTGGACACTCTCGGCGCGGCACCAGTGGGGCAGCACCCGGATGCGGCCGGGGTCCATCCCCTCGCCGACGAGATAGGCCGCCATGCCCTCCCCGGGCACCAGGTTCAGCGCCGCCTTGCCCAGCGCGGCGTTGCGCTTGCGCCGCAGCCGGTTGCCGCCGTTGCGGCCGCGCCGGGTGTTCTCCAGCTCCGGTTCGATACCCTGCAGCCAGTTCACCACCCGGGCCCGGCTCAGCCGTCCCAGGAAACCGGCGGTCACCGTCGCCCGCACCGGGTCCGGCAGGGTCACCACCACGTCGCCGCGCTGGGAAATCCCGGACAGGAGGCGGGCGGCATTGATGCGGAAGAAGAAATTCCGGAGCTTGCGGCCCAGCGCGGTGTTGCGGCCGAGCTTCGGGGTCCAGACCCGGTCCACCCGCACGCCCTTGATGAGCTCGTAGGGCGGCAGGACCACCATCGGGTCGTCATCCCGGTAGCGGGCGGTGATGACGTTGACATGCCGTCCCCGCACCGAGAGGTGGAAGGCGAGATCGGTCAGCAGCTGGCTGTTTTCGGACTGATCGGGATGAAAAATGCGGTTGATGAAGATGATCCTGGCCATGGAGTTGCGTCAATCCTTGTTGTGTGGCTCTCGGTGTTCAGCCGGGCGTCGCGGCAATCCACCCCCGCAGGCGGTAGTAGCGGTAACCGAGGTACTCCTTCACCGCCACGCTCGATCGGTAGAGGCTCTCGGCATCGGGCAGGTAGTCGAGCAGCGTGGCGCCGGAAGCCTGGCTGGCCCGGTAGTCGGTCGCGGACGGGACGGCCTCGATGCCCACGGCCCGGAAAGCGCCCAGGGCGCGGGGCATGTGGAAAGCGGAGGTCACGAGCAGGACCCGATCCAGGCCCTCGCGCTCGAGCAGTTCCCGGGTGAGGATCGCGTTCTCGCGGGTGGTGCGGCTGCCGGGCTCGATGAGCACGGCCGTTTCCGGCACGCCCCACTCCATCAGCAACCCACGGATGGCCTCGGCCTCGCTGGCGACGCTGGCATCCCAGGGCAGGTTGCCGCCGCTGACCACGATCCGGGGAGCCTTCCCGGCCCGGTAGAGACGCGCGGCATGGAGCACGCGATCGGCGGCCTCGCCCAGGTCCGGCACCAGCCGCGGCGGCTGTACCCCCTCCAGCGCACCGCCGAGGATGACGATGGCGTCGGCCTGGGGAAGGCTCTCGACAGCCGCGGGCGGATTGCGCCACTCCAGGCTGCCGAGCAGCCGGTCGGCCAGGTAGGGGGTGGAAAGCGGCCACAGGCCGCCCACGGCCAGCAGCAGGATGAAGAACGGCAGCGCCTGGCCGCGCCGCAGGAGCAGGAGCAGCAGCGTCAGCAACCCCAGCAGCAGGGCCGCGCCGAGGGGGAAGGCGAACACCGAGAGAATCTTGGTGAGATAGAGCTCCATGGTTAAACCGTTCCTGTCGTTGTCCCGGTTCCGCGCCGTTGGTCAGGAGCTGCGGCCGGCAATGAAGGGGTGTGACCTCCATCGCGGACTGCCCGCCCGCTATTCGCTAGCTTGAGATGTTGGGGTATTTTGCCATTAAACACCCCAGATTGTGTCTGAATTGTTTCTGAAAGGGTAATCTTCCACCGAAACCGCCCCCGGCGGCCCGGCCAAAGCCTGTGGGAGGCCCGCCCCCGGGGCGATGGGGCCCTGGCCGGAGCCCCCTCCCCCCAGCCCCCTCCCGCAAGGGGAGGGGGAGCAAAGCATGCCGTGCCCCGGGCGTGTGCCTCAGGCTTTCTACTCCCTCCCCCTCAGGGGGAGGGTTGGGGAGGGGGTGAACCACATCCAGTCTCTACCACCCGCCACACATCCCGTGGGCACCCACGCCCAGCACAAACATCAATAAAAATCCCGTCAATCCTGAGAAATCCTGCCTATCACCAGAAAATCAATCGCCGCGAGGGCGCCCCTTCCTGTAGGTGCAGATTCATCTGCACACCCCGGCGGCCCGGCCAAAGCCTGTGGGAGGCCCGCCCCCGGGGCGATGTGACCAGGTCGGAGCCGGAGTGTCCGGCCTGCCACTGCCCCACCGAAGCCACCAGACCGAAATCCAGTCAATCCTGTAAATCCTGTCTATTCAGACAAAAAGAGATTCGCGGCGAGCTGTCGCGCGGAGAGGGTGATGCGGGAATTGGCGCCCCGGACACGATTCGAACGTGTGACCTGCCCCTTAGGAGGGGGCTGCTCTATCCAGCTGAGCTACCGGGGCTGAGAGCCGGTGGTGATACCCTGCGTCGGCATGGGCCCGGGAAACAACCGCCGACTGCAGCCGGCAGGCCCATCCCGAACCAGAATGCAAGCGGGGTGCTTGCGCGAGCAAGGAATCTTTCCGCAGGCCGCGAAGTTTACCAGTTCAGGGCAAGCGCTGGGGAGCCCCGTGGAGCCGAGACAAAAAAAAACCGGTCCTGGGCGGACCGGTTTCAAAGTACGTCTTGGGGGTAGATAAGCACGGTGCACGGCATAACCAAGCATCGTGCTAGGAATTATAACCTCCCCTGCCCGAATGTCAAACCGTTTTACTCAACTTCTTTTCCACAACGGCGAAGGCAAGAAAATCCCGGTTGTTCCGGTCAAAATCCATATACGCGTCACGAATCCCGACCGATTGCGGGGTTTGGAGCCCTGCAAAAAACGGTTAGTGTTGTGACAGCAGGAAACCGATACGAGGCCCGGACCGCATCCATGCTCGATACCCGTCCCTACCTGAGCGAAACCGACTTCCCGACCATTCGCCGCAAGGCCCTGGAACTTCTCCAGGTCAACCTCGGCTATCGCTGCAACCAGCAATGCCAGCACTGCCACGTCAACGCCGGCCCGAACCGGACCGAGGTGATGACCCGCGAGACCCTGGACCAGGTTCTCGAATACCTCGTCAGGTCCGGGGCGCACACCCTCGATCTGACCGGCGGAGCGCCTGAGCTCAACCCACATTTCCGCGACACGGTGCGCTTCGCCCGCGAGCGGGGCATCCGGGTCATCGATCGCTGCAACCTCACCATCCTCTCCGAGCCTGGCCAGGAGGACCTGGCGCGATTCCTCGCCGACCAGGGCGTCGAGGTGGTGGCCTCGCTGCCCTGCTACCTGGAGGAGAACGTGGACGGCCAGCGGGGCAGGGGCGTCTATCAGGGGAGCATCACCGGCCTGCGCAAGCTCAATGCCCTGGGTTACGGCCAGCCGGACAGCGGCCTGCTGCTCAACCTGGTCTACAATCCCACCGGCCCCTATCTCCCCCCGTCACAGGCCGACCTGGAGGCCGACTACAAGCGTGAATTGTCAGAACGTTATGGCATTAAATTCAACCATCTTATGACAATCACGAACATGCCTATCGCCCGCTTCGGCAGCACCCTCCTCTCCCGGGGTCAGTTCGACGAGTACATGGTGCTGCTGCGTGACAGCCACCAGGATGCCAACCTGGCCTCGGTCATGTGCCGGAACCTCCTCAGCGTGGACTGGCGTGGCTACGTCTATGACTGCGATTTCAACCAGATGCTGCACCTTCCTGCAGGATTGGAGAAACATCCGCTGCACATCACTCAACTCCGCCGACGCACCCTGGAAGGCGCCCCCATCCGGGTGGGGGAACACTGCTACGGCTGCACCGCCGGCAACGGCAGCAGCTGCGGCGGCGCGCTGAGCTGAATTGTTCTTAGGAATGGACAGGATTTACAGGATTTTTCCTCAGGGCTGAGGGTGCAGAGGGCTCAGGGGTTCTGGCCTGGCTTCCATCGCCCCGGGGGCGGGCCTCCCACAGGCATCGGCCGGGCCGCCGGGGGTGTGCAGATGAATCTGCACCTACGGGGGGCGACCTGGCGGCAGGATTTCATCCTTTATCCCTTATCCCCTCAAACCTCCACGACCACCAGCGGCACCGTGAGCTCCCGCTCCGAGATTCCGCCGTGCACCCCCACCAGGTCGTAGTGCCGTTCGCCGTACAGGTAATCGCGGATGGTCCAGTTGTCCTCCATGGCCAGGGCGTAGTGACCAATGCGATCCCGCAGCCGCGGGTGGGGCTCCCCCAGGCCGAACCACCCCTCCTCCAGCAGTGCCGCGCTCTCCAGCAGCCGCGCCCGGCCGGCGAACATCTCGCGCACGTAGGCCTCGAAGTCGGCCTCCGCCCCGGGGCGGACATAACAGTAGGCAAAACGCCGCTCACCGCACAGGGGCAGCTGCAGGCAGTCGGCCAGGCCGGGATGGTCGTCCAGGTCGATGGTGGACTCCGGCGCGGTGTCGATGAAGCCGTGATCGGCGCTGATCACCACCAGGGTGTCGGTGCCTGACAGCTGCGCCAGGAGCCCGCCGATGGCGTTTTCCAGCGCCGCCAGGTGGGCAGCCGCCTCGGGACTGGCGATGCCGTGCTCATGGGCCAGCCGGTCCAGCTCGGGCCAGTAGGCGTAGACATAGCGGCGCCCGGCGGCGGTCGTGGTAAGGCTGGCGCGGATGGCGTCGCAGAAGCTCTCCAGGCCGGTGAAGGGCACCCGCCAGGCACTTCCGGTGTGGGCGCGGTTGAAGTCCGACTCGATGATGTGGGCCGGCGCGATCGCCACGCTCTCGGGCGGCAGGCGGTCGAAAACGGGTGTGTGGCCGAAGAAGGCCCCCACGTCCATGCCCCCCTCCCCCAGCGGCGACCCGCCGTGACGGGGCCGGAAAGGCAGCACCGCCAGCACGTCGCCGAGCTCGCGGAAGTACATGTGCCAGCCGGTGAGACCGTGCTGCTGCGGCGCCTCGGCGGTCAGGTAGGTGGTGATGGCCGAGGCGGTGGTGGGGGGGAAGACCGAGGTCATGGGACCGCGCAGGTGCCGCTCCAGCACCCCCCCGGCGCCGGATCCCGTGAGCGTGTCGTAGCCCAGTCCGTCGATGACCAGCAGCAGCACCTGCCGCGCCGCGCCCACCTGTCCGGGCGGCAGCAGCCGCAGCGGCGCATAGTCCGTGGCGCCGCCCCCCAGACCTTCCACCAGGGAGGCCATGAGGTTGACGATACTGCCGCCATGGTAATCGGGCAGTGGCATGATGAAAGCACTCCGCGGAGGGACCGGTACTTAAAGTGCCACAGGGCGGGAACAGGTGGAACCTTCCGCCGACTGTCCGCCGCGAGGACGCGCCTCCCGTAGGTGCAGATTCATCTGCACACCCCGGCGGCCCGATCGAAGCCTGTGGGAGGCCCGCCCCCGGGGTGATGGGGGCATTGGCCGGAACCCATGGGCTCACCGACAGCTGGCCCCGCCCAAGGCCCCCACACAGAATCCCGTCAATCCTGTAAATCCTGTCCATTCAAAACCAATCGCGGCGGGGGCGCCGCGCCCAAGCCCCGCGGCGGCCGGGTGTTGCATCCGGGACCCGTCGCCGGTGTACCATCCTGACGAGCTTTTTGCCCCGGATATCGCCGTAAACACCGTCGGCGGGATCCCGATGATCGGCAGAAATGGCAGCCACCGCACAGGCAGCGTACCCATGACCGATCCCGTCCAGTGCGAATTCATCAGCTGGAACCGCTGCGCCGGGCTCGGCCTGCGGCTGGCCCGGCGGGTGGTGGAATCAGGCTACCGCCCGACGCTCATCGTGGCGGTGGGCCGCGGGGGCTGGATGCCCGCCCGCATCCTCTCCGACCGCCTCGGACAGATGAACCTCGCCAGCGTGAAGATCGAGCACTACCGTGCCGCCCACAAGGCGCCGGAAACCATCATCCGCTATCCCCTCCCCGCGACCGTGGACGGCGAGCGAATCCTGCTGGTGGACGACGTGAGCGACAGCGGCGACACCTTCGTGGCGGCGCTCGCCCATCTCAGGAGCCGGGGCGAGCCGCAGGCGGTGCGGACCGCCGTGCTCCACCACAAGACCGTCTCCCGCCACACCCCGGACTACTTCGCCGCCCGGGTGGTGAAGTGGCGCTGGATCATCTACCCCTGGGCCGTCACCGAGGATCTCGTCACCCTGTTGCGGGAGGCGGGCGCCGATCCCGACGATCCGGCCCGGGCGGGAGAAATCCTCCGCCGACGCCACGGCCTGCGCATCCCGCGGGCACTGCTGGCGGAGGTGCTGACAGCCCTGCGGGAAGGGGTGTGGAAATAGCCGGCGGCCCGACTGAAGGCTGTGGGAGGCCCCCCCCGGGGCGATGGGGCACCGGCCGGAACCCATGGGCTCACCAACACCTGGCCCCGCCCAAGGCCCCCCACACAGAATCCCGTCCATCCTGTCCTTTCAAAACCAATCGCCGCGAGGGCGCGCCTCCCGTAGGTGCAGATTCATCTGCACACCCCCGGCGGCCCGACCAAAGCCTGTGGGAGGCCCGCCCCCGGGGCGATGGGGCATTGGCCGGAGCCTATGGGCTCACCAACACCTAGCCCCGCCCAAAGCCCCACACACAGAATCCCGTCAATCCTGTAAATCCTGTCCATTAATAAAACCGCGACGGCCCGGCCCACTGGCTCCCCCCTTTCCTGTCCCTTTCCCTCCCCACCTGCTATGAAACTATTCATATGCGGAGACCCTGCATGCGCCAGACAAGGACCCTGCCATGACCACCGAAGCCGACCCCATCGAGGGCACCTGGTACGAGAGTCCTCTCAAGAGCCGCCCCTTCCAGGTGGTGGCGGTGGACGAGGCGGCGGCGATCGTGGCCATCCAGTACCACGACGGCGAACTGGAGCCGCTGGATCTGGAGGCCTGGTACGAACTGGACCTCGAACCCATCGAGCCGCCGGAGGACTGGACCGGACCCCTCGATGATGTGGAGCTGGACGATCTCGAGCTCACCGACAGCCAGATGAGCGATGAGGACTGGCTCGAGCCCGTGGGCGAGCATGCCCGCCCCCGCGGCAACGGCGCCGAGCCGCCCGAGGAGGAGGAGCTCGACGACTGGGGGGAAGGGCGCCCGGAGGAAGAGCCGCTGGACGAGGACCGCTATTGAGCAGCGATCCGGGCATCGCGGCTGGAAGCCGCTCCTGCGGGGGTGGGCGTGACCAGGGTGAACCACCACAAGCGGCCAAC
>NPIE01011857.1_pt2 | contig 12005 bp, 10 predicted proteins | sample 8637661 | NCBI WGS metagenome assembly NPIE01 (sample SAMN07420842, study PRJNA396082) | bioreactor metagenome | isolation source: sample BA12 brine-fed electro-methanogenic bioreactor BA | place: Japan: Kochi | collected 2016-12-09 | reverse complement strand
AGCGCGGTACCAGTTGCCGCTGACGAGCACCCCAACCGTTCTGGTTCGGGTGTGCTCCGATATCGCCCGGTACCACCTGCATGATGACCACATCCCGGAGCCGGTAGAGACGCGATACAAGGCCTCAGTGGATTTGCTGCGCCAGGTGTCGATGGGCCGGGTTTCCCTGGGCGTTAGCGATACCGGCGATGAGCCCACCTCTAACGATGGCGCCGAGATCCAGTCTGGCGGCCGGGTGTGGGACCGCGCAGACAGCAAAGGGTTTATCTGATGCTGGATCTGCAAGCAGTGGCTGACCGCATATCCACCCAAACGCTGACCGCCCAGCTGGCCGTGAGCGCCGATGCCGCGCAACAGGTGCGCACGCTGCCATCAATGGTGGTAGTTCCTGGGCGCGACAAGGTGGTTACCCAGCCCCTGAGCCAAGGCGCTGGCGCCCGCCATCGGGTGGCCTCGGAAATTCTGGTGGTAACCGGAGTGCTGCGCGGCAACCAGGTGTTGGGTGAAGACGCCCGAGACCAGCTCAAAACGCTGCGGGAGCCAATGCTGCAGCAACTGATCAACTGGCTGCCTGAGGGCGCAGATTTGGAGATGTACTGGCAGGGCGGGCAGTTGCTCTCGCTGACATCGAACGCGCTGTTCTGGGTGGACGCTTTCAAGACCGAGTACTGGTGGACGCTATGACCAAAAAACGCAAGCTGCCGCAAACCGGCGGCCAATACGAGCGCGACAAAAAGGGTGCCCCTGTGCCGAAGGCCAAACCCGCCAAGGCCCGCACCTCACAGCCAACCCCGGAGAAGGAGTAAATCATGGCTGGATTCATTATGCGCCGGCGCCTTGTGCTGGCCGCTAACGAAGCAACTTACGGAACCGACGCCGCGCCAACGCCGGCGGCCAATGCCATCCTTACCCGCACCGTTCAGGTAACGCCGCTGGCTGGTGAGGATATTCCTCGGGATCTGCTGCGCGCCTACTACGGCAACAGCCAGTCGATCGCCGGTGAAAAACACGTAGAGCTGACCATGGAAGTCGAACTGGCCGGATCCGGTACCGCCGGAACAGCGCCAGCGTGGGGCGTGCTTCTGCGTGCTTGTGGCTTTGCCGAAACCGTCAACGCAGGCACCGACGTGACCTACAACCCGATTACCGGTGGTGAAGAGTCCATTTCTTGCTACATCCACCGCGATGGCGTGCTGCACAAGTTCACCGGTGGCCGGGGTACTGTGAGCTTCACCCTGGACGTGAACGGCATCCCCTACATGACGTTCAACTTCCTGGGCTTGCTGGGCCAGATCAGCAACGAGGCCATGCCAACCACGGCGGATTACACCGCCTTCCAGGCACCGCTGCCGGTTACCAACCAGAACACCACGCCGCTGACCCTGCACGGGGCCCAGCTGAGCTTCTCGTCTCTGAGCCTGGACATGGCCATTGAGGCTGTGAAGCACATGATTGTTGGTGACAGCAGCTCCATCAAGATTGTTGACCGGTCTCCCTCCGGTACCGCCGTGGTGGAAGAGCCGGCACTGGCCACCCTGGATCTCTACACCAAAGCACGCGATGCCAGCGTGGGGGGCTTCGCCCTGACCCACGGAACGGTGGCCGGCAACATCATCGAGCTGACCGGCCCGAAAGTGGGTACCGGCAGTCCAACCGAGCAGGACCGCAACGGCGTTCAGATGCTGTCTGTACCGCTCACCGTCAACCCTGATGCCGGCAACGACGAGCTGGTAATCACCGTTAAGTAAGGAGCCCTCCCTTATGTTCAAACTCAATACGCAGCGCACCTTCAAGTACCCGGTTACGGTCACCGTCTACAACGGCGACAAAGAGCAGTCCGGTACATTCCGCGCCGAGTTTCGTGTGGTACCAACCACCGAGCTGAGCGACTCATCCAACCGGGACAAACGCCTGCTGGATCTGGTGCTGGTTGGTGTTGAAGAAGTCGAAGTAACCGGCAAGGACGGGAAGCTGCTGCAGGGCGAGGAGCTGCTGGACGCCATGAAGGCGGATCCGGCCACTAGCCTGGCCCTGGTAAACGCCTACCAGGAAAGCATCACAAAAAAGAACCGGCCGCGAACCTGAGAGGCGCGGGCCGCTTCTGGGTAGAGGGCCGCAAGGCAGACCCAGGCGGACTGGAGTCAGACCTGGCAGCCTTCGGCATTCATGCGCCGGACGCTGCCAACTTTGTTTCTGAGGAGGATTTCACCTACCAGGTGCTGCCGGAGAATTGGGCAGCGGTGCAACTCTTCCTCCAGTGCGCCACCCAGTGGCGGCACGGCGGCATGACGGCAGTCCGCACCGGCCTTGATTACACGGCCGTGGAAGCGGTGATGCGGATAACCGGCACCGAGCAGCCCCAGGATACATTTTGGCGGCTGCGGCTGATTGAAGACGGCGCCCTGCAGGCGCTGGCAGACAAGCAGGACAGGTAATGAGTAACGATCTTGAGCTGAGGATGCGATTTACGGCCGACAACAAAGACGTTGTCGGAAAAACCCGTGACACCCGGCAGGCGGTCAAGGGGCTTACTAACGATCTGTCTGGCCTGTCTGGCGCTGCCCGTTCAACCGCAGGGGGGATGGCTGCGACGACCACGGCCGGCCAGGAAGCCACGCGGATGTTCCGCCTGCAGAAAGGTGCCCTCCAGCAAGCCGGTTATCAGTTTCAGGATCTCGCGGTTCAGGTTGGATCAGGTACCAGCGCATTTGTGGCGATCGGCCAGCAGGGTTCCCAGCTGCTTGGCATTCTTGGCCCTGGCGGGGCGCTGCTTGGTGCGGTGCTCGCCATTGGTAGTGTGATCGGAGGCACTTTTTACTCCTCAGTCATGAGTGCAGGCAGTGGTGTCGACGCTCTCTCAGATTCGATGGAGTACCTTGACACCGTAATGGAGCGCACGGAAACCGGCGCCTTCAGGCTTACTGACCGGATCCGTGATCTTGCCAGGGAATCAATGCAGGCGGCGGAGATTGAAATCCGCAGAGGGTTGGTGGAGGCCGCTGCCGCCTTTGATTCTGCCAGATCAGGCTTGCTGGAAGCGGCGGAAGACAGGTTAGACACAACCATACTTGGCGACTTTGAGGGAGCTATAAGCCAGGCTGCAAGGCTTTCCAGGTTAGGCCGAGATGTTAACGAAATGTTCGCGGAGTTTGGCGGTTCCAATGCCGCCATATTCCGAGAGGGCCTCAGCCTGATTCATGAAGAATCAAGCAATCTGGCCCGCGAGTTCGGCATTACTGTCGAGTCTGCCCGCTCCGTCATCGGTGCGCTTGGCCGAGTGCAGGCCGATCCAACAACGGAAAGCCTGAGCGCCCTGCAGCAGGCACTGTTCGAGGCCAACGATTCCGCCAAATCCGTTAACCCCGAATTTACCCGCTTAACTTCCGAACTTGCGCAACTCGCGCAGCAAGGTGTAGATGCCTCACAGAAGGGAGAGGCCCTCAAGCGCTGGGCAGAAGATCTCGGCGCTGAACTGAAGACCACTAACCCGGAGCTAGTCCAGGCCCGCGAAGAAATCGACAGCTTAATCAGGAAGCTGCAGGTTCAGGCCGAAACCCAGGGCAAGAGCACCCTGGAAATGGTCGAATACAACCGCCAGATGGATCTGGCCGCTGCACGGGATGCCGAGGCCGGCGCGGAAAAAATCAGCCTGATCAACACCTACTACGACCAGATCTACCAGCACGAGCAGGCCACGATTGCCGCCAAGAATGAGGAAAAGGCACAGCGAGAGCTGACCCGAGCCCAGCGGGAATACGAGCAGTCTGTTGTGTCCCTGGTGAATGAACTGGATCCCCTGGGCTCTCAGTTTGAATCGGTATATGAGAAGCAGCAGCTTCTTATCCAGGCGGCTGCAGAAGGCAGAATCTCAGAGTCCTACCGAGATCGGTTGATCGCCAACCTGGTGGAAGGGATGGCCGACGCCGGCGACGAAGGCGGCGCCGATTTCGCCGAGAAGGTGGAAAAGCAGATGTCTGCGGCCGGCGAGCGCGTGGCCAGCAGCCTGCAGAACGCGATCACGTCCGGAGATTGGGACGGCATTGGCGCCAGCATTGGCGGTGCGTTAGCCGGCGCGATCGGCGGCATGGTCACCGACGCTCTTACCGAGCAGATGGCGGGCCAGGCAGCGGCCGGCATCTTCGGCCCGATCGCAGGCGCGATCGCGGGCGGAATTGCCGGCCTGGCCGTGAACAAAATTGGTGATTGGCTCTCCGGCGATGACTGGGATCCGACCGAAGACCGCCAGGCCCGCCAGGGCACTGGTACCGTGCTGGGCGATATCAACGCCAAATCCGAGAGTATCCGCCGTGCCGTTGAGGCCTCAGAGGAAGGCATTGGCCAGTTGGTGGGCATCAACCAGGGAATGCTGCGGGCGCTGCAGACGCTCCAGCTAGGAATTGGCGGTGCATCCGCGATGGTGGCCAGGCAGCGGGCCGGCATCCAGTTCAATACGTCCGATCGTTACAGCCAGGCGCAGCTGGCCGGTGGCGGCCTTGGGCTTGGTATCGGTGGCGTGACCACGGGATCTTTCGGCCCGCTCTTTGGTATTGGCTCTGAAATCTACGGTTTCCTGGACGACGCCCTGGGCGGAATCCTGAGCGATGGCATGGAGTTCCTGGACAATCTCACAGGCGGCCTGCTCTCCAGTATTGGTAGCTCCGTGTTTGGCGGTGACCAAAAGGTGGTGGATGAAGGCATCCGGATCATTGGCGGCAACATCAACGATCTGGTGAACCGCACGCTGGTTCAGGCCTACGCCACTATTAAAGAGGATGGCGGCTGGTTCAGCAGCGATAAGCGTTTTGACCGCTTCCAGAACATTGCCACAAATCAGTTTTCGCTGGCGTTCGAGTCCATCTACGACGCGGTAGAACAGAGCGCCGGCGCCCTGGGCATTGATGCCAACCAGCGCCTGGCAAACTTCACCGTTCGGACTCAGCGGATCAGCCTGGAAGATCTCAGTGCCGCAGAACAGCAGGCCGAGCTGGAGGCCTATTTCAGCACAGTATTTGATGACCTGGCCGGTACTGCCGTTCCGTTCCTGGAAGATTTCCAGCGCGCGGGCGAAGGCCTGGGCGAGACACTGGCCCGAGTAGCCAACGAAACCATGGTCACTGAGGAGGCGGTGCGCCGCCTCGGCCTGAACCTTGCCGATCTGTCCGGCCGTGAGCTGGTGAGAGCCTCTGAACGCCTGGTGGAAGCCGCCGGTGGCATGGAGCAATTCATTGGCAGCATGGAATCCTTCATTGGCAAGTTCGCCACAGATGCCCAGCAGTTCGTACTGGTCAGTTCAGACCTGACTCGCGCCCTGGAACAGCAGGGGCTGGCGGTACCGAAAACCCGTCAGGATTACTGGAGCCTGCTGCAGGCACAGAACGCAGCCACCGAATCCGGTGCAGAAAACATTGCCACCTTGCTGCGGCTGCAGAACGTTGCAGACGAGTACTACACCGCTCTGGAAGACGGCACCAACCGCGCCATCCAGTTGCAGCGGGACGAGCTGGCGTCTGCCCTGGACGTGGCCGAGCAAGCGGCAAACTCGGTGCGCTCCGCGATCGAAGGCCTCAACCGCTCTGCTGGCGAGTTCTCCGGTACCGCCCGTGCAGCCGCTGAAGACTACCTGCGCGGCCTGGTGCGCACCGGCTCGGTTCAGCCCGGCCGGGAGCTGGATGCAGCGCTGTCATCCGTGACAGACATCCGGGCAGACCAGTTCTCCAGTTTTAACGACTACATCACCGAGGTGGCCTCAACCGGCCGGCTGCTGGCTGATCTGGACCAGATCACCCAGGCCCAGGTAAGCGTTGAACAGCAGATGCTCGACCGGCTCGACCGCCAGGCAGAGCTGCTGGAGCGGGGCAACGCTGAGCAGTTGGCCGCCTTGATTGAGATCCAGAATTCAGTAGACCGCAACACCCAGGCCCTGCAGTTCTCGGTGGGTTCCACCGGTACCGGAGGTGTTAGCGGCGCCAACGTCATTGAGCGTTCTAACCGTGAGGTGACCCATGAGCTGCGGCGGATGCGGGAAGAAATGCTGGCATCCGATCGTGCCCTTGAGCGCCACTCAGAACGAACAGCCCGAGTGCTCGAACGCATTGAACGCGAAGGTCTGGAGGTACGCTCGTGAAGATTATTCGCCCTACAGATCTCACCAAGCCTGGTGTTTTCCAGAGTGATGCGCCGGATGATGGCTATGCGCAGTGGCAAACTGTGGGCCGGGATTTCCTGTCTACCATTGATGAGCTGGTGATTACCTGCAATCAGGCAACGGTTTATGCAGTGGATTCCAGCCCTTCATTTATTAAGCAGTTGTACGCGTTTGATCTGGACACCGGAAGCCAGGTGTCACTGCCGTTCACGCTCTCCAATTTCGATATCCGGAGCATGGCGGCCAGTCCTGATGGCCAATATCTGGCGATCGGAGGCTTTAAGAATGGTTCCTACAACACCGCTGTGGTCAGGGTTTATAACCTTGCCAACGGATCCCAGTTGTTCGAGCGCCAGGCACGGCCAGCAGATGAAATCTCCTGGAGTCAGGATTCATCAATGTTGGCATTTATGGGCTACAGCACCGCTGCGCCCAAATACAACATGTCGGTTCTGGTGGTAGCTGCGGGAGTATGGGGAACCGTGGGCGTCATCGACAACGTGGACTCGATGTACCTGGATTCCTGGCCACCTGATGTTGGTTCATACAGCTGGGGCTATACCTTTGTGGGGCTCGTGGCTGGACCGTCCGGCGTCTATTACTCGCTGGAAACGCAGCAGTCTTATGTGCCGGATGATCCGATTACCGCGCCGAGATACCGAATCAGGAAGTCCATTGTGGGCCTGTTGACGCCCAGCGGTAACAACACCTATGCCACCAGGGCAACGTTGGGCCCCACAACCAGTTGGACAGAACTCAACTCTCCCCGGTACCTGTTCCATAACCAGGCGAAAGGGCATGTGCTGGGGTATCTGGATGGTGATTTCTACGCCTTCGATGAATCGACGTTTGCCGAAGACGCGGACGTGCCCTCGATGTCTGGTATCACCCTGCAGTCAATCTCACCGGCTCTGAACGGTGGTGAGTTCATTGCCACTAACAGCTCGGTTCAGCCCTACGTCCGAAAGTTCGACGCGGCAACATACTCGCAGGCCGCCTCGCTGGACACTGAAACCGGCGGATTCACGAGCAATATCCGATACAGCGCCGATTACATCGTGTTCGGGGCTCCCGGCGGTGGCTATGGCCTGATCGACAAAGCCACAGGCACCCGCGTGACCGAGGTGAACCCCACCGTCACAGAGGGCGACATCTATACCTATGGCCAGCACAACTACCGGGCTCTGAGCGATAACAACGAGCGCCCGGATCTCGGCGCCAAGGCCAGCCCCGCCACCTGGTTGGATCTCGGGTTCATCAACCCGCTGCGCATGACAGACGGCAAGGTGGGCAGCTTTACGGAATCGTCCAGTCCGCTGGTTATTGAGATCTCCTCCGATGAGCTGGTGGATGGTGTGGCCATGTTTGGCCTTGAGGCCGACTCGGTTCGGGTAGAGCTGGTGACAGATCAGGCGCTGCTGTTTGATTCTGGCGTCCAGTCGCTCCGGGACAGTTCGATGATCAACGGCTGGTATGCCCACTTCTTCGCACGCCGAGGCGTCAAAAGAGATTACGTGTTCACCAGCCTGCCGCCATACCGTGGCGCCACCTTGCGCATCACCCTGACAAGCGCAGAGGCAGTGGTTCGGATCGGCGAGCTGGTTGCCGGCCAGGTTCGCCAGCTCGGAGATCTCCTGTTTGGCAGCAGATTTGGCATAGAGGATTGGTCCCGCAAAGAGCGCAACGCCTTTGGTCACTGGGAAGTGGTGGAGCGCGGCTACTCAAAGCGCGGTGACTACCAGGTAAGCATCCGCACCAACCAGGTCTCGTGGATCCAGCAGCTGCTGGCCGGCCTGCGAGCAACGCCGGTGGTCTACATCGGCTCCGAAAGCCAACAGTTAAGCATCATTTACGGGTTCTTCGTGATTCTCGACCTGGTGGTTGAGAAGCCCGTGTATTCACAGTGCAGAATCGAAGTGGAGGGTTTGACCGATGACAGTGCCACAAATTGATCCATGGCCACCGGCCCCAGGGCCGTCTGATCCTGGTGAAGTCTTTGATGAAAAGGCGTTTGATTTCACGGCGGGGATGGAGCCGCGCCGGCAGCAAATGAACCAGGTGGCGCAGTTCGTTAACGACACCGTGACCCAGTTTGCCCAGGACGTAGATCAAGCGGTAGACGATGCGACACAAACCGCAGTTTCGGCCCGCGACGCAGCCTTGGCGTCTGCAAGTGCTGCCGCCGGCTACCAGGGCGATGCCCAGGAAGCCCGTGATGCAGCCATGGCGCTGGTGGGCTTTGCGGGAAACTGGTCTGATCTGACGGGGGCGTTAGCGCCTCCCGCGACGGTATACCATAGAGGTGCCTATTGGCGCCTGCTCAACAACGTGGCTGATGTTTCATCGATAGAGCCCGCACCAGGGAGTTCATCCTGGGTATTTGTATCCAGCAATTCTGAGCTGAAGCGCCAGCTGCTCGATGAGGCTACGTTGTACGCCGATTTCGAGGATGGTGATTACCGGCTTTATGAGGGAGTAAGCGCTGGTGTTGTCAGAGGCAAGGCGTTCTCTGATTTGTTCGCTCTCATCCGGCCCAGTAATGCCACAGGCTTTGGTGTCAAAGGCCTCCAGACAGTCCCAGCGGACACGGCTCGCTTTGTGTATTCGCCTGTATCAAAGAAACGCCAAGGCTTGTTGCTTGAAGAACAGCGCACAAACCTGCTTCTGTGGTCAGAGGATCTCACCCAGTCAAATTGGCTCAAGCTCAATGCCTCTACCACCGCCACGGAAGTATCTGAAACTGGTTCAAATGGGGCTCACTACATCCCTTATAGCGGCACCAATTTTGGGGCTGGCGTGTTTCGGGAATCGATAGAGATCAAGCCCCGCCTACGCCGGTACGTCCGATATGCGGGGCCCACCAGCAGTTCCGGCCAGACAACCATTGATCAGTACTTCCCGGTTGTTGTGGACCTGGTTACGGCGGAAGTGGTGAGTGGTGATGGTTCTCTGCTCAGCATCGAAAGGCTGGAAGATGGCTGGTTGCGCCTTACCACCATACAGTCCTACGGCGTTGACCCAGGAGGCGCGTCCAGAGGCCGCTGGCAGTTGGCAACCGATGCGGAAACGTTCGTTTATGTCGGCGATGACACCCAGGTGGCAGTCTCTGTTCGTCGCCAGCAGCATGAGAAAGCCTCTTCCTTGAGTAGTTACATCAAAAGCGAGGCAACACAGGTAACGCGAGCTGCAGATAACTGCTCACGTGTGCTGGGGCCAGAGTTAGATCATCGCGAGTTTACGCTGTTTGGAGTTTTCAAGGTGACAGGCAGAAATGTCGATAACACCATTTTCTCCGTGAATAACGGCACTCAGAACGAGCAGATTGACCTGCGTTTTGTCGCCTCAGCCACAAATCAATACATCGTTAGGGTTCGTTCCGGGGGCAGTAACATCGTGAGCGAGCTGGGCGGCGGGAAGTCGAGCGGCTTTGATGTATGTGCGATCGCCTATAAAGGCGACGTTCTGCATTTTGCTCTGAACGGATCCTGCCAATCCTTTCCTGTTTCTCAGCAGCCAGACGTGTTGTCTCAGTTAGAGCTGGGCCTAAGGACTGGCAGTGCGCCGTCAGACCAGATTCTATTCAAGGCTTTGGCGGGTATCCCTCGCGGACTGTCAGTTGGTGAACTCGAAGCCGTCACACAGCCGGAGGTGGGCGCATGATTCGTGTTATTGGCAAAATCGTGGATATCCCTGCCGTCCATGACGAACAGGGCAACGAGACATCTCCGGCAACCTATCTGCCTGGGTATCACATTGATGCCAGCTACCCGGTTCCGGAACTACAGCCATTTCTGCTGGACCCTCAGCCAGCAACACCTATGCATACTTTCGGCGGCGTCAAAACCTACCACTACCGATTCGTTGATCATGCTGCCTGGCACCAATTCTGTGTCGATCATTCTGATTCAGAGGGCAGCTTGAAGCTGACGCCGCCCAAACAGCGACCGCCTTCCCAAGTAACGATGAGACAGGCGCGGCTGGCATTGGCAAGCGCGGGTTTGCTGTCTCAGGTATCGGTGGCCATCGATTCCCTGGAAGAGCCGCAGCGCACAGCCGCAAGTATTGAGTGGGACTACTCGCAGGTGGTCGAACGGGACCGTGAGTTGGTCGCCATGCTGGGCCCGATGCTGGGGCTGGATGACGAGGCGTTAGACGATCTATTCAGGGAGGCAGCAAAGCTATGAAGGTCACAGTCCACTTCTGTAAGAGTGAAACTATAGGCGGTCGAATCCTCCGCCTGTTCCTGATGAGCAAATGGAACCACGTGGCCATTCAGGTGGGTGATGCCGTCTATGAAGCTGTCTCATCCGCTGGTGTGATCCGCAGGCCCTATAGCCACTTTCGGAAGTCGTGGCACAAGATTGAGAGCGTAGAGGTTGAGCTGGCCGAGGCGCTGCCGCTCTACCGGTTTCTGGACATGCAGCTGGGTAAACCATACGACTGGAAAGCTATCCTGGCTTTTCCTTTCCGTGGCAGCTGGCAGAGCCGAAGCGCTTGGTTCTGCAGTGAGCTGGTATATGAGGGGCTGATGGTAGGTGGTGGGATACTGCCAAACAGGCTACCGGCTAACCGGGTGACACCTCGTGATCTTTGGGTGGCTCTGCCCTAATCTAACGCTGCCACTCCGTCACCCGTTAGAGTTCGGGTTGAGGGGGTGGCAACTCCCGCCTAAAACCTCAAATCTAACGTTTCAGGTGGTGCCAAATCTGGCGCCTCACGGTGCCAAACCCGGCGCGGCGCTACATTTGATGAGGGGATCTTATCAGCTAAAGGAGGGCGGTTTGTCTACGGTGTAGTCAACTTGTGGTCAACCCATAAAAAAAGGGCTACAGCGTGAGCTGTAACCCTTTGAATCCTGGTAGCAAGGGGCGGAGTCGAACCGCCGACCCCAGCATTATGAGTGCTGTGCTCTAACCAACTGAGCTACCTTGCCATTTCGCTTCGGGACACGCCCCAAACGAGGCGCGTATTTTCGGTATTTGGGCTCATTCTGTCAAGGCTTTACGGCCAAAAAATACCGAAAATTACACGTTGAACCGGAAGTGAATAACATCGCCGTCTTTGACGATGTAATCTTTGCCCTCCAGGCGCCATTTGCCGGCATCTTTGGCGCCGGCTTCGCCGTTGTACTGTACGAAATCGTCGTAGCTCACCACCTCAGCCCGGATGAAGCCGCGTTCGAAGTCGGTGTGGATGACGCCTGCCGCCTGAGGGGCTGTGGCGCCGATTCTGACGGTCCAGGCACGCACTTCCTTCACGCCGGCGGTAAAGTACGTTTGCAGGCCAAGCAGGCCGTAACCGGCGCGGATCACACGGTCCAGCCCAGGTTCTTCCATGCCCATTTCATCCAGGAACATGGATTTCTCTTCGTCTTCCAGTTCAGAGATCTCGGCTTCCAGCTTGTTGCAGATGGGTACCACGACTGCGTTTTCAGAAGCGGCAATCTCACGCACCTTGTCCAGGTGGGGATTGTTCTCGAAGCCGTCTTCGTTCACGTTGGCGATGTACATGGTGGGTTTGACGGTAAGCAGGCAAAGCTCGCGAATGAGTGTCATCTGGTCTTTGTCCAGGCCCATGCTGCGCACTGGCTTGCCTTCGTTCAGTACCGGCAACAGTTTTTCAAACATTTCCAGTTGGGCCTTGGCTTCTTTGTCGCCACTCTTGGCGACGCGCTGGACGCGTTTGATGGCTTTCTCTACGGTGTCGAGATCGGCCAGGGCCAGCTCGGTGTTGATCACTTCGATGTCGGAAGCGGGATCTACCTTGTTGGCCACGTGGATGACGTTGCCGTCTTCAAAGCAGCGCACCACGTGAGCAATGGCATCGGTCTGGCGGATGTTGGCCAGGAACTGGTTGCCCC
>NPIE01026848.1_pt4 | contig 12006 bp, 12 predicted proteins | sample 8637661 | NCBI WGS metagenome assembly NPIE01 (sample SAMN07420842, study PRJNA396082) | bioreactor metagenome | isolation source: sample BA12 brine-fed electro-methanogenic bioreactor BA | place: Japan: Kochi | collected 2016-12-09 | reverse complement strand
TCCTTCCGCAAACAGGACATCCGCCGGGTCGTACGCCATGCCCGCCTTGTCCAGGAAGCTGCGCAGCCCCTGCAGCATCGGGAAGGATGGGGCATACCCATCACCGGCAGTTACCAGGCCCAGCCTGGTTGCGCCCTGCTGGACGAGATGGCTGCCCATCATTTCCGCAAGCCGGAACCAGTCGTAGGTGACCACCGGAGGTGATGGCTTGTCGGTGCAACTGTCGCCAGCGATTACCGCCGGAACGGAAAGACCGTTCAGCACCGCCATCCAGCTCTGGGACAGCCAACCCGTCGCCAGCACCCCGATGACTCCCTGAAGCATCTGGATGGATTCATGCCCGGGCACTGCCTGAACGGGAAGGATCCGCATCTCGCAGCCGCGCCGGGACAACTCCCGCGTCAACTCTCGCTGCTCGCGGGATGACAGATAGCTCTCGACGCCCCCTTTCCCGACCACCAGCACGGCAACCACGCCGTTCCTGGGCATGTCCCGCAGATCCGCGGTCAGAAAGGTGCCACGTCCATGCTCACGGCTCACGAGACCTTTCTCCGCCAGCCCACTGAGCGCATGGCGAACCGTCAGCACACTGGTGGCGAACTGTTTGGCGAGTTGCCTCTCGGGAGGGAGTCGCTCCCCGGGCAGGATGCCGTCCCTGGCGATCATGTTGATGATCCCCTGTCTGACACGCGCGTGCTTCGTATGTCCGTCCATGATCGACTCCTCCAAATGTGAGTGGGGCGACCGGATCAGCATAAGTGATATAGAGAACCTAATCACTCAATCAATCGGCATCAAGCCAGATTCGGGAAAAAAAATGGTGCCACCTTCACCATCGCAGACGGGTCGCTTCAAGTACCCCATCTTCCGCACGACAATGCTCTTGAGCCGTTCCTGCTACAAACGCCCACTGCCGCCGCAGCGACGGTGCCACTCGATCGTGAACCGCCGACAGGTCTGCCCCACAGCGTAGCTCAAGTCCACCGCCTCGCCCGTCTGCTCAAGGGAATGCCTTATTTCAGGAAAACGCCCAAGCCACCTTCGTCCAGTTCCAGGATGCCGGCGAGCACCAGGCGGGCGGATGCCTGGAGGTTGACGAGGTCAACAATTTCAGGCACATCGGTCGGCAGGTGATAGGTATCGAAGGCTGAACCGCCGGTTCCACCGAATGCCGGTTGCCCCGATCATCTTCTTTCTGGTCTNNGGCGCTGGTGTTGGTCGGGTCATTTGCCCTTGTCTTGATGGCGCTGCCCGCTTGTCGTGGTGCTTTCCGGCATCTCCTCCAGGCTGGCGGAGGGGGCGGAGACACCGCTTACGCCGAGGCCGCGCTCCCGTCCGCGAACGTAGGCATCCTCGCCCGTGGGTCCGCCGCAGATACGCCATGCCCTGCTGCGTTCGACACCGTCGCCGTGGCCGCAGATCTCGGTGGTGCTGCGGACCGCGCGGTAGAGGCGTTGAAGCAGCTCTCGTGCAGGCAGTACATCGCCGTAGCGGAGGCCGATCCGGCGCAGAGTGTCGAGGTCCTTTTTGTCATCCCTGATCCCCATGCTGCTGGCGCCAATGCATAGTCGGGTGGTTGGATGGAACCGGCTGCAGGGGGGACAGATCATGCATGTGCCCTGGACCAGTTCGACCGGGATGTCCGGGTTGTGCTGGATGGCGCGTATGCACTCGTAGAGGTTGTCTTCTTCGATGGGGGCGAGGGTGTCGTCCGACCGTCCGCCATGGAAGCAGGTGAGGCAGAGCAGGTGGTGGGGGCGGATTTTCAGGCGCGAGGCCTGGTAGCAGGCGTGGGCGGAGGTGTGTTTGGTCCGGGTCTTTTCCGCGTGGGTTCGGGTGGGAATGACGGCTCCGATGCCAGCCGCAATGCCGCGTTCGTAGTTGCCGCTGTGGGCGAAGCGGCAGCGTGGCCAGTCGGGTGCTTCGGCCTTGGGATAGGCGCAAATGCCCTGGCTGGACGGGATGGCCTCGAACAGGCGTTCGAAGAGGTCGATTGCCGGGAGCGTACACCCCGGTACTTCGCCGATACGTTGCAGGACGGTGAGGTCGCGAAGGTCATTGTACATGTCGCCTTCGGGGGTGTCGTAGTCGCGACCGGCATTCTGGTATCGGAAGACGGTTTGGGTGTTGCATCGCAGGGTGAGGGGCAGGATCGGGTCTGCCTGGACGGCTGCCTGGATATCGCTCAGGCGGGACTCATGGTCATAGCGTTCAGTCGCGTTTTTTCTGCCTTGCCGGCAGACCAGACAGAGCATCTGGTAAGGGCGGATCTCGATCCCTGGAATTGTGCTCATCAGCGTGGNNAGCCACCTATTCGCTTACAGCCTGGGCGGGTTCTCCTACGGCATTCTGATGCGGCCGGGTTGCCCGGCCTTGTGTATGCAGACAACGTTGCTGCGTGCGCTTCCGCAGGCAAGCCGTTCGAAGCGCAAATGCCGGCGGGCGGGCGTCAGTCGGTCGCGATCCATTCGCGGTTGGGGAGGCGGTGTAGGTGGGGGGCGTTGAGGGTGTCCTGGAGGGGCGGGCCGGTGAAGCGGTCGGGGAGCATTCTCTGGTACAGGGCCCAGCCGATGCATTGGCAGTAGAGGTCGAGGGTGGTGGCGCCGAGCATGCGTTCCCGGTCGTCGTGCCATTCGGCGATCATGAGGTCGAGGATGGTGTTGCAGCGGCTGTGGGATTGGGGGAAATGCTCGGGGATCTGGTGGCTGAGGCGGTCGAGCATCCAGGCGTAGTCGAAGTCGGTGCAGGCGGTTCGTGGTTGGTCGTTGCGGGTGTGTTCGTAGTCCAGGGTGCGCAAGCGGTTCCAGAGGAGTTGCGGCATGGGATAGGGGATGTAGGCGGCGTCGTAGGCTGCGAGGACGTGGTACATGCAACTGATCACGCGCCAGGGGGGATCGTCGTCGGATGCGGACCAAATCCGCATCGGCTGACGTGGGTCGAGGCGGGAGTCGACGTTTTGCCGGAGGGTGGTTATCCAGGCGGCGTCGCAGAAGCCGCTTGCGAGGACAGGGCTGACGGCGCAGCAGAATTCCTTGTGGGTGGTGTGTTCCCAGTCCATTTGGTCGAGCCATGCGTGGAGAGCGGCTGGGTCGAGGGGGGCCAGGTGGCGGACGGGGCGGGCGGGCCGGCCGCCGAGGATGTTCAGTGCGATGATGGCCATGGCGGCGGCGTGTTCGGGGCCGGATACAGAGTCGAACGCGCCGTCCGGGCTTTGGAACGCCTGGATCCGTTGGCACCATGCGTGCCGTTCGTCGAGACTTCCGAAGTCGAATCCTAGTTCTGCGTAGAGATTTGCGGCGCCGATGATTCCGTAGAGCGGGTGTGGGTTGGCGTCGCGCTGGCAGGCGTAGTCGCCGGGCGCCGGGGAGAGCCGGCGGAGCTCGAGTTCGTCGCGGATGATCCGGCGCAGGTCGTTTGTGTCCATGCGTATCATGGGTCCGACTCCGTTGGCGGTCGTTTTCGGGGGTCATCCATCGTGTGTGCCCAGCGGTGGCGCTTGGCTCACTCCTCGAAGCATGCGTACTCGGTGAGCATGTGCCGGCCGATCTGGTACAGGAGGGCGACTGCCTGGCGCTTCAGGTCGAGGGGTACGTCCATGAGGCGAGTGACTTTTTCGCCCTGCAGGTGCCATTCGCGCCGGAAGTTCGGCCAGACGGCTCCGTTGCGCAGGATGTTGCTGGCTTCGAAGGTGAAGTACCCGTCGTAGCGGCTGTCCACGAGGCCCTGCATGACGGCGTCGAGGTTGGTGGTTCCCTGAAACGGGGCCACATGGGAGTCCATGTCGCCGTAGTTGTCGTTGATGTGCAGGCCGCGCAGGCGGGGGCCGAGTTCGACGATGCTGCGGTACTGGTCGACGCCCTGGACATTCGCGTGGCCGGTATCCCAGCAGACGTGGATCAGGGGGTGATCGAGGTAGTCGGCGAGTTCGAGCAGCTCGGCGGCGGTGGACGGGAAATGACGGCTGTTCTCCTTCGTGGGGGCGTGGCGGTCGCAACTGTTTTCGACGAGTACCTGGACGCCGGTTTTCTCCAAGGTCGGGAAGAGTTGGGCGAAGAACTCGCGATTGCGTTTCAGGTTTTGCTCGCGGTAGTCCCTGGAGGGGTACCCGCCGATGTCTTTCGAGTGCATCACGACGGCGGGTATGCCCAGTTTCCCGCAGATCTCGATAGACCGGAGGGTCGCTTTGAGGAACGCGTCGAAGGCGTCGCCGGTGGCGAACGGGTTGCCGTCGGGTCCATGGGCCTGACAAAAGCGGAGGTTTCGGGTTTCCGCGGCGTCGGCAACCTGCTGAGTCCATTGCTCCCAGCGCTCGTCGAGGATGGGTGATCCGGGATAGACGCATCGGTACAGGTTGAGGTCGAGATAGCGGAAGCCGGTGCCGTCGAAGGGCTCCACCAGATCCGCGGGATTCTCGAGACTCCTGGTCAGATCAGCGGTCGTTGTGGCCAGTCTCATCCCAGTCATCCTTTCTTGGTGCCGTGGTTCAACTTACCGTCACCCTACCATACATGCCCAACGCGGGTGATCATTCGCGGTTGTCCGCATTGTCTGCTGCTTTGCCCGTGGCAGCTAGTCTCACCGCCAGCCAGGCGGCGGCGGGGAGGGCGACGGCGATGAGTGCGGTGAGCCAGAGAGCTCCTTTCGCACCCACGTGGCCGGCGACGGCATAGACCACGCAAACCGGCAACGTACCCACCGCCGACGCCCCGAAAAATGCTCCGGCCGGCATTCTCGCGAGGCCCGCGAGGCACGACAGCACTTCGGTCAACATGGGCACGGGACGGCTGATGACGATCGCGTAGACGCCGTACCTGGCGAGCCATGCCCGCACCTGCGCCGCGTCTCGCTCGCCGGCGAGCCTGCGAAACGCCCGTTCGCCGCCCCAGCGGCAGCCGCAATAGCCGATGGCGGCCGAGAGCATGGCGCCCGTGAACGAAGCCGCGGTCCCCGCCCAGGGCCCCAGCAGCATGCCTGCCGCGATCATCACGATGGACGACGGGACCGGCAGGAGGAGGTCGATCGCCAGCAGTCCCGCGATACCGATGGCCACCGTGGCCGGGTGGCTGCCACCTTCTTTCAGCATCTTCAAGGCGTGAACGATGGCGTCGGGCTGTAGCCATCCCTGCCATTCGGCGAGGGCGAACAGGCCGGCGAACACGATCAGCAGGCCAATGACCAAGAGCCACGTGGCCTTCATGGCGCCGCACCCATGCAGGAGATGCCTCTTTCTCGCCGCAGGCCTGCGCGCCTCGTGGTCGGAACAGTCTTGACTTCCGGCATTCCCGCGCTCATCTTCCAGCTAATACTTACCCATGGAACAGACAATGACCGAAGACCTCAGACAGCAGTTGATTCACTTCCAGCGCAACGAGATTACCGAATACCACGTGTACAAGCGCCTGGCGGACCTGGAGAAGAACCCGGACAACCAGAAGGTACTGCGGAAAATCGCGGAGGACGAGCTTCGTCACTACCAGATCTGGCGGAATCACACGCAGACCGACATCAAACCCTCCAAGTGGTTGATTTTCAAGTACTACTGGATCTCGCGGCTGCTGGGGATCACATTCGGGATCAAGCTGATGGAACGGGGTGAAGCGGGCGCCCAGCACGATTACTCGGCCATTGTGGAAAATGTTGGCGAGGCAGACCAGCTTGCGCGGGAAGAGCAGGAGCACGAGGAGCAGCTCATCGAGCGGTACGACGAGGAGCTGCTGAAGTACACGGGCTCCGTGGTGCTTGGCATCAACGACGCGCTGGTGGAGCTTACGGGGGCGCTTGCCGGCCTCACGCTTGCCCTGCAGAACGCGAAGCTTATCGCGCTCACGGGCTCGGTCACCGGCATCGCCGCCGCCTTTTCCATGGCGGCTTCCGAGTACCTTTCGACGAAGGCCGAGGAGGGGGAAGACAAGCACCCGGTGCGGGCCGCGGTCTACACCGGTATTGCCTATCTGGTCACGGTCATCGCGCTGATTCTTCCCTACCTCGTGGTGCCTGCGATCATGCCCAACGGTCCGGCCCTGGGCGTGGCGCTGGGGTTGACCATCCTGGTGGCGCTGGGGATCATCTTCTGTTTCAACTACTACATCTCGGTCGCGAACGGCCTGAATTTCCACAAGCGTTTTCTGGAGATGGCAATTCTCAGCCTCTCGGTGGCGGCGCTCAGCTTCCTCGGCATCTATGTGATGAGCCATTTCTTCAACGTTTCCACGGACTGATCGTCGAGGCAGGTGGGGGCGGGTTCTGCGCCGTTGCAATCGGCCTCACGTTACGTATAGTAGAACACGCCTGCTTCTCTCCGGTGCGCCGTCTGCCCGGTTTTCGTGCCAACCTTCTTCCAGCCGCGGTTACCTGCCGCGACACGCGCGATGGCCTTTTTCAACCGTTCCGGCCTTTTCCTGCTCACCGGTGTCTTCATCGGCGGCATCATCGTCCTCATCGGTACCAGCCTTGGCGAAGGTCTGGGGGCGAACGATGTGGCGGGGTTGCTTGCGTGGTCGATTGGACTGCTCTCGATCATTGCGGTTCTGCTGGTCGTGGACTGGTGGCGCGTACACACGGGCCGCCGCCTCACCGCCGCCCGTCTCAAGCTGATGCTCGGCAACATCCCGATCATCCACTGGACCACGGACCGGCAGTTGCGTTTCACGAGCAGCGTGGGCCACGGGCTTGCCTCGATCGGCGTGGAGGAGGGGGAGATGGTCGGCAAAACTCTCCACCAGTTTTTTGGCACGGATGACCCCGATTATGCTCCGATTGCCTACCATCGCCGGGCGCTCGAAGGGGAGGATGCCAGCTACGAATTCACGTGGAAAGGGCACATCTTCCAGGTGCACCTGGAGCCGTTGAGTCCGGCCGGGGGTCGGACCGCGGGGGTCATCGGTCTTGCCCTGGACGTGACGGAGCACCGCCAGGCGGAGATTGCCCAGCGGGAGGTGGAGGAGCGCTTCCGCCTGGTCTTCGAGGCGTCGCCGGACCCCGTCTTCGTCGAAGGTCATGACCGCAAGGTATTGGATGTGAATCCTGCGGCGTGCCGCCTGCACCGCATGACGCGCGAGCAACTTGTCGGCGCCGACGCGGCCGACCTGGTGCCGACGCGATACCGGGATCAGTTCCGGCGGGACTTTCCCCGGCTGGTGAGCGGCGCGCTCGATCATTATGAAGGCTTTGCCTACGCCAGTGACCAGCGCGAGGTGCCGGTGGAACTGCGGATCGCCCAGATGGATTACCTCGGCCAGCCCGCGCTGCTGCTGCATGTGCGGGACGTATCGGACCGTAAGCAGGCGGAGCTGGACCTGCGCCGTGCCCACCTGGACCTTTCGGAAGCACACGAGCGGCTCAAGACCACGCAGACGCAGATAGTGCAGCAGGAGCGGCTGCGGGCGCTTGGGCAGATGGCCAGCGGCATCGCCCACGAGTTCAACAACGCGCTTGCCTCGATCCTCGGTTACTCGGAGCTGCTGATCAGTCAGCCTGAGCTTCGGCACGACGAAGCGGAGTTGCTGGACTATCTGCGGACGATGAACACGGTTGCCAAGGACGCCGCCCACGTGGTCCGCCGCATGAGCCAGTTCTACCGTTCGAACGAAGCCGCCGCCGACCAGTCGCTGGTGGATATCACCCAGCTCGTGCGTGACGTGGTCTCCCTCACGCGCCCCAAGTGGAACGACCAGGCACGCGCTGCCGGCATTATGATCCAGGTGGACACGCACCTTGCTGTCTGCCCCGAGATCCAGGCCAACGCGACCGAGCTGCGCGAGCTTCTGACCAACCTCATCTTCAACGCGGTGGACGCCATCGAGCGCGAAGGCAGCATCTCGATCACCACCAAGGTGCGCGACGAAGCCATCGAGCTACGGGTGACCGACACTGGCAAGGGCATGCCCGCCGACGTGCAGGAGCGCTGCCTGGAGCCTTTCTACACCACCAAGGCGGAACGCGGCACCGGCCTCGGACTCTCGATCGTCTACGGCATCGTGCAGCGCCACAACGGCAGCATCGAGTTCCAGAGCAGCGAAGGGGCCGGCACCACCATCGTGGTCACCCTGCCGATCCATCCGCGGCAGAGCCCCGTGGCCGGTGCGGTCGCCACGCCAGCCGCCGAGCCGCCCATCCCCAGCCAGTGCATCCTGGTGGTGGAGAACGACGAGANNGGATGCTCACCCAGCAGGGCCATCGGGTGATTGTCGCCGACAACGGCGTTGCGGGTCTTGCCCTCTACCAGCCGGGCTTCTTCGACCTGGTGATCACCGACCAGGCCATGCCGGAGATGAACGGCGAGCAGATGGCCATCGCGATCAGGGAGCAGTCTCCCCACCTTCCCGTGATCATGATCACCGGCTTTGGTGACCTCATGCAGGCGCGCGGCGAGGAACCCCGCGGGATCGACCTGATCCTTGCGAAGCCATGCACCGCCACCGCACTTCAGGACGCTATCCGGCAGGTGCTCGACCTCTCACACCACAAAGGCGATACCCCATGACCACCAGGGAGAATATGCTTCGCGCGGTCCGCTTCGAGCGGCCGGAAGCCATCCCCATGCGCTTCGTGATGAACGCCTCCTGCTGGCACCACTATCCCCAGGAAGCGCTCGTCGAGCTGATGCTCGACCACCCCTACCTGTTTCCCGGTTACCAGCCGCCGGAGTTGCCCTACACCCCCGCCTACAACCAGATCTGCCGCGCCGACGAGCCTTACACCGACAGTTGGGGCTGCCGATGGGAGACCGCTGACGATGGCATTTCCGGAGCCGTGGTGCGCCACCCGCTCGCCGACTGGAGCGCCTTCGACGACTATACGCCCCCCGATCCCGCCCGCACCACTGGCTGCTTTCCCATCGACCCCGACCAGGAGGCCCGCAACTTCGCCGCCCGCAAGGAACGGGGCGAGCTTCTGTCCGGCGGTCTCGAACACGGGCACACCTTCCTGCGCCTCACCTACATCCGCGGTTACGAGAACCTGCTCTACGACATGACCGATGACCACCCGAACCTGCACCGCCTCATCGACATGGTGGAGCAGTTCAATGCTGCCGTCGTCAGGCGCCACCTGGACCTGGGCGCCGAGTGGATGTCATACCCCGAGGATCTGGGGATGCAGGTAGGCCCCATGCTTTCCCCGAGCCAGTTCCGCCGCTACATCAAGCCCGTGTACCAGCGTCTCATGGCACCGGCGCGGGAAGCCGGCTGTATCGTTCACATGCACTCGGATGGGGACATTCGCCAGCTTGTGGACGACCTGATCGACGGCGGCGTGGAGGTGATCAACCTCCAGGACCTGGTCAACGGGATCGATTGGATCGCCGACAAATTCGCCGGCAAGACGGCCATCGACCTCGATGTCGACCGCCAGGAGATTACGCGGTTCGGCACGCCCGCGCAGATCGACGCGCTGATCCGCGAGGAGGTCACCAGGCTGGGTTCCCGCGAAGGGGGTCTGCTGATGGTCTTCGGGCTCTACCCCGGCGCCCCGCTGGCCAATGTGCGGGCGCTGATGGACGCCATGGAGCGCTACGCGTCGTACTACAACTGACTCTCACGAGCCATGGCATAACGTTTTCCGGGATGGTCTTGACATCCGCGGCGGCTGTTGTTATAACAGTTACGTGGTGCTTGTGTTGCCTCCCCGGCGCGACGTTCAACCCTCAAAACGGAGGGCCCGAGCCATGGCCCTGCATCGACGTCGATTCACTCTGATCGAACTGCTTGTCGTCATCACCATTATCGCCATCCTTGCATCCATGCTGCTGCCCGCGCTCTCCCAGGCTCGCGAATCCGCGCGCCGGGGGGTGTGCGGCAACCACCTCAGACAGCTCTCCGTGGGAGCCAACCTGTATGCCGACGACAATGGCGGGTACTTCCCCACCCACGGTTACAAAGGCAAGTTCCCGCACATCATGCAGGACCGTATGGCGTTCGCGGCGGACTACGTGGCCAACGATCACTACACCTTCTTCTGCCCGTCGTCGGCCGGTCTGTGGGTGAGCCCCTGCCTCAACTTCAGCACCATGGTGGCGGGCAAGGGCGGCCAGGGCGGCAAGTACATGGGCTATGCGTACTTTGCCGGGGTGGGCAGCTACACGTATCTCGATACGAACTGGTATTCGTACCGCTGGGGCGGCATCTCGAACTGGGAGGGCAAGCGGCTGACGCCCACGCCCAACCGCCGGGAGGCCCTCAACGGGAACCCGCCCTCGATCCGGCCCTTCTTCTCCGACAATGCCTTCTACTACGGCACCCGGTCGATTCTTTTCGGCCTCAGCCAGGGGCGCTCGGCGCCCGCGCACAACCACATCAGCGGCAACCCGATGTACTCGGTCTTCGAGAACATCCTCTTTGTCGACGGACATCTGGAGGGATTCGCGAACCCGTATGCGCTTACCCAGCGCGGTCCGTACGGGATGCGTTTCTGACGCGGGACGGCGGGGTCAGATCCAGCGGCTGCGGTCCTGCTCGCCGCTGGTGAGGTGGCGGGTGTCGCCGGGGAGGTCGCACCGCCAGCCCTGCGTGTTGCGAACGAGCTTGACAAGGGCGCATACGCCGCAGAGCAGACGCTCGCCGCCGGCCAGCGCGAGGGTCATGCCCATGACGGAGTGGCCGTGGCCGACCACCAGGAAATCGCTGCCGAAGCGATCGATGAGTGCCCGGATAGTTGCCGCCTCGCGGGCCAGGGCCTGGGGCTCGGTTTCGGGGAAGGCGGGGTGGATTAACGGTTGGTAGGCGGGGTCGACGCGGGGGAACTCGTGGGTGAGGGACGCGGGCGCGTCGAGCGGAGGTTTGTAGGCGAACCATGCGGCGTTGTACCATTCACCGGCGCCCGGCTCGATGAGGACCGGCGCGTCCAGCTCGGTTGCGATCGCGTGGGCGGTCTCGACGGTCCGGCGGAAGGGGGACGCGATCACGTGGCGGATGCCTTCGCCGCGCAGGCGTCGGCCGGTCTCGGCGGCCTGTTGGCGGCCGAGGTCGGAGAGCGGGGAGTCGTACTCGTGGCGTTCGTGCGTTCTGCCCCCGAAATCAGCGCGGTGTCCATGGCGCTCGAGCCAGACGGTGGCGGTCACGGTGTTTCCGGGCGGTAATCGGCCCACGAGTTGGGGGTCTCGTAGATGCGGACCTTCGCGATGTGGATGCCCGGTGGGAAGGCGTCGCGCAACTGCCGGTAGCACCAGACCGCGATGTTCTCCGCGGTGGGGATGAAGGGTACCGCCAGGTGATTGAAGCCGCCGTCGGGTGCGTGTTCGCGGAACAGGTGGTCCAGGAGTTCGTCCTTTTCGTAGAACATGAAGCCGTGATCGAGGACGTCGTGGACGCGTTCCATCATCACGCGCTTCACGTCGCCGAAATCGAGGACCATGCCTTCGGAGCTGGCGCCCTCGGTTTCGTCGATATCGCCGGAGACCGTCAACTCCAGCCGGTACCGATGGCCGTGCAGGTTGCGGCATTTGCTTTTGTGGTTGGGGACGCGGTGGCCCATGTCCCACTCCACGATTTTGGTCACTTCGATCATCGTGCACCCCCGAACCATCGTCGTCGTTGGCGGCTGGTTCCCTGTTCGTTTTGTCGGTCGGGAGCTACTCTACCACGACTTTTGGAATCCGCCTGCCCCAATGCGCTCGACGCGCTATATTAGGGCGCAACCACGAAAGGACGCCATGGGGATACCTGAGATGCTGCGCGCGATCCGGCAGGCACGAGGCCTGTCGCAGGAAGAGCTGGCCCGCCAGTTGGGGGTTTCCTTCCCGACGGTCAACTCGTGGGAGCGCGGGAAGACCCAGCCCTACCCGCGCCATCAGCACGCCATCGAGGAGCTGCACCAGGCCGTCGCCGATGAAGCCGGCGACCGTCTGGCCCTGATCGTGGAGGACGACGAGGCGGCGGCGATGATTCTTGCCGACTACGTGGCGCTGGCGCTCCCCGGCTGGCAGCCCGAGATCGTGGACAACGGATACGACGCGATCCTGCGCATCGGCCTGCTCAAGCCGGCCGTGGTGCTGCTGGACATCATGATGCC
>NPIE01003519.1_pt1 | contig 12013 bp, 13 predicted proteins | sample 8637661 | NCBI WGS metagenome assembly NPIE01 (sample SAMN07420842, study PRJNA396082) | bioreactor metagenome | isolation source: sample BA12 brine-fed electro-methanogenic bioreactor BA | place: Japan: Kochi | collected 2016-12-09 | reverse complement strand
GTTAGTTTTTCAACGGCCTGTTAGTGAAGTCGCTCGGGAATTGAAATCTGAGCTTTCGCTTGTTGCAAGCCTTTCCAGTGATCGCCACATCAAGATGGATAGTATCTTCAATGTGAAGCGTGCATGGAATTGGGGAACCAATATTCTTGCTGGCGGCCTTGGAATTGCCCCAATCGTCCTAGGTAGTGGACCGCTAGGTTGGGCGGCGGCAGCGGTTGGTGCAGTAGGATGGCTTATCTCTTTGTTTTTCGATGATCGAGAGGAAAAAGCCCGGAGAGCAAGAGAAAAATTAAGCAGGCGGCTCGTCGATAATATCAATAAAATGGAACGCGATCTTAGAAAGAACTTAGGTGATTGGTTCCATCAAGAGCTCTTGGGGAAGCAGATATACGTTCTCTTGGACGATTTAGGGGCGGTTACATCAGGATTGTTTGAGCTTGCCGATGCTCAACGCACACTGGCTTGGACGTTAAATGACAGACAAAAAAATCTTGGGCGTACTCTTGTAAAGGAAGCATTGAGTCAACTGGATGCAGTAGGTCTGCTTGACTCGATATCGGATGTCGCCAGGGTTCCGGGGCTTGCCACAATGTTTCTGATCAAGCCCAACGTAAGATTTCCTGGACAAATTCGCAGCGAACTTGAAAAGCTACTGGGTGAGCAAATCTGGTTCGTTATCGATACGAAAAACACATTTTCGATTCTTTCACAGGCCATTGGGCGAAATTGTGAAAAAAACAAAATCAGCATCGAAGAAAAAATACGTGTTGCGCATGTCCCTCTTGATGACCTTGATGCGGTAACTAAATCACGGGTAAGGCTTGCCCAGCAACTTACAGGCCTTCATGTAATGAGATAAACGACCAAGGAGATTGTATGGCCACCGAAAAATTCGAATTATATCAATGGACAACCCTCGGCAATGATCTGCTTTTTCGCTCAAGGCAGTGTTTAACGACCGCACCCAGTGAAAAAATGCAGATGCTTGCCGGAAGGGTTCCTGCGGAAATTTTGTCGTCAGACAAGAGCGTGAATCTTGTTTTTGCTGGCCAATACAGCGCAGGAAAGTCCAGCATTATGAAAGTCTTGACTGGGCGTGAGGACATTGCAATTGGCGCAGGGATTACGACCGAAAAAACACATACCTACGATTGGGGCGGAATCACTGTTGTTGACACGCCTGGCGTCCATACGCAACTAAGGCCAGATCATGATGAAATTACATACAGAGCAATTGCAGATGCCGACCTCCTTGTCTTTGTTGTGACAAATGAGTTGTTTGACTCTCATCTCGCAAAACATTTTCGCAACCTTGCCATAGAACGTGACAAAGCACATGAAATGATGCTTGTAGTTAACAAAATGAGAAGGTGCGCCAAAGGAAACAGTCAAGATGCGCAGAATGTTATTCTTGAGGATCTTCGAAAGGTACTTGCCCCTTTCACCCCTGAAGACCTTCGCACTACATTTGTCGATGCTGAAGCCGCGCTCGAGAGCAAAACAGAGGCAGATGGCGAAATAGCAAGAATTTTATTTAAGAAAAGCGGCGTCGATGGATTTACACAAGAGCTGAACAGGTTTGTCAGAGAAAAAGGATTGTCTTCTCGATACACAACCGCGCTTTATAGTCTTGAGCAGATTCTCCAAGAGGCACTTGCCAGCGAATCCACTGGTGATAAGGACATAGATGCACTCGAAGAGCTTTTGTTGCAGCGTCGTCGAGCACTCTTGGATACACAGGATCGCATACCACGGGCTGTTGAAGGAGAAATTCAAAACGCGAGTTCCCAAATCCGTCAAGAAGGTCGAAAACTCGCTGACATGATCAATGGTTCTGCTGATCAGAAGGCTGTTGATCGGGAGCTTCAAGCCGCCCAAGATCGCGTTCAAAACCTTGCTGAGCAGCTTGAAAAATCTGTTCAAGTTGTCATTGGCAAGCACATGAAAGCATTAGATGATCGCGTTGGCGATATTGCCAACAGTGAACTCGCTAAAGAATTACTTCCGCGCCTTGTTCATCGAATTGAGCAGGCATCTATTTCGCCTGAGGCAATGAAAAACCTCAAAAAGGCATCGGATATCTCTTCCAAGTTGGGTGAATTTTTGGTCAAGAATTCCTTTACACCAAAAACGGGAACCCTCGGAGGCCTTTTCAAACTCAACCAATATTCAGGTACGGCAACACACGGTACCGTGAAAGCTATTGGTAAGTTTTTCGGGAAATCCTTCAAGCCATGGGAGGCGGTCAAATGGACACGTACTGTGGCAAACGTTGGGCGGGTTTTCGCGGTGGCTGGAACGGTTCTTACATTTGTATTGCAAATCAAAGAAGACGCAGATGCTGCTCAGCTTGAGGTCGATCTCAGAGAAAGTCGTTCAGCTGTGAGATCCGGATTCAACGATGCCGCACATGTAATTGAAATGCACTTTGATAAGTCAACGCAATCATTTCTTTCAAGTACCATCTCTTCCGAGATAGAAAATGTTGATTCACAGTTGGATGAGCTTCGAAATTTGCAACAAACCCGAAGTAGCTTGTTTCAAAATCTTCTCAGCTTGCTGGAAGAGACCAGAGATCTTATCAAAAGAATTCATTCAACTGAGAACGAATCAGTTTCATAGGTTCTCGAATTTTCCGGATTCAAAAGAGCCCATATTGGACAACTTTGTACATCGGCAAAATGGATGTGTTGGTTGCTGCGGAAATTTTTCCATGGAACTTGTTCTGTAAAACTCTGCTGGAGGAGATCGTTATGTCAACAAGAAGGACTCATATAAAAGACATATTATGCAAATATGGCCTATATATGAGTCAATATTTGCAGCCCTATTAAAATTTAAAGATGTCGTCCAGGCTTGTTTTAACCTCTTCTATGGGCGCGGGCGGATTTGTTGCCGGGGCGGTCTCTTTGGGTCCGGAATTTGGTCCCCGCTGCCTCTTCAAGGCTAAATAGGAGTCAAGTTGTTCTTGCCCCTGGGAAGTGGAAAGGAACTGCCGCAACGCCTCAACCACAAAGGCGGATTGTTTCCTTGCCTCACGTAACTCATCCAGGGCCCTGATAATGGTCGGATCGTGAACCGTCAACCTCAACATCCGGTTTGCCATACCGCTCCTCCTGGTTACCCATCGACCAGCGCGAAGCCGGCAGCATTGGCGAATTCAGGTTCCGGCAGGATTCTGATATTGACTCTGTTAGAGGAGATAGTGTCGCGGATCAGGGTGGCCCCGCCGCCAAAAACCAGAACCGTCTCAAAGACGGCTTTGAGACCAAGATGCGCCTGGAGTTCGCCGTTAATATCGCGAAGCACATCCTCAATGTAAGTCTTAGCCGCTTTTTCAATCTCCTGACTGATATCGTGGCGTTCGAATCCGTATTGGATGTAACCGCGCTCGATCAAATAGCTGACTTCGACCGGGGTGAAGGTGCGCGAGGGTGCGAGATCTCGAATATTGGGCAGCAGCAACTGAGTTGCCATCTGATGGACCCCTCGTTTGTAGAAGGTGTCTCCATAGATGATGCTTCTGGTTCCCGCCGCAAATAAGGTGAAGATGACGGTATTGAATCCGATATCCACCGCCAGGACATTTCCCTTGGTGCCTGGATTCTGCTCCATAAAAAGGCGAATCCCTCCAAGCCCCTGGGGGAGTACTCGGACATCAGGCCATCCACTGCCATTGAGAACCTTGGTCAAGGTGCTGACGGCACCGGCCGGGCTGTCTTTGTCCGCCGCCCAGGCGCTGTAGGGAAGCCCCACAATGAGCGGCGCTTTCCCTGGGACGTGGCCGGCATTGGCTGCCACCTCCACAAAGGTAGGATAGAAATGCACCAGGTCCTCAACGGTTTTCAGGTAGCTTGAACCAGCCGTCATGAGGGCCTCGTCACCGACGAGGATTCGCCCGTCATGTGTCCGACGGTGAGCGGAAATGATGCGGCCCTTTTGATCCCCAAAGATCCATTTCAGAGATGAAAAGCCAAGATCGCAGACAAAGACCATTTTGTTTCCCCTTTTGTTGACTGTTTTGTCTACTTTGGGACGCATGTAACTTTTTTGTTGCCAAAATAGGCAGCTCGAGCCGCTTGAGTTGCCGAAAAAGTTAACGTTGCCAAAAGTTTTTACTTCTTTCTTCCTGGCTACTGGGGACAGAGGGAACCTGGTCCGTATTCCCGTGGTGGGTGGGGAGGGTCCTTTTTCCGGCAAGCGCAAGCTTGATTTCCGGACACAATAACTACCTTTATTATTTCCTGTGATTTCCAGAGTCATCTTTCAGCCTTTTCCGGAAGATCTATCTTCGTTCTCGGGTCCAGGCGGCGGCCCCGCCTGATGTCGTAAGCCATTTCCCGAACCCTGGCCACCTGCTGCTCGGTCAGAGAGACATTCAGATAATGTTTCACTTTTCCGATGATGTCCTGAACACGGATTCTCTCGCCTGGTTTGGCGTTCAGATAGCAGGTCAGGGCATAACGCTCAGCCCTTGAGATCTCCGGCTCCAGACAGATTTTTCTACGGTATGCCCGGGGAAGATGGGACATCATGCTGCGGACATACCAGATCTTTCCCCAAATCTCGGCCAGTAAGGCGAGACCTCTAAGGTCCTCGTCCGAGACCGGGTCTCCGATAACGCCGTCCTTCTTGAGTCGATACAGGACTTTAAGCGGCAGATTAACCAGGTGTGCTGCGTCTTTGATCGGTGTTTCGCACATGAGGTTCTTTCACCTTTCTCCTTGGGGAACCCAGAAACTCGAGCAGGTCCCGGACAATGACTTCTATCTGGGGTTTGCCGGCATGGGTCATGACGGCCCGTTCATAAGCCAAGGTCACAAGCTTTCCTATCTTCGGCCCGATCGGATTCGGCGCGTAATTCATTGCCTCGACCGCCACCATTTCCAGAACGTTCCTTTTGTACTGGATGTGGCTACCGTTGACGGCGGAGTCAAATCCGAACAGCCAGTTGGGCTCAATCCCTTCGCGCTCGCAGAGCTTTGCCAGAAATGCCGCGTCCGGTTTTCGTCGGTCGGCTTCGTAATTCATCAGCGTGTTTGGACAAATCCCATAGTTCTCGACAAAGCTGGCAATCGTGCGCTTTCCCCGGACCAAGCGGATTTTTTTACCTAGCGTCATCAACGGCCTCCAACACTTCCATGCCGCAAGGTTCTGCACGGCCCCCAGGCAACCGACGAGAGTGCTTTGCCGCGATCGGGAACCTCTTTGGCGGCATTACCGTTGAGCACTGAACGGGTTTCTCCCGGACGAGGGATTGCTTTTTCGGCCTGCCTTTTCGTGGCAGGGCAGCCTTTGGAGTCTCACCCGTGCTGTGCTCCACGAAGCCGCTCTTTATTGCCGCGTGTCGGTTTTGGGGAGCTGAAGCCTCTGCGCTCTTTTGAGCCCCTGAAGCACAGGCCTGGGTGGACGCAGGCGCAAATTTGAGAGTTGACCTCTTATTGACCGACATCTTTTCGCTGCGAGCCGGGGATCCCTGGTCGTTTTTATGCTCTGCCGCCGCCCCGGCCACCTTTTGAGCAAAACTCAAATCCCTTTCGGCGCCATGGTGTGGTTTGACGTATCCCGGTGCTCCGCAGGCTGGCCCGGCTTGCTGACCGACAATCTCGCCGTCGACAAGTTGTATTTTCAACTCCCCGCTCTGCACTAGTAAGGAGAGTCGGTTGCACACCCGGTTCAGAGTTTGCCGAACATTGGCAGGGGAGCACCCCAGGTGCCGGGCAGTTTCCCGTATCTTCATCGGACCGTCATGGATTCCGAAGATCAGTTCCAGAACTTGATTTTCAACGACAGTCAGGTATGGGCGAATGAATGAATAAATCTGGTCGATATCGACTATGGGTTGAGATGGGCAAGCGTCGGCTGATGTCGCCTGCCCAAAAACCTTGGTTGAAAAGTCAGTCCAGTCGCAAAAGGTCGACGGGGGAGAACAGGACCCGGCGTTGCGCCTTGAGCCGGGGAAGGGCGTCACGTCAGAGATCTTGCCCTTGAACAGGATCCAGAAGCAGGCGGGAAACGGAATATCGCGCTCCGCTGAAACTCTGGCGGCTTCTAGTGCGGCCTCGTAAGCGTCCTGGCGAAAATCCTCCTGGTCATAGGGTGCAAACGGAAGGTATTTTCTCGCATGGCCGAGAATCTGGCGTGCATTCTGGTCAACCCAGTCAATAGCCTCTTCAGAAGATAAACACTGCATAGCTCCCCCAATAATGGTTAAAAGAAGGTTAAAAGAGGTTAGCGGCACCAAAAACGTGTCTTAACCTGCCAATTTAATTGCTAAATCGAGTTATCCACAGTGAGTCATTCAGCGATAGTTGCGTGAGTCATCCAGCGATAGTCCTGTGAGTCATTCAGCGATACCCCGTGCGTCAAACAGCGATAGGTTGTGAGTCATCCAGCGATACTGCGTGAGTCATTCAGCGATACCCTTCATGGCTTCGAATAACCCCGACCAGGTCCGATTTGATTTGCCAGGACTGCAGAAAGCCCACCGCAACCAGAGCGTTCATTGCTTTGCGCAGCTCCCGTCTGAAGAACCTCAGTTCACTGTCGCAGGCACACAGTTTTTTCAGCGTTTCGACTTTGACGGGGTAAGGCTCCCGGTGACTCGACCAGTAGCTGTGAAGTTTCGTGGCAATACCTTCAGGAAGCGCCTTTCGCTGTTCCAGGTCGATCAGCGTGAAGGCCTCATCGGCAAAAAGCAGGCTCATGACCTTCGATATCCGCACTTCCCACAGCGCCAGCGGAATGTGCTTTTCCGAATCCCAGATTGCGATGTAATCAATGAGGCTTGTGACCACTGTTCTGTGCAGTCGGGTGGAGGTGATCTGGACAGCCGTGGCCTTCATGCGAAGCAGGCAGGTCCTGAGATGCTGGTAGCCCCAGTTGTTGACCCGCCAGCCAATCGCCTTGAGGAAGGAGTAAGGGGTAAAGTAGATGGTGTCGCCGAGAGGTTGGCCCTGGGCGAGCTGCAGAAGCCGCATCCAGACCAGCTCGTCGTCCTGGCGCAACTCTTCTCCCAGGTAGAGAATGCTGCCGCCACCGGTGACAATGATCTCGGCCTGTTTAAGATAAACCCTGCGCCGGTTGCGGTTGCGGGCGGTAAACAGCGCTGAGCGAACGATTTCATTTGGGGAGGCGCCTTGAGAGGGAGGCCACTCCGGCAGGGTTTTGGCGCTTGCCTCGATTTCTTTCTGGAAACGGTCGAGGATCGTGATCAATTCAGTGGGTAGGCCCGGATGCACCTTTGGAGAGGTGTGCCCCACATGGAGGAGTCTTTCCTGACCGCCCCCGTTCACACCAGTGCCTCGATTCGTTCTTCTCCGGTGTCCTGTCCATGCCGGACCAGGGCATCGTCAAAGCTGTTTACAACCCGGGTACGCGTTGACCACCTGAAGTCCAACAAGGACTCACGAAATCCATAAGAAACTTTCGGAGCACAAAAATTTGTGGTATTCGTAATATTTCTAATCATTTTTTGTGGAGGGCGACTTATTCGTTAAACACTGGGTTCACAGCGAACGGGGGGATTTCGGCCATAACACAAAATTAGAAATAAACACTCAATTGTGTTTTAGGCCACACGAAAAGGTATGTCAAGCCAAAAAATTAGGTTTAGACACACATTTGTGGGGGAAGTATGGGGAGTGTGGGGGATCGAATCAGAGAATTACGTGGAGAGATGCAGCAGGCGGAACTCGCCGATAAGCTCGGTATCCACAAAAACACCATGGCGAATTACGAACGGGGGGAACGCTTTCCTGATGTAAATATCCTGCTGAAGATCCTGGAGGTTTTCTCGGATATCAATCCATCCTGGCTTTTGACCGGGACTGGACCGAAAATCAGAACAGAGCCTACCCCGGAGGGATTTGTGATGTTTCCACGCTATGAAATTGAGGCAGGGGCTGGGCCTGGAAGATGTATTCAAAGTGAGCAAATTGTTGATTTTGTCTCGTTTCGGGAGGATTGGGTCCGGAGTTTCTTGCGCGTTCCGCGGCAAAATCTGGCTCTGCTGTCAGTCAAAGGGGACAGCATGAATCCAACCTTGAGCGATGGGGACATGATCCTGGTCGATTTGCGTGCCGGACGCATTGAAGACAGCGCCATCTACGTTCTTGAGTTTGATGACGCCCTTCTGGTCAAACGCATCCAGCGAAAACTCGATGGCTCAATCGTAATCAAAAGCGACAATCCGCTCTATGAGACAGAAGTCCTGACAAGAGACCGCGCCCAATCGCTGAGAATCATAGGTCGGGTGATCTGGAGCGGCCGGCGGATGTAGCCCTTCGGTGGGCGAAAACAGGTAGGTGCAGGATCAGATGGAAGTGGAAGGTGGAGGGGCAAGTTGTGTCCTTGCCGCCTCCCTCTGACAATTTGACGGCGTTGCAGCCCAAACTGCGCCCACCTGCCATTGATCTGAGTATCGGAAGACCCTTCGGCTTAGGACTTCAGGGAAACCTGTTGGTCGCAGTATCCAGCATTGGACGATTGGCGGCAAGGTCAGTCATTGGCTGCCTCAGATTCCCATGTGCCGTTGATCAGCGCACGAATCTCTTCAACCCGCCAGACCGTGGTCTTCGGGGCTAAACGCACCGGCGCGGGATAGCGCTTGTCCTTGCATCCCTGCCACCAGGCGGAGCGCGAAACCGGAATGATCGGCGGCAGGGGAGGGTTCGCCTTGGGATCGCCAATAATCTGTTTGAGTCGCAGATAGCCGATTTCAGGGAGAGGGGCGTTGGCCATGAAACCTGTCCTTTCTGTGTCTGTGGTGGAAGATGTGGGACTTTTTGCGTCTTTATTGGACAGATGGGGGAGGAGGGAAGTTGAGCGGAGCCGAGTGATTGCAAACTGCAGGAAATTGATCCTCGCAATTAACCCTCCCGGACGAGATGGTCCGATTGAAGGATGAGCAACCCAAGAATTCAGCTTTTAAGTGCCACGACACCGTGGACTCGACGACAGTATTGCCGGTCAAACTCATCGCGCTGAGTGTGCGCAGAAAGTGCTTTGATGCGAACCAGAAATACTTGACTTTACTCGTCTATCTGCGCTATACCCTGCGCCATGATTTATTTTGCCCTGGCCATAATCCCCTCCTTGGCCGGGGCGTTTTTTTGTCTGTTCTTCCCCTCCAAAGCACTTCTTCTCGCCGCTTGCCCTCTCTTGGCTAAAACAGTTCCTTCTGCTCCAGAGGCGCTATGCACTGCTTTCCTTTATAATCGGGTCGGTTGACTAGGGTAGAGACCGGATAAAGCGAAAGTGTCTCACCGGGACAGGGTGCAAGCAGTCTTTGAAGCTCTTGCGTTTCGGCGGCGGGATCAAGCCACAGCGTAAAATCATCTGGGTGAAGCACAACCGGCATGCGGTCGTGAATCCTGGCTACGCGCTCGTTGGCATCGGTGGTGAGGATGGCAAAGGTCTCGACGGCCTGCAGCCCCTGCGGTGTTTCACCCTCCCAATGCTCCCAGAGGGCTGCCAGCGTCAACGGCTTTTTCTTGTCAGCATGGTGAATGAAGTAGGGCTGCTTGGGTCCTTTTTCTTTTCGCAACCATTCATAGAACCCGTCGATGGCAACCAGGCCACGCCGATGACGAAACGCGCTGCGGAAGGACGGTTTTTGTGCGGCAGTCTCGGCGCGGGCATTGATCATGCGGTTGCCGATGGCAGGATCTTTCGCCCAGGAGGGAACAAGCCCCCAGCGCAGAACGGCCAGTTCTTTTTTGCCGTCCACAATGCGAAGCACCGGCGCCTGCTCGGACGGCGCAACATTGTAGCTGGGTTCGAAAGAGGGCAGGGCAGCGGATTCAAGTCCGAAATGCCGCGCCAGCTGTTCGGGCGATAATGTCAGGCAGAAGCGTCCACACATACGACTGAGTCTATCATCTATTTTGGCGGTGTGTTAGCAGTCTCAATCCGACTGAGGGCTTCAAGCACCAACTGCTCACCGGCAGAAATACGCAGGATCTCGATGGGCAAGGCGTTGTTGAGAGTGGGCTGGCGGGTAGTCAGCCATGCCACCGCCTCTTTTTTACTGGCAAATACCTTGAAAAGTTTTTCCTGAAGCGCCTCGGGCATATCTCCCACCCAGGCAGAACGCAGGCTGGTTAGAATCTGATCAAAGGTAGCGCCAGGCGGCAAAGATTTAAGAACCTCCAGGGCGAGGGATTTATCGCTTCGGTCCGGGGAAGGCTCCCGGTTTTTACCGCTCATCCGTTTGTCGATGATTTTGTCATGTACGATCATCGCGACCACCAGCAGCAGGATGCAGGTCGGTGCGAGTAGCGCAAAGAGAGTATGGTACGACATTGCATTTTCCTTTCCTGCCGTTTCTCCCGATTTTTAGGCAACCGGTACCGCGACTCTTTTCTGATCCCGTATTTTTGAGCAAGATCCGCCTTCTTCTCCGAAAGGGTATGGGCGATATTGGAGAGATCCGCAACCGATTGGGGCAGGCGGTCAAGCTTGGTGACGACAAATATATCGCCCTCACGCACGAAATCCAATGCCCGGTTAAGCTCGGGCGGTTGATGGCCTGGATCCGGACGCCTTCTCCTTAAAGATCCTGTCGCAGTCAGACAGCTTGTCCAACTGCACCTCCAGACTCTGCCCGCTGGTACTCACCTGGGCATACCCGATGCGTTGTTCAGTCACGTCTCATAACTCCCTAGATGATTTGATTAGACCATTTTAGAGGATTCATGAGACAGAAAAAGTCACAGGTTTTGGGAGTTTTATAATTCAGGAAATTTTATTTGACAATAAAAAAACTTTAATATAAGGTGCCGCCTAGGGGATTCAAATCGAACCAAATCGATAAATTGAAACTTATGCCAAAACCTACAACTGTCGTAAAAGGAGAAACAATATGTCGACATATACTACCCAAACTAACGGTAAAGACATTACGCTTAAAATTGAGGACCTGAATGATGGTCGGCAGAAAGTAATCATTGCGGCTAGAAACGCTGAGGGCAAGGGCGGTTCACATTCCATTGTTCTTGAAAAGGGCGTAAAGGTTCTTCTTTACCGGAAATTTTAATTATCAGGCATGCAATGAATCCCCTCAAATCCCTGTCAACAATAAGTTGGCAGGGATTTTTACTGAGCCTCACCCAGAATCCAGACAAGTTAAGCTTGGAAATTTCGGGTCTTTTTTCAGACAGGTAACAACCTGTGGTGATAAAATGGAATTGTTCCTATATTTCCTTGGGAACATGAATGATTCAGCGATAGCGATAAGGTTTCATTCCTGCGGTGTCACGTAGCTGGCCAACAATATTCGAACTGCTGCTGTCCTAACTTTACTGACTTAAGAAAATTTTTGTTTTTGATTTTTTTTAAATTTTCAAAAAATTCATCTTTATTGCACCTCTTCCTCTTGTCGATTTCTAACCAATTTAAATTTTCATAATTTTCTGGTCTTTCAGGAATTTCCTTTTCAATTTTTCCAAATAATTCATATGCTCTGTATTTAATAATATTTTTTGTCTTTTTATGGTTATCACTCAGTTTCGCTAGAAATGAAGGCATTAAACATAAATTATGTATGTTAGCATGATAAAATGGAGACATTTTTGAGGTTTTATATATGTGATTTAGCTGGGTGAAATTATTTAATCTTTTCAGATTTTTAAAACATGATAAAAATAAAAGATGAGGAATTAAATTATCATCTGTTAAATATATCAATTTTTTATTATGAATCTCACTAACACTCTCGCAATCACAAAAGGTATGTTCAATCTCTTGAAATTTTCTATATGTATGAATTTTATTTATCCTCACCGAAGGAGAAATAAAAAAGGTTTTTATATTTTCTAATTCCACTGGTGCAAAAACTGTATTTTCCGCAACAGCATCCTCAACTGAACCATATATTTCAGTGAGGATTTTATCTAAGCAAAAAAGGCCATCAAACTTTCCACAATTTAAAAAATTTGGTGTCTTCTTACGATCTTCAAGAAAAAATTTCATTTTGAATTCCGTTTAATTTGTAAACAACCCCGCCCAGAGG
>NPIE01013105.1_pt2 | contig 12021 bp, 12 predicted proteins | sample 8637661 | NCBI WGS metagenome assembly NPIE01 (sample SAMN07420842, study PRJNA396082) | bioreactor metagenome | isolation source: sample BA12 brine-fed electro-methanogenic bioreactor BA | place: Japan: Kochi | collected 2016-12-09 | reverse complement strand
GTGCTCTTTTTCGATCGCAACGGGAGGCCGTTTGTCTACCAGTACCCGGTGAAGAGCGGTGGCATGGTGATCGGGAACATAAAGGTCGCAGCCCGGACGATCCTCGGAGGTTCGGTGATGGAGTATGGTACTTCGTCATCAACCTTTGACCCCGATGATGCACTACAGATGGCCATCGCAACAACAGAGCATACATATCCTGGCTGGAAGATCCAGAAGGCTCTCCCATGCTATGCTCCGCCGATCACCGGCGTTCTGATATGGGCAAAGACAGTGAACGATACGGAGAAACTCCTCCTGATAGATCCGGCATCCGGGATGATTGTGGAGCGGGAACCGGCAAACGAAGATGCAGTCGTCGATCACCTTGGACGCACTCTCGATCCGGATGAGATCGAGAGCAGGATTGCTGTATGGCGGAATAGTAATACACGCTATCGCGAGATACTCTCGTTTGCAGAATCACACGATATCGATCTCCGGGAAAGACTCTCGGAGGATGATTCTGAGTCCTATAAGGAGTTTTTCAGGCTTCAGGAAGTCTCTTCAACAGTGACGCCACCTCCCGCCACCCCGTTATCCGGGTCGGAGTTGATTGCACAGCAGAGGGAACTGGAGGAGTGGCAGATGACGGCAGAATGGGATATTACCATCGCCTACGATGCCGCTCTCTCAGACGATGAGATCTCTGCCGTCATCGAGGAGCACCTCGGCGACGCCTCCCTCCCGGGAGGAATAAAGACGAGCCCGGGAATATCCTGGCTCTGTCTCAACGCAACAACTACTGAGTTCGCCGGGTACCGGGCACGTCTTGAGAATCACAGAGCTGTTTTGGTGATCTGCGCCAGTGATGCATTTTTTTGGAGTGTCCTCGAAAACCCAAAGAGTGTAGACGGCCGCACACTCTGGCTTGTTGACATCGGCCAGAACCCGCCGGAGATGGATCGGGAGGAGATCAAGAATCTGCTCCTCGCGGAAGGATTCCCGCTCGAAGAGATACGGTTTGCCCGCTTGCGGTCATACCCCCAGGATCGTGACGGGAGGGAGCAGTTTGCTGAGCGGTTAAATGCGGATCCACATCTTCTCTTCGTGATGAAGGAGTATCTGATATAAGGGCGGAGGGTGCCGAAGATAGAATGGAGGACAGGTGGAATGATTCCGTCCATGAGGTTGCGAAGGGATTTGCCTATATCATAGGGGATGAGGAGACGAACCGGGAACTTTGCTAATATCCTGATCATCGGGGTCGGTGCCACCGGCCTTTCGGAGGCAGAGGTGGAGATAACCATTTCGCATCTTATATTGTCACTGCCTGCGCATCCGGCTCGTTCTGGCGGATCGCCGGAGAGGGGGCGCTCCTCCAGGCAGGGGTTTTGGTTCCGCTCTTGGCGATGACGAATCGGGGAAAAGAGCTGATTATCGAGAAGATCCTGTTGTCTGATGAACAGGTCCTGATCAAGCCGACGAAGCTCCCGACAAGTGGGGGGACACTTCCGGAGCCGTTGATCTGAGAGAAACTTACTATTTTTGTACCGTTAGTTTCTGAACCGGATCAACTCTTCACAGAACCCCCCGTGATACTCATCCATTGAGAGGCTCCCTTCCAGGAGGGCGCAATCCCCCTGCTCGACTATCACATTGATGACATCTCTTGTCGGGAGGATGAGGTCGATTGTTACACCCGCCTCCTCTGCACCCCTGATAAATGCCTCACGGAATATGCCAAGGCAGTGGGCTATCCGGTACCGGTTGACTCCTTTCGTCTTCTCGGATACCCGGCCGACCCGGTCGGTCTCGATCCTGAGTTAGTCGTCAAGGACCTTTTGATCCTTGGCCTTGCCGAGCATGTACTTGTAATGTGCATAGGGGTACATCTCCTCAAGCCCGGAACGACACGATTGTCCATCTTGACGAGCAGAACGTTCGGGAATACCTCGTCACTGAAGAGACTGCCCGCGATCACGCGACTGCCGACGTGTAAATGAATTGGACAGAATTTCTAAATAGATCGCCGTTCAGGTCTTTGTGTGGATGCTTCGAAATGGCGTCTGTAAAAGTGCAGGGGTAGCCCATCCCCGGTTGACGCCCGGATGACGCACCCTGTATGCACGGAGGCATGAACCGGCCACTTTCACACGGTTTCTGGGTTATGCCTCTACAATCTCAAGGAAAAGACAGAGGTAAGACCCATGAAAACACCGAAACGTAACGTCATCCTGCTTTCAGTGCTGCTTGCAGCTATGGCAGTGGTATCGATGGTGAGCGCAGCGGAACAAGGATTAAACGAACAAAATCCTGTTGATGTAGGTAAGGCACCAAATGTGCCCGATCATTACATTCCACCTGAATATTTCATGGACGCAAAACCTGCGACCCCCTTGCCGGAATCTGAAATGATAACTCTCATTTTATCCGGGAATGCTCTCGATGGATTGGGCCGGAGCAAAGAAACTGGAATTATTGAATTTCCGGCTTCATCTCAGGATCTGAATACACAATTTGTGGAATCCAAAGGATTTCAGAATCTGTTCATTGAAAAGGATATCAATCCTGAAGATGCTGTCGTCCTGGTACGAATGCCAAAGACAATGTATGAAAGGCTCCTTGCCGGTTCTGAAAATGATACCCTGACATTGCCCACATCGCATTTCTGCAGATTCTATGAGAATCTCACCGATCTTAACTCACATATGGAATTGAAAGACAATGTTTTGATAGTAACTCCCGGTGAATACGATGCGAAGGTATTGGAAGAACTTACCACTATTCCCCCGGTAATGGAAACTCCTGAAATACCGGGAATGAATGCTGATGCGAATAGTATCATCCCGGCAATTGCTCTGGATAATGGCATCTGGTTCAACGAATGGGTTCATTTTAATCGGGCCTACTGGTGGGTTACTTATGATTACTGTATCGGTCAGATAACACCAAATTATTGGTATTTTTCAGGTCAGGACAATCAATACTATGCCCCGCAGGAGAGAGAGTATTACCTCAATGATGGTCAGGATGCTATAGAAGTTGTGGTGAATTATGATCACTTTACGACAGATGGGGCAGTTTACCTATTCCCGGCAATCTATGACAATTATAACCATACGCCGACCCCTCTACTGCAATGGGAGAGCAGCGGTGACGGCATTATCGAACTTGATTCGTCATCTTTCCCCCATGCATATGGTTATCATGTCCAGATCTCTAATGGAAGATATTACATAACGTTTGAAGACATGGACACATTACAATGGTTCGCGGAATACGTATACAATGACCAGGATAATCCGAGTACTACTTTTACGAGGTTAACCGGTTCTGCTGAGCATTATCAGGCAAACCAACCGATCACTGATCAGTATGTTGCTTACACGAATCCTGTAATCGACGAATGGGCCCGCGAAATAGGCGGCACCTGGCGAAAACCACGTGAAGTCTGGAGCTATTATGAACAGACGCCTGATGTAAGCTTTGTCTCTATTGACCGTGCTTGGGGCGGATCGAACAATCAGGATCTGATTACCCGATCCTACCTGGATTACCGGTGGGCTTAACCCACTCTTTTTATGCACGATAGGGGCTTGTTCATTGCATCGGAGGATTCAAAGATCTTTCAACAGTGTTCTGGTGGCCAAAGTTACTCCGTGAATGATGTGAGAATACCATCTGGAAAAGACTTGCAGAAATGGATGTGACCCTGTTCGATGAAACTGTTCGATAATAATAAAAAAAAGGCTGCAGTGGTGGGTATCCTTATACTCATCGGGATACTCGGCGTGTACCTGATCTACGGGCTGGTTACTCAGCAAATGAACGGCATTCCGGGGAACGACAAGCCGAAAAATGAGACCCTGTTCCGTTGCTTCATCATCGAATATAACCAGAGTTTCACGGAAGACGCCCTAGTATTCCATCTCATTGACGAGAATCTGGAGGAATATCCGGAGTACAGACGGGGAATGGAAGCAGCGTCCACCAGTACGGCTGAATGGCGCGATGGTAAACGGCTTGTTTATGAGGTGCAGGATTATTCGGAAAAACATCTCTGGTCGTTTAATCTCTGCCTTGAGGAGTATTCCCGGTCGGAGTGCCTGTCCCACTTGAAACTATATGAATACCAGGGAAGATACTTCGAGATACGGTGTATCCCATGGTATGTAGGACCAAAATAGAGCTTGACACATGCGGATGCTTCTTCCGTGAAGGGCCGGATCATTGTTTCCTTCATTTTTCATGAACATCCGCGCGATTCTGCCTGCACCGTTGCCGATGGTGGGCAGTAGTGTACCCTGCACAGCGGCGCCGTGATAAGGGTTTCATCTCCAGGAAAGGGATCAAACCTCCCACTTTCGGCAAAAACCTGCCGACGTGTAAATGAATTGGACAGAATTTTTATACGGAGGTCTTCCGATGTCTCATCGGTGGATTCTAATGAAGATCAGCCGCGTTATAGGGCTTCTGGCCGTCGTCGCCTTCATCGTGCCGATGGTTTCAGCTACAGGTATCGGAAGTGAAAATGATAGAATCGCGGGACATCTCTCGCAGATGGACGGGTATGGAACCCGTGAGTTTTTTACGATCACGCAGGGGGAGACTGATACTCATCTGTTCAATGTACCAGCCGGTATGTCCTTACTGAATGTCGACTTAAATTGGTTTACTCCCGCTCACTCCCTGAGATTGGAGATCTACAGGCCGGATGGGAGCCTGTATGGTTCGTACCATGACAATTATGGCGGATGCCTGGATGGACGGATCCGCGTGGATATCAACAGCCCTGCATCAGGTACCTGGAGACTTAAAGTGTATGGAGAGAGTGTGACAGGAACGATTCCGTATGTTCTGAATTGCAATGCTTATGCTTAAATGATTACCTCTCACTTGATTTCAACAAAGCCGAACTCCTATCAAACCAAATCTTTTTATTGCTTACCGGTTTTATATAAATTCATGGTCATGCGGGTTTGGATTGCCGGAATCGCTCTGGTCATCTTCTGCCTTGCACTGTTACCGTCTGCCGCATCTGCTACTGCCGTTCATGACGCATATCCTGAGATTGTGCCTTTGGATCTGATTCAGGTGTACACTTGGAACGAACCCCTGAACATTGTGATTCTCGGACTCGTATCCGTATTTATTCCGGCGCTCTTTATCCCGATACAACTTGTATTCTCGCTGCTCGCATGGCTGCATTTCGGCCATAAGAGGGTTCTGTACCATAACGTCCTTGAGAACGAAACCCGGAATGCAGTATATCTGTGCATACGCGATAATCCGGGAATCACTACAAGCTCTCTCTCCCGGTTGCTTGGGATGAATATCGGAACCCTCCGCTACCATGTAGAGATGTTATGCAGGATGGGAACGGTCGTCCCCGAGCAGAATTGCAGAGGGATGAGATATTACGTCAACACGGGCGCCTGTTCCGGTCTGGAACGAAAGGTGGCGGGATATCTCACCGAGCAGTCAAAGAGTCGGATGCTCAATATCGTTTTGCAAAACCCGGGAAGCACGAGAAAAGAGATTGCGTCCCGGCTTATAATGTCGGGTGCGAACGTCACCTGGCATATGAAACCGCTGCTCCGGGATGGTATTGTCAGAGACGAGAAGAAAGGACGGTTCGTATGTTACTACCTCTGTGCCGATGCGAAAGAGTGTATACAAGCCCACGGATCGTGGAAGCCCGCGATCGCCGGGGGGCGTATGTCTGGCACCCATATCTGATTGCCGTTTGACAGTTCTCCATAACTACACCGTTTGTCCCTTTTTCCGGATCACCCCGCTGCTTATCGAGGAAGCGCTCTGAATCTCCGGGCTTCGCCTGCACGTCATGCATAGACGATGGTATCGGCCCGGGCGATCTCCTGCTCGGGGAAGAGAATGAGGTGATCGGATATGCCCCCTGCAGTCGTAATCCCGTCCTGCTGCCCGATCTCCGGGGAGATTTCGATGGTGTACCAGGAGGCTTCGGAGGAGAACGCGGCCTCCTTCAGGGGACGGAGCAATCCGTCTGCGAGGATGAACAGGTTACCGTGGGTTTTATTGTAGGTCATTGGACCGTCGTGTTTGAACGTTGTGAGCGTTATATTGTATTCTCCGCGAGTGAGATCGTCAAACTCGATCCTGTCGACCTCGCGTAATATAGCGAGGGGATGTATCCCCCCCTGCATCGGGAAGTCAAATATTTGGTCTTTATAGTATACGTTGCCGCTCTGGTGGGCATATACCTGGTACGCGTGCTCCTCCCCGTCTACGTAGCCGATCCAGAAGAGTTCGGTGCATTGCACTGTTCCGTCTTTGTCGATATACTGAGTCAGCTGGATGAGTACAACCGAATCGTTCGAGAAAGCCAGGTCCTGTATATATGTGTTCCAGAGGTCGACCAGACTGGCTCGGCACTCACGGGAGTCGATATGCATCGTTCCTTTCGTGATCTCGGGCTGCTCGGGCATGTAGAGATAATGCACGAAGACGAGAGCAAAAAGGATGCTCCAGATGATAATCCGGCTTTTTTTCATAGTATCTCACGATCAGAGCGTTCCGGCTTCGGCAGGTTTTGTATAGATTGATTGATTGATCTGTCGCTCATGGCTGATAGGGTTTATGCAATCGGCCAGCAGGCCTGCCTGCCCGTCCGCAGAACCCGGTCTTCGGGTACAGGGGGTGCGGCAGTTAGGGCCTTCTTGCGTTCCGTACAGCATATACCGCCGTGAGAATGGGCTCTCTCCCGTGCCCTCATCTTCCGGGGAGGGTTTTCACCGGTTCACTTTCGGCAAAAACCTGCCGACGTGTAAATGAATNNGTGTGGATGTTTTGAAACGGCGTCTGCAAAACCGCGGAGGCTCACCCCATCCATCCAAGACCGGGTGAACCCCCCACTGCCCGGAGGCGAAAGAGTGGTTCGCATTCCATGTACATTAAGGTTGCGCCTCTTCTGCCTCCGGGAATGTTACAGGAGGAAAAACAAATGAATGGGAACATTGGAATGCGGGCACTCTCCGCGCTCTTGGCCGTGCTGCTGGTGAGCGTGGGCGTTGTGCCGGTGATGGCGTGCGAGCCCGGAACACCGTGCGGCGATGCCAGACAAGATCTGCAAAAAACCGATCTGTTAGGTCTGGAGAAGTACGAAGCTGTTGCTTCTGCTCTGAACCTGAACGATGTGCAAAAACTCTCGGAAATCCCACGTTCCGAAGATCTGAGTATGATCGTCGACAACGCTGAAGCATTTTCTTTCGAAAAAAAACTCGAAGATGGAACTGTCAGAGAGATAAATGCTGTAGTACTACCTATTGAATCCCTTGTTGAGAAGGACGGCTCCGTTCAGACATCGAATGTTGCTGCAGTCTGGGACAGTGACAATACTCGGGTACTCAAGTCCACATATATCTTCCAGAACAAGTCCTTACATAAACTCACATTCAGCATAATTGATGCTAATGGAGATGTACTTGAAGAAGTAATTGTCAACGATGGTTTATTCGTCGAAAAAATGCCGGAGCAGTTATTTGCAACAGCGGAGGATCCGAGTTACTGGGAATGTGTTGGCGCGTGTGTCGCCATAGACTGTGCCTGTGCACTTGCTGGAATCCCCTGTCCGGGGCTGCCAATCTGTGATATTTGTGCAACACTGTTACCAGCCTGTGTTTATGTGCCAACCGTGATAACCTGCGGCCTTTTTGTAGGCTGTTTTGGAGTGGAAACAACTGCATGTATGGTCAGTTGCCTTTAAATGAGGCAAATTTCTCATTTTTGTGGAGGGCATAATGATATCACAACGACACTATCAACTCATGCTGATCGTCGCATTAATCGGACCCTTTTGCTCTGGTTGTTTAGAAACAAACGCTGATGCAGAAACGCTTCTGCGAAATACCGCAGAAAAGCAGGTGGATATCAAGAGCCTGACATATATCGAAATACTTACTTTTCATATAGGAAAAGAAACAAGGACTGTTGAATATGATGTTACTTTAAAGACGCCAGATAAATTTCGAAAAATTGAGAGGATCGACTCGATTTTACGCTCGGAAATCGTCTCTAATGGAGACATTGTCTGGATCTATGATCCAGAGGTAAATGTTGTATTCATTAGAAATTTGACGCCCTCAGAGAAGATGCCGGAACCTGCAATCTATGCGTTGCTGACTGACAACATTACTGAAACATACAGGATAGAGGATCAAGAAGTGGGATCGCTTAACTCAATTTCAGTCCGTAAGGTAAAATTGTCTCCTCATGAGTTGGACAACGAGAATATGAGGGAGTATCTAATGTGGATCGATTCTGAAAGTCTTACCCCGTTAAAACTGGAAAGTTTAGACATGGGCAAGCCTATGTTAACTCTGGAGTATCAAGATTACTCAATAAATTGCATAACGGATGATAACGAATTCACCTTTGCAATTCCTGATGGCGCGTCGGCGGTGTACGCATGAGGATTGATCATATCGCCAAAGAGGAACTCTTGCGTTCACTCGCAATCTACTGGGTATTGTTTCTCATCATCGCTATTCCCACTGTGGGTGGCTACCTGCCGCTATCCGCAGCTTCTGCATTTCCTCTGGCAGTGATCCCTACTGCAGTCTATTTCTGTGTCATGGTGTGGTACAGACAAAAGGAAAATCTGCACGACCCCAACCCCATAAGCATCTTCCATCATGCCCTCCGGTCAAGAGAGCAGCGAGAGGAGAAAACGAAGCAGAAAAGAGCCATTTTTGAGAAGGTGACCGACGCCGTCCTTGCCGTCGTGATCTTCCTGATCTATCTCTATGCGTCCCTTGCATACTCAATCAACCAGGTATTCTGGCTCCCTGTCCTTGTCATCATCGGCCTGCTCCTGACGCGCATCGTCTTCATCGATGCCGGGGAGCGCCGTGTCACCCTTGCACGATCGGTTGTCTTCTACCTCATGGCAGCCGCGATCATTGTTCTGCGCTACTTGGCACTGGGGTATCCCGTTGTCCCCCTCTTCCAGGCAATCGTGCTTGTTGGCATCGTTGCTTTTCCCATCCTCTACGTCTGGGAAAGACGATCTGCCCCGAAAGGAAAGGACTGAGGGGTGGCTTGCGGAGTGATGGATGTGCTCTGCGAATGACGGAGGGCTCATGACCGTAAAAGCAGTGCAGGTGCTTGCCGTTCTGCTCATCGCATGCACTTTGTGCATTCCTGTAGCCGCGGCCTCAACGATCTCCCTTGAATATTACCACATGGATCGGTGCCCGGACTGCAAACTGACCGATCCGTTGATCACGAATCTGGACGGCGCCTACGACGGCGTTCTCGTAATTGAATGGATCGATGTCGAGACTGTGGACGGATTGGAACGATGGAACGCGTACGCATTTCTCGAAGTCCCGGCTGTCGTCGTAAACGGCACCGTTAAAATTCCCAAGGAGGAGATCACCGAGGAGAACATCCTGGCGGCGATCGAGCAGTCTATTGCTGGTGCTGAGCCACAAGAGGACTCCCCCTCGATAAACTGGAATATCCCGTTTGCATACTCCCTGGGCCTCTTCTCCGGGTTTTCACCCTGCCTGATGGCAATACTCGGGTTCATTCTGGTTTATGTCACCGGGTCAGGCATGGGGTTGAGAAGCAGCCTCCTGAACTCACTGATATTCGGCCTGGGACTGGTCGCCGCGTATATCGTCATGGGGTGTTGCGTCCTGCTTGCAGGCATGTCACTCGGCGGGTTTGGCCCATATCTCGCCATCGCGGCAGGGATGATCACTATACTCGCCGGGGTGAACCTGCTCGGAGGGGTAAAGCTACCGATATCCACAAACGACTATATCCAGTCCGCTATACGGAAGCATTCAACCACTCTCGCCGGGTTATTCACCCTGGGCATGCTGTTTTCGATCGTCAAGGCCCCGTGCGCCGCACCGATGATCCTTGTCCTGCTGAGCAAAATCCTGATTGACGGCACGATAGATGACCTCCCACTCTTACTGGTCTTTGGAGCCGGAGTGCTCACGCCGTTCATCGGGGTCGGCATTGTCGGCGGATACGGCTCGTCAAGCAGAATACGAGAATACCGATCTCTCGTGAAACGTGCAAGCGGAGTTATTTTGATCGGATTCGGAATCTGGATGCTTTTCTGGGTGTAATGGGGCGATTGATCCGGATCCGCCGCTCCCTACGAATTTTCGTAAAAACCGGGCAAAACCACCGCGGATACCCTCGTTAGAGCACGCTATGCGCCGGATCTTCGGGGATGAAGGTAAGAACGGTATTTGCGTACATTCCGGCAGTTTTCCGCGTGTGCCCTGCAGTAGAAGAAGATGTTTTGCACACCGGCGAATGATCCAGAGCCCGGGAAGGCGGGAATCTCTCTGCGCAAGTGCAGCAGTCAGAGGCTGTTGCGTCCTGTACGGTATATACCGCTGTGAGAATGAGATCTCTCCTGAGCCCTCGTCCTCCCGGGATGGATCTTTCCTCTCACTTTCGGCAAAAACCTGCCGACGTGTAAATGAATAGGACAGAATTTCTAAATAGATCGCCGTTCAGGTCTTTGTGTGGATGCTTCGAAATGGTGTCGTAAAAGTGCAGGGGTGGTCCATCCCCGGTTGACGCCCGGATGACACACCCTGTATGCCCGGAGGCAAAGGGAATGTACGCACTCTAAACGCTTGAAAGTATGGTTCACCTGCTTCTGAAAAAAACTGGAGGAAAACAGATGAAAGAAAACTTTGTGATGCGGGCATTCTCCGTGCTTCTGGCAATACTGCTGGTGAGCATGGTGATGGTGCCGGCGGTGAGTGCAAGAGCAACACACGTTATGCCTGAACCAGTTGGCATTGATGTGTCTGACGACGAGCTCAGAGAGATGATCAAGAAGGTGATCAAATGGAAAAAATCTCATTTTTTATCCTGAAAGTCGTGATCGTCTCCGGTCTCGTCCTGCTGGTATCAGTACTTGGAGCGAACTGGTATATTCATTTCACCCAGCCCTCGTATCAGATGTATGAGTATACCGTGAGAATTCACAATGCATCATCATACGGGGGAGGCCCCGGAACTGATATCCTGGTTCCTCTGCCCATGATTGGCGGAGAGACAGAGATCTTTCCCGAGGAGAGGGTACAGTATAAGACGTTTGGAGACTGGAAATCGATTCTCGTAATGACAGATGACGGCAAGATGCTCGCGTTGCAGTCGATGGATGCAAATTTAACGGATGTATCCGCCGGATTTACCATGGCACGAGTCTTAGATGATGGCGGGATTACCAGTGACGATCTCTCCCTCTCACCGGTGATAGACGCATCCGAAAAGGCACCCGATTCGCAGGGACCAGGCCAATGTTCTCCACACGCTTTGACCCTTGTATACGTGCCGGAAAGCATCCAACCGCTCTCGGACAACGCTCCCCCGCTGGGAATCGAGATAGAACTGGCGGTACTTGACTACCGTCTGTATGGATCTGTGACGGTATCGGCGGATACCAGGGGGCGAGTCCCTGTTCCGATTCGGGCCTTCACCCGCAGGTCGTCGACTGAGGGCGGCGGGCTGAACTGGTCGTGTGTCACCTGAGTGCAGACATTGATGCGGTGTGGCGAAAACAGGGACATATGCCGGAAGGTATTGGAAAATTGGATGTCGGGACACCGATGACCTTTGGCGGAGTCGGGTAGTATTTCGAAGTGATTTCGCCCTTATAACTGACCCGCCACCAGATGGGTGATGATCTGTTCACCTCTCTTGGGATCAAAGACATGGATATGAGACGCCTCCGCGAAGCCGGGCTTAAGTTTGTCTCGATGAGCTCGGTCGGCCCCGCCGTTGCGATCATCACCGACAGGAAAGAAGAGGAGATGCAGGCGATTGTCCGGCAGATCGGCCTTGAGATCGCAGTGACAACCGAGATCGACAACGAGGGTGTGAAGGTCTTCCCCCCGGCGTAAGCGGGGGGATAAGGTTCTCTTTTTCAGTGCACAATCCCTCTCTACACAAGTTATCCTGACAACCTTCCATCTCCAGGAAAGGGATCAAACCTCCCACTTTCGGCAAAAACCTGCCGAC
>NPIE01004581.1_pt2 | contig 12026 bp, 9 predicted proteins | sample 8637661 | NCBI WGS metagenome assembly NPIE01 (sample SAMN07420842, study PRJNA396082) | bioreactor metagenome | isolation source: sample BA12 brine-fed electro-methanogenic bioreactor BA | place: Japan: Kochi | collected 2016-12-09 | reverse complement strand
TCAAACATATCGGCTAGTTGATTTGCGCAGCATAACAGATCGGCAGCAAAAATGCAGCTGATTTTGTCACGATTTTAAAACATTTTCAAACGGTTAAGGTTTCCGGACGGAAACTAATTATCAATAAAACGGTTTTCTGTAAGCCAAACACCCGTTCTTCCCGCTGCGTCAAAAAACAGAGTACCGCCGCGTCCGGTGGATCGCTGCATCCGGTTTGCTCAAGCAGCCGGGGAGAAAAACGATAAAAGATCTGCTTTTTAATAAACCGGCTGCGATCCTGCCGGTCGAACAACCCGTCGATGACGGCCGGCAGCCGCCGGTACATCTCGTCGCGCAATTCCTCGAGAGTGACGTCCTGCTGCAGGTGATGGGGCAGGAAGCGGTGGCCGCAGCGCAGCCAATCATAGATGAGCAGCTCCCGGCACAGACCGGCGTCTACCCGGCCGCAGAGATGCTCGAGCAGCAGGATGCTCAGGGTTTCCTGGGTGGTTCCGGCGCCGCTAACGACGCGGCGCACGAAGAGCTCGGCCAGGTCCCGGAAAAACATCGCCATGTCCTCACCGCCGGCAACGAGATAGCGCCACAGGGCGACAAAATATCGATTGTTGACGAACCGCTCCAGACACTCGCCGCAGCGGTACAACGCGCGCAGGGCCGGCTCATCCAGCCAGCGATTGGCAAAAACCGGATAGGGCGGCCGCGGACTGAAGCGGTAGTGATGGCCCGGAGCTGTTGCCGCCATCTCGGTTCCGGGCAGGATCTTGAGCAGTCCCATCTGGATGTAATGGGGCTCCATGGCAAAGGCGTCGTTGATCGAGCGGGCAAAGGCTGCCGCCGATTCAAACGGCAACCCGAGAATCAGGTCGACGTGGAGGTGGATCGTTTCCAGTCGTCGCAAGCGGCGAATCGTCTCTGCCGCAGTTTCCGGATCGACCGGCCGCCTGATCGCCGCCAGCGTCGACGGATTGGTCGACTGCAGACCGATCTCGAATTGGAAACGGCCCGCTTCGATAGTCTCGAGAAAGACGAACATCTCCTCGGTGAACCGATCCGGAGCGAGTTCGAAATGAAACAGGGTCGGCCCGTCCTGCTCGGCGAGAAAGCGCCAGATGGCCAGGGCCCGCTGCGGTCGATCGTTAAAGGTTCGGTCGACGAAGCGCAGAGTCTTCGGCCGATGAACAAGGATTGCCGCCAACTCCGCCCGAACCTGATCGAGATCTTTGTGGTACAAGCCATGCTCTGCCGACGACAGGCAATAACTGCAGGAAAACGGGCAGCCGCGCGAGGATTCGTAATAGACGGCGCGATTGGCCAGCGGGCCGGAGAAATCTTCAGGCCGATACGGACTGGTCAATACGCGGCCGGCACCGTGAAAGGACGGCGCCCGATAGTGTCCCCGCATCCCTTTTTGCCGAAGGTCACGATAAAAATCGCTGCCGGCCGCCTCGATGGCCCCGCTGAAGATGCTCACCCGGTCCCGGTCGGCATAACGCGCGCCAATCACCTCGGCCTGCGGGCCGCCGACCACGATGCGCGGTCCATCGGAGATGACGAGCAGATCGTCGATAAGGTGTTCGAGCAACTCGCTGTTCCAGATGACCGCGGAAAAAAAGAGGTAGTCGGCAGGTTCGTCGGCCAACTGCTGCACAATCTCATAGGGAGGATCGTTGATGGTGAATTGGCGGATGACTACCGCGGTATCGGGCAGATGGTGCTCCACTTGCTGGCGGAGATAAAAACAGGCCAGGCAAGAATGGGTATAACGGGCATTGATGCCGACGGCGACAATTTTCATATCGTCCCCGACCCCGGTCGAGACTGGCCCCAGTTTTTTTTAGCATCCATGGCCATGCTGGTTATAAGTATCCAATACGCTGATACGCTGCATAACACGTTTTGTCTATGCAAAGAAATGTTTCACCGACGAGGATCCCCATGACCCGTCTTTGTACCATGATTCTCTGTAGCCTGGCAATGACCCTCGCTGTTGCCGCCGCACCCCGTGCCATGACCACCGCGCCGGCCGCTCAAACCGCCCCCCGGATCGAGCTGGCCGTCTCTTTCGATCAGGACCGGGGCCTGCTCCGCGGCACCGCCAAACTGACCCTGCCGGCCGGCAACGGGCTGACCCTGCTGCTCGGCGATCTGCGAATCACCGCTGCACTGCTCAGTCTTCCGGGCCGGGAGAACCTGCCGCTGGCCATCACCACAGCCGGGACTCTGCCGCTGCCGGCGGCACCCCACGAGCAACACGTACTGCTTTCCTACGAGAAGCAGGTCGGCGACACCTTTGCCAACAGTATCACTAAGGAAGCAGTCGTTCTGACCTCGGCCTGGCACCCGGTGCCCGACCGACCGGTCATTTTTTCGCTGACCGCCCGGGTCCCTCCCTCCTTCCTGGCGATCAGCGAAAGTGATCAGCTGCCGGAACCGGACCGGGACGGCTGGATCGACTTTTCCTTCTCTCAGCCGGTCAGGTCGCTGCATCTGGCCGCCGCTCCTTACCACAAGTACAGCCGTACGGTGCGCGACGGCCTGAGCGTTCACGCCTTTTTCCTGCCCGGCCAACAGGAATTGGCCGACGACTACCTCGAAGCCGCGGTGGCCTATCTGAGCAGATACGAGCGTACCATCGGTCCCTACCCCTACGCCCACTATGTTATCGCTGAAAACGGCAAACCGACCGGACTCGGCCTGCCGACCTTCACCCTGCTTGGCAGTCAAGTTATCCGGCTACCGTTTATCCGGCACACCTCGCTCGGACATGAGATTCTTCATTCCTGGTTCGGCAACAGTATTACAATCGCCCCGGGTTCCGGCAATTGGGTTGAAGGATTGACCACCTATCTGGCGGACCTGGCCTATCGCAGTGAAGCCGGCGAAGGTGCGACAGCGCGCAAGGAGGCGCTGCTCTCCTATCTCAGCTATGTAAATCCGACGACACCGCCCCTGCGCAGCTTCATCGGGGTCGGTCACGATCGGTCGGGTAACCGTGACCGACGCGCGGTCGGGTATACCCGTTCAGCACTGCTCTTTCACGAATTGGCCGTACGGCTCGGCGATGCCGCCTTTTCCCGGGCTATACGACGATTCTACAACGATTTTCGCGGCCGAGCGGCCTCCTGGGACGACTTGGAGAGGCTCTTTGCCGCCGAAGCTGATCGGCCGCTGGACCGCTTCTTTCGCGAGCGCCTCGACCATAACGAACTGCCGACACTTGCCGTGGAAGACATCCGTACCGCTTCACGTGCCGATCGCACCGTGCTCAGCTTTACCGTCGTTCAACAGCAGGAGCACCCCTACGAACTGCTACTGCCGATTACGGTAACCACCGTCGGCGATCCGATCACCCGTCACCGTTTGGTCTCCGAGCCGCAAACCACGATCGAACTGGACCTTGACACCCAGCCCCTGGAGCTGATTATCGACCAAGACTACGATCTGGCCCGCACCCTGTCCGGGCCGGAACAAAGGCCGGTCTGGTCACGGATCATGGGCTCGGACCGTGTGCTGACGGTACTTGCCGACAGCGCCGAACGGCACCGCTATGAACCCTTTCTCAGACTGGCCGAGCGCAGCTCCTGGCCCGTTGTCGAAACCGGCGATATCGACGCGGCCACATTGATCGACAAGGACCTGATCTTCCTCGGCACCTCCGGGCCGGAGAGCCGCGGTCTGTTCGGCACCCCGGAGCTGCCGTCCGACGGTTTTGCCCTGGAGATGCGTTTCCACCCGTTGCGACCGGAACGGGTCGTCGCACTGGTCACCTCGGACAGTGCCGAACAGACGGCTGCCGTGGTGGGGAGGCTCAGTCATTACGGTCGTGCCTCGTTTCTCCATTTCCGCCAGGGCAGGCTCGTTGAGCAATCATTCACCCCGTCCCGGCAGGGTATCCGAGTCAGACTGCTGGAGCGTCCGACCGGCCTGGCCCGGGCCGAGCTTGACGACTTTGATCGCCTCGTCGAGCAACTCAGCGACAACCGGGTCATCTATATCGGCGAGACACACACCTCCCGGGCCGACCATCTGCTGCAGCTGCTGCTTATCGAGGCCCTGCACCGACGCGATGCCAACCTGGCCATCGGCATGGAGATGTTTCCCGCCTCCAGCCAACCGGCCCTTGATCGCTACATCTCCGACCCTGATTTCGATGAAACCGACTTCCTTCGGGAAGCACACTATTTCGAGGTCTGGGGCTACGATTACCGATTGTTTCGGCCGATCTTCGCCCTGGCCCGAAAACACCGGATTCCGGTCATCGGACTAAACGTCGAGCGGCAGCTCGTCAGCACGGTTTATAACTCGGGCGGCATTGACAAGCTGCCTGATGAGCAGCGACTGGCGCTGCCCGTCGATCGCGACCTGGACCTGCCCGGCTACCGGGAGCGGCTCGTATCCATCCATGCCCAGCACGCCGGCAGCGGAGACGGCGCACGCAGCCCGGAAAGCTTTATCGAGGCTCAGGTCCTCTGGGACGAGGGCATGGCAGCGGCAATTCACCGCTTCCTCAGTGATCATCCGGAAAAAAAGATGGTGGTCCTGGCCGGCAGCCAGCATACCCGCATCGACTCGGGCATCCCCCCGCGTCTTGCCCGACGGCTGGCCGTCACCCAGGCAACGGTCGGCAATCTGGCCAGTCAATCCATGGCTGAGTTGCGCGACACCGTAGATTATCTGTTTTACCTCGACAGCGAACCATTACCGGAGCGGGGCCGGATCGGCGTCAACCTGCAGGAACCCGAGGATTCTTCGGCCGGGCTGCAGATCGTCGGTCTTGAACCGGGATCGCACGCCGCGGCGGCCGGCCTGCAGGTGGGCGACCGACTGCTCGCCATCGACAAGCAAGCGATCACCGATCTGAGCGACGTCCGCATTGCGATGCTCGAGAGGCGACCCGGTGAACTGCTGCCGATCACCATCGGTCGCGCCGGGACGGACGAGCAGCAGGAGATTCAACTCCAGGTGGAGCTGAGCGGACCGCCGGCGCCGCATCCGCCGGTGATGATGCCGGACAGATAGCCCCGGCAGCGGGCACCCACCCGGCCAAGGCTCAGATATCCAGCTCGAGCCCCACCGGGCAGTGATCGGAGCCATCGATCTCGTTTAAGATAAAGGCTTCACGCACCGCCCCGCGATCGATCAGGTCGCGGCTGACGAAGAAATAGTCGATCCGCCAGCCGGCGTTGTTCCGTCGAGCATTGAATCGGTAACTCCACCAGGAATATTTGACGGTATCGGGGTAGAGGGCGCGAAAGGTATCGACATAGCCGCGAGCGACAATATCGTCGAGCACGTCACGTTCGATCCGCAGAAAGCCGGACCGATCCTTGTTGGCCTGGGGGTTCTTCAGGTCGATTTCGTTGTGGGCGGTATTGAAGTCGCCGGTAATCACCAGGCTGCGTCCCTGCTCACGCAGCCGATCAGTATAGGCAAAAAAATCTCGATAGAAATCGAGCTTGTAGCCGAGCCGCTCGGCATCGCGCTGACCATTGGGAAAATAGACATTGAAGAGGATGAACGGCCCGTAGTCCAGTTGCAAGACCCGACCCTCCCGGTCGAACCGGTCGATGCCGAATCCACAGCGCACCTCTCGGGGCTGGTGGCGGGCATAGACGGCCACACCGCTGTACCCTTTTTTATCGACCGAGTAATCCCAATACGAATCGTACCCGCTCAGAGCGAGCATCTCGCCGGTCCGTTGATCCTGCTGCAACTTGGTTTCCTGCAGGGCCAGGATATCGGGTGCCATGGCGGCCACCGCCTCGGCAAATCCTTTCTTGTATATCGCCCGCAAGCCATTGACGTTCCATGATAACAGCCGCATCAAACACTCCTCGTCTATACTTCTTAAAAACAGTTTGAACCATACCGTTCATCACCGCCGTCACCGATCGCCGAGCGCCGCCACTACCAACGCCGCCTGCCGGTGAACGGCACCGCACTGGTGATAGGCCGCGCGGGCGGCCTCACCGGAACGTCGGGCGAGCTCACCGGGATCGCCAAGCAACCACTGCAATCGATCCGCCAACTCCTCGGGGGAGGCTATCCTGATGCCGCCACCACTGCACTCCAGCGTTGCCGCCGCTTCCTGAAAATCATCGGTCGAGGGACCAAAAAAGACGACACAGCCCCAGCGCGCCGCCTCCATCAGGTTATGCCCGCCGTAATCAACCAGGCTACCGCCGATAAAGGCGCTGCCGGCAATACCATACAATTCGGCCAGATCGCCCATGGTGTCGACCAGGATGAAACGCTGGCGACGAACCCGGTCGCCGTTGATTTCACTGAGCAGATCAAAGGCCACCCCATGCTGACGGCAGAGCGCTGCGATCTGTCCCAATCGTTTCAGGTGCCGCGGCGCCAGCAGGCAGATCCGCCCGGTCTCGACCAAACGGCGCAGCAGGGGCAGCAGCATTGCCTCCTCCGGGGCATGGGTCGAGGCGGCGATAAACACCTGCTCCCCTCTGTCCACCTGTAATCGTTGCCGCCAGTGCGCCCGCACCGCCGCGGGGTCCTGGAGCGGGGTACCGTCTTCCTTGACATTACCGGTGACGATAACCCTCTCCGCTCGAACCCCCAGGGACAGGAACCGCTGTCGGTCTTTTTCACCGATCACGGCAAGGCGGTCGAAATGGGCCAGCACCTTGCCGAAAAATGCTCGAAAGCGCTGATAGGTGCCGATGGACCGCTCGGACAGACGGCCGTTGAGGAGTACCGCAGCGGCGCCGGACCGCTTGACCGAATCGAGCAGCAGCGGCCACAGCTCCGTTTCCAGGCAGACATAAAGGGTCGGGCTCACCTGCCGCACCACGCGGCCGGCCACGCCAGGCACATCGAGAGGCGCCAGGAAGACCGGCAGCGAGCGAGGCAGCAGGGTCCGGGCAAAATCTCGGCCGTGGATGGTCATCGTCGTCACCACGAAACGTACCTCCGGCACCTGCTGCTGCAACCGGTTGATCAGTTCCCGGGCAACGGTGATCTCTCCGATGGAAGCGGCATGAAGCCAGATCAGCGGCCGCCCCGGCTGCCGCTCTATCCCTCGGTACCAGCCAAGCCGCTCAACCAGGCCCCGGCGATGGATGCCGGTCAGCAGAACGATCAGCAGCAAGACAGGGAAACAGAGCCAGAACACCACTCCGACGATGATGCGATAACACCAATACACTACTCTTCACCTATCTTTTCTAGATTCCCTTCCATATAACCACCATGACAGGACGTCACAACGAACGTTGAAAATCAGCGTCGTGGTCGGAATGGCTGGTTGGTTTTTGAAAGTGAGCGGCAAACAGGTTAAAACCTGTTCCGCCGATTTTCATATAAAACAATAGGTCCCCAGGCTGGTCGGTTTTTCCGGAGGTTGCATCGTGAAGGCCCGGCTGGACGGAGAAGCAGGCCCGCAGGGCTGCGGACAGGACGTCCGCAGCCGGNNCAGGCCATGGATGGCCTGTCTGCCGGCCTCGGAGACCAGCCGATCAGGCCGAAGCGCAGCAACCGGAGGAAGAACCGACCAGCCATACCGACCAAGAAGATGATATTCATTGTTCGCTTGAACTCTCAATCACGGGGCAAACAGGTTAATCTGAAGCGTCCGAGGCCACCAGTATCTTTTCCTTTTAAGCGTCAGCACAGCGAACGCTCCTGGATTCGTACGATGCACTAAAACCAGCAATGCAGCAGTCGTCAACCGGGAATCGGCAAACCGCGCCGAATCCTGTCGGAAGAGCACGGCTGCTTGACAACGAGGGGCGAATCGAGTAGTGAGAACCTTTCCCGGTAAGCGGATCTTCAGGGAGGAGACGACATGAACAGATCAGCAGGGATGATCACCATCCTGATTACCATGTTATGCTGTTTTATCAATGGAGCTGTATCCCCAGTGGAGGCAAAAATGAAGAATGGGTTGTACGCAAAGATCTTTACCGACAAAGGAGAAATCCTGTTGTCTCTGGAATTTGAAAAGACGCCGCTGACGGTCGCCAACTTCGTCGGCCTGGCTGAAGGTACCAAGGAACTCGGTGGCGGAACCGGTTCCGGTCGGACCCGGTTCTACGACGGTTTGACCTTTCATCGTGTTATCCCCGACTTCATGATCCAGGGCGGTTGCCCGTTGGGTACCGGAACCGGTGGACCTGGCTATACCTTTCCCGACGAAATCGATCCAAGCCTGCGCCACGACAAGCCGGGCATCCTGTCGATGGCCAACGCCGGGCCGGGAACGAACGGCAGTCAGTTTTTCATTACCCACGTGCCGACCCCGTGGCTCGACGGCAAGCACACCGTATTCGGTCACGTCGTTTCCGGCCAGCAGGTGGTGGACGACATCAGGCAGGGTGACACCATCACGGCCGTGGAAATCATACGCGTCGGCGACAAAGCGGAAGCCTTTCAGGCCGATCAGGCCGCTTTTGACAACCTGCTGCAAAACCTGGACAAGCGACAGCAGGAAAAAGAACTGGCCGCCTTGGAAGCCCAGCAGGAATTGATCGACAGCCAATTTGGTGACGCAGTCACCACGCCGAGCGGTCTCAAGTACCTGGTCGTCGAGGAGGGCGCCGGCGAGAGCACTCCGGCCCAGGGAACCACCGTCACCGCCCACTACGCCGGCAGGCTTCTTGACGGCACACCGTTCGACAGCTCCTACGACCGGGGACAGCCGATCAGGTTTCCGGTCGGGGCCGGCCGGGTGATCAAGGGCTGGGATGAAGCGTTTCTGACCATGAAAAAAGGGGAGAAACGGACCTTGATCATCCCACCGCAGCTGGCCTACGGCAGTGCCGGCCGAGGGCCGATCCCGCCGAACGCCGTGCTCGTCTTCGACGTGGAACTGGTTGACTTCTAACCCCACCACGGCCAATGTAAATCGGCGCCGTGGTCGGAAAATCGGGTTAGTGAAAGTGAGCGGGGGACAGGTTAAACCCTGTCCCCGTTGATAGTGATGCACACGACCCGTCTCGGACGGATCATCGTCAGTACCCACTGACAGGGGGCATTGCCCCGAATCGCGGCATAAAAAAATGCAGCGGTCATCCTCAGCAAGAGAAAGTGCATGGCGGCCACCATTCCAAAACAAACTTTAACTGGTTATAATTTTTACTGATATGTCACAGGCCGGGTATATTTACCAGTTTTTTGCCCCGGTATTTATCAGGATTGTTCTTTTTTTCGCTTTTCGCTACAATAGAATCGACAGGTATACATGGACCGCTGGGGGGGCCCGCAATCGTCCATGGAGCAAGACCCAGGCACATATCACTTGGCAGACAGGGGTATGACCAAAATTTTCGAGAAACGAAAGACGGTAGATTTTCAGGGCTCACTGGACGTAATAGCAATCGAAAACGTCTTCCAACTTCTCTATTACACCAGTCTCTCCGGAAAGCTGCTGCTGCTCAACCCCCCGGCCAAGGCCACTTTTTATTTCAACGGCGGCAGCCTGGTCTGGGGAACCCTGCATACCCTGCAGAAACAATTGGGTCAGCGACTGCTCGAATCGAACGAGATTACCAGAGAACAGCTCGCCGAATGCCTCACCATTCTGAGCAACCGGAACCAGCAGGCCCGTCTCGGAGCAATTCTGAAGGAAAAGGGATTCGTCCGGGAAACCGTCTTGCAGGACTCCTTGAAGGCCCAGGTTAAAGATGCGTTTTTCCACGTACTTTCCTGGAACCAAGGGACTTTTGCCTTTATTTCCAATATCTCGGCGGAAGAAGAGATAGCCCTCAACGAACGGATCGACCATCTGCTGCTTGAGGGGATCATCAGCATCGATCACCGGGACAGCAAAAATCAGGTGCAGTAGGCCGATTCCAGCCGGTCTCCCTACAACCCGATATCATCGGCAATGCGCTGCATCGCCGTCAGGCTCAGTTCGCAGAAATGCGGCACGTCGATACCGAGCAATTCGCACTCGGCAATGATGGTACGGTCGGCGCCGCGGGCAAAGGCCTTTTCCTTGAAGCGCTTGCGCACCGACTTCGGCTTGACCGCAGCAAGTTTTTTCTCCGGGTTCACCAGCGCGGCGGCAACGATCAGACCGGTCACCGTCTCCCCGGCGGCCAGCCCGTAATGCAACGGCTTTGACCGCGTGGTGCCGGGATGGGCCTGGAGGTTGTGCAACCGAATCGCCTCGACGATCTCCGGATCGACCCCGCGATCGCTGAGTATCTCAGCAGTCCGGGTGGTATGGGTATCCAGGTCCGGGTGACTTTCGGCATCAAGGTCGTGCAGCAATCCGGCCAACCCCCACTTGTCAACATCCTCCCCCACCTCCTCAGCCACCGCCCGCAGCACTGCTTCGGCGGCCAGGCTGTGATTGACCAGGTGCGGGCTGTGCAGGTGCTCACATACCAGTTTATAAGCTTCTTCTCGGGTAATGCCGTAATCCGCCATGTCGTCCTCTCCTCAGCCGACTGTCAATAGCGCAGACCGACCCGGTCGCGAACCAGATCGAGGGTCGTGACGGCTTGCGCCCGGGCCTTTTCCGCGCCCTGTTTCATGATCCGCCGAACCTCGCCCGGATCTGCCAGCAGTTCATTCTTGCGGGCCCGGGCCGCAGCGAAATGATCGCTGATCAGCTCGAATAACTCCAGTTTGATATGGCCGTAAGCCGCGCCGCCATGCAGATAAAGATCGCTGACTTCGGCGAGACGGGACGGCGAGGCAAAAAGACGGAAAATCTGAAAAAGATTGCACGTATCCGGATTTTTCGGCTCATCCACCCCGGTGGCGTCCGTCTGGATGGCCATGATCTTCTTTTTCAGTGCGTTTCCGTCAAGAAAGATCGGGATAGTGTTGTCATAGGACTTGGACATCTTCTGCCCATCCAGACCGGGCACCGTCGCCGTCTGCTCATCGATAGCCGGTTCCGGGATAACGAAGGTTTCGCCATATTCATTGTTGAACTTCTGGGCAAGATCGCGGGCAACTTCAAGATGCTGTTTCTGATCCTTGCCGACCGGAACTTGTTCTGCTTGGTAGAGCAGGATATCGGCAGCCATCAGGACCGGGTAGGCAAACAGGCCGTGACTCGGGCTGATGCCCTTGGCAATCTTGTCCTTATATGAATGACAGCGCTCGAGCAGTCCCATCGGGGTCAGGGTCGAGAGGATCCAGGTCAACTCGCAGACCTCCGGGACATCCGACTGCACCCAGAACAGGCATTTTTCCGGGTCGAGACCGAGGGCCAGGAAATCAGCGGCGGCCTCGATTGTCCCCTGCGCCAGTCGGTCTCGATCATGCACCGAGGTCAACGCGTGCAGATCGACAATGAAGACATAGAGTTGCGCCCGCTCCATGTGGCCGATCATGGTTTTCATCATACCGAAGTAGTTCCCGATATGAAGCTTTCCCGAAGGTTGGATTCCTGACAAGATTCTCATGGCGATTCATTCCGTTACGAAGATATCTTCCGGCCGAGGCCCGGTGCCGGTACAAAACGGAAGACACCTTACCGGAAAACAAAAAAAAAGGGGAGAGGGAAAAAATCCCCCTCCCCGCAACCGTCCTGCCGGCGGCCGGGTTAAAGCCGTCGGCGCTCGGACTATTTCACTTCTTCAAAGTCGGCATCGACGACGTCATCGTCGCCTTTGCCGCCACCTTTCGAACTGCCGCCTGCCTGAGAAGATCCGCCTTGAGGACCGCCATCACCACCATCGGGATTCTCCTTGGCGGCCTGGGCATACATGATCTCCGCCAATTTGTGCGATGCGGTGGTCAGCGCCTCGATGGCACTCTTGATGGCCTGAAGATCGTCTCCCTTCAGGGCGTTTTTGACATTTTCCAGTTCTTTCTCTACGTTGCCTTTGGTTTCACCGTCGACCTTGTCGCCGAGTTCCTTGAGGCTCTTTTCCGTCGCATGCACCAGGGCATCACCCTGGTTCTTGGCCTCGACCAGTTCACGCCGCTTTCGGTCTTCTTCGGCGTGCAACTCAGCGTCTTTTTTCATACGCTCGATTTCGTCCTCGGTCAGGCCGGATGAAGCGGTGATGCGGATCGATTGTTCCTTGCCGGTGCCGAGATCCTTG
>NPIE01005499.1_pt6 | contig 12027 bp, 10 predicted proteins | sample 8637661 | NCBI WGS metagenome assembly NPIE01 (sample SAMN07420842, study PRJNA396082) | bioreactor metagenome | isolation source: sample BA12 brine-fed electro-methanogenic bioreactor BA | place: Japan: Kochi | collected 2016-12-09 | reverse complement strand
GTCGATGAAGCCCACTCGGGCATTGTCGACCAGCGCCGCACTCGCCTGCCAGTTGCTGTAGAAACAGAGGAAGTCACTATCTCCGAAACGGTTATCCTCAGTGAAGTCTATGTAGACGTCACGTTCCGCACGACCGTACCCAGCGTAGGCCGAGTTAGTGGTTGCCTTCACAGTGCCAACAAAGGCACCCTCGGCGGACGAGAATCCCTTGAGGTAGAAGGTTGAATATGTTGCACCAGATGCAAGCTCCCACCCCTCAGACGAGGTTGGCGACACCACATCCAGCGACTCGAAGTGCCCAAGCTGCCCCCAGTAGGTGGCAGAGTAGCCGACCAGGTCATCGACGTAGGCCGGAAGGACCTTCCGTTCTTGGACCAAACGCAGCGTGTGATCCGTCGCGGGATCGAGCGAGAGAAAGGACCCACGAGGCGCAGCAGACAAGCCACGCTTGAACGCACCCGCGCTTGACAGGACGTGAGCAACCTCTAGCGGACGCCCATCCTCAGCGGTTACGTTCTCGATGAGCAGCTTGTCCGTCCCGGTGATCGCATCGTCCCCATCGCACACGACATCGAGGACTGTCCCCTCACCGTCTGGATCGCGGACCTGCACCAGCACTAGGCCATCGAGCCTGAAGGACCCAAGGCCGACGTTTCGCTTGCTGTACCAGTCCACATAGACGGTCTCGCCATACCCCACAGCCTTTTCGGCTTTGCTCAGGGTCGTGGGCGGGAGCTCGAGCTCGCCACCGTACACGAGTTGCCAGTTCTGAAAGTCCCTGGCGTAATGCTCGGCGCTTTTCTGGACCACCACGTCCCCCATCCTGAGCCTGACGTGGTGCGTCCAGGCCCCACTGAGACCCGACTCGTCATAGCCGATGGCAAAGACGGCGAAGACACCTTCCCAGTGCTCCGGGTTAGCGAGGGTGAAGCTCGCACCGTATTCCTGCCCGTTCGCATCCTCAGGCGGGTTGAGGCGGAGGTAGGACCCACCCAGCACAGAAGCGTCGGACTCCGTCGACCAGTACTGCGTGACTCCAAGCTTGGTGAGCCCGCTCGAGTCAAAGACTGCACCAGCGTCCTTGCCGACGCCGCTCTTGCGATAGACGATCACCCGGCCCACATCCTGACCGCTATCTGGCCACGCCATCACTCGCAGCAAGGCCGGTTCTGTCCCACCGAGGTTGATAATCGGGAAGGTGGTAGACATCGTCACGACACGAGACCCGCTTCCGGCAGGCGACTGCGCGAAGAGGGTCGCGAGCGAGCCCGGATCGCTCGTCGCAAGCGGCTGAGTCTGAAGCTCGACATCAACCTCCAACGTGTATAGACCATCACTGCCCGGAGCCGAGTCCCAGCGGTTGCCGGGATGCTCCAAGAGGATCGGCGCGGCACTCGCCTGATAGTGGTAGTACGTCACGACCGACCCGGCGGGATTCTCCGGGGCATAGCCAAGCGTTCCGCCTCGACGGTTGGCAACCGCCGCCAGCAGATCGTCGTAGGCCTTGATCCGGGCGTTCACCGACTTGGCCTTGATAATGACTGGGAAGACAACCGGAACGAGGGCGAGCTCGCGACTCGTGGCCCGGCCCCCTTCGTTCCCGTCCTCGTAGTTCCACCGCACCCGGTCGCCCTCACCGAGCCGCAACCGACCGAGATCGACCATCAGCACATAGTCGGCACCCGCACCGATCGCACCTCCGTTGAGAGAGAGCGTGATCGAGGAGCCTCCGTGCGGATACAAGATCAGTGACCCACCGCTGCCATCACTCATTCGACCCTACCCCTTATCCGGCCCGTCGCCTGGGCCTCTTCTCCGATGCGCTTCAGTTCACGGCGCACGCTTCCGGCGTCTCGGCCATCCCGGACGTTGGGGAAGTTCATGCCGCCGTAGACCTCTACGTTCATCCCACCCATCCCAGCCCCACCCAGCGCGAGCCGCGCCTGCGCCAGTCTGCCGCTGAACAATCCCCGCGTAGCACTGAGCTGGGTATTCGTGGCCCTGACCGCATCCGCGATGTAGTTCATCCAGTTTGCGAGCGGAGGCGGGCTGTGGCCCTCCGCCCACGGCGGCACGACGATGTTGTTCATCTTGTCCGCCAGGCCGCCAAACCATCCGATAAGGCCCTGAACGGCCCCAGAGATATCGTCGAGCCAGCCCTTCATTGGACTAAGGACCGTGTTGTTGAGCCATTGGAGAGCCGCACCGACCGGGCCCTCGATGGCGTCCTTGAGCTTTTCCCACGCCTCCTGAATATCCCCAACGACTGGCTGCAAGGTATCCTTGAGATACCCACCGACGGTCGATAGGGCCTCCTTCAGGGTATCAACGGCAGGCGAGACGTACTTCGAGATCGTGTCCCAGAACTTGTTCCAGGCCTTTTCGATGGCCTCGGTCGCCGGTTGAACGGCCGACGAGATGATATCCGCCAGGTCCTTGAGCTTCTGCCAGACCCAGCGGAGGGCGAGTGAAAATGCCGCCCTCAGGAAGTTGGCGATGGAGCCCAAGAGCGGCCACCAGTCGTTCTTCAGGAAGTTGCTGAAGTCAACCCAGGCCGGTTGGAGGGTCCCGGTGATGAAGGTCCCAACGCCCTCTAGGGCCTTCTTGACCACGTTGGAGAGGACGCCTGCCACATTCCCGAGGACCGCCGCCACAGGCCCTTCTAGGAAGGTCGTTATCTTTTCCCAGTAGCCTACGAAGTCGATCCCGGTGACTTCCGAGAGCTTCCGAACGAGCGTATCGAGCTTGCCCTCGATGGGCAGCGAGAGGAAGTTGTCGATCTTGGCATACATCTCTTGCCACTTCTCGCTGAACTCGCCGAGCGACGTACTGAGGTTGTCGAAGCCCTCAAACTCGGCAGCTCCCCCTCCGAGAAACTCGCCGATACCCGACATGAAGTCAGGCATCCCCTCGAGGTCGCCTACCCCGCCACCACCGGCCCCGGCCCCGCCGCCGCCACCACCACCGCCACCGCCGCCCCCGGCCTGCGCGAGCTTCTCGATGGCGGCAATCAGGCGAAGCTGGATGTCGACCGACTCGCGTTGGAGGGCGATGAGCTCGCGCTGCCAGTTGACTTGTTCCTCGATGGCTCTGGCTGCAGCCTCCGCCGCCTCAAGCTCCTCGAGCAAGTCACGCGACACAAAGCCGCCCCTCTCGGCCTCCGCCATCCTCTCCTGGACGTCGGACAAGTGCTCGAGGGCCTGCTGACGCTGTAGTTGGAGCTCGAGATACTTCACGAGCTCGCGCCCGCCTTCACCTAGGGACTCGGATATCGACCCGATGAGGCCCTGATTGATCTCGCCGGTCTCGCGGAAGTCAGCGATGAGTTGAGCGACCTGAGTCCGTACCGTCTTGAACTTCTCTAGGTACTCGACCTCACCTATGTTCCCCGCAGCAAAGGCGTCTTGGAGCGCCTGCTGGATGGGTGCGGTCGCTTCCTTGAGGATCGAGAAGTCAGCCAGCTTGAAGGCGTCCACGAAGGTCTGCATCACGCCGCGGCCCCACTCGACAATGTGGGACAACGGCCCCATCTTGGGCGGCGATCCGGGCTTCAGGAAGAGCCCGATCACCTGACCGATGAAGTTCATCGCGGCACGAAGGACCGTGTTTGCGGCGCGGATGATGCCGTTAGCGAGCTGAACGACCAGATTCCAGCCCCACGACAGCATATCCCCGACAAAGCTGTCCATATAGACAGCGATCATCGTCAGCACGGTCACGAAGGCCTTGCGGAACGGATCGACTGCACGCCCGGCGTCGCCCTCCATCAGGGCGCGGATCCCCCTCAGCATTTGGTTGATAACCTCAATGACCGTATTGACCACGTCTCTGAGGTTGCGAAACATAGCGTCCCACGGGATTGACCCGAGCAAGCCGGAGAGCCACTGAAAGGCAGGACCCGCTGACCCTCGAATCAACTCGGCGATCTGGCGTAGCTGCCAAAGCATATAGCCGAGCTTGCCCCCGAGGCCGTCGAAGATGTTGAAATACGCCAGGCCTTCCCGTATCTTGGCGAAGACCGGGCCGACCATCGTCCCCAGCTTCTGAAAGAACTCGACAAGCCGCTTGGCTGCTGCCTCGAGCCTAGCCCCAGCCTTCTCAAGCACCCCGGTGTCTTTGACCCAGTCGCTGAGCCTGTCAAAGCCCTCGGCGAGCTCAGCGGTCACGACGTCGATAGCGGGCTTGAAAATCTTACGGATGCTGATCTCTTTGAGGTCCTGAAAGGACGCCTTCAGGCCTTGGATCGTCCCGGCGAGGCGCTTGGCGGCACCGGCAAAGTTCTTGGAGACGTAGTTACTGAACGACGAGGCGAAGTCATCCATCGTCAACTGACCAGTCTTGAGCTGGTTGTTGAACTGCTCGATGCTGACCCCTAGCTGGTCTTGGAGTATATCAGCGAGGTTGATACCGAGCCCGGAGAGGTCGCGCACTTCCTGACCGGCGATCCGGCCCTTCGACCGTATCTGACCGAGATTCTGGGCGATACGGGTCATCTCCCAGCCCGACTTGCCCATCGCGGTAGACATATCGAGCATACCCTCGGTGAGGCCCATCGCCTGATTGGACGCCCACCCGTACGCCATCGCCATGCGGAATGTCTGGTTCACCATCTCGTTGGCGTAAGGAGACCTGAGGCCTATCTCCTCGAGCACCCGAAGCATCCCCTTGGCGGCCTCGGTGGCGGTCCCCATCGCCTCGTCGATGGTGGCAAAGTCGCCAGCCTTGACGAGTTCTCGACCGGCTAGACTCTCAAGGTTGATCTGAAGGGTCTGAGCACTGTCCACGACCGCCTTGATCTGTTGGCCGAGAGAGACAAGCGCCCGGTAGAGCCCGAGCAGGCCAGCAGCGGCAGCAAGCGACGCCGGGTTGAGCCCGGCGATGATGCCACCCAACTTCTGAAAGATGTTGCCGCCCTTCTGGGCTTCAGCGTTGGCCGACTTCGCGTGAGTGGTAACGGCATCCAGACCGGCCCCGCCCTTCTTGGCCCCGGTCTCGACCCCATCTAGTGACGCCTTGAGGTCCTTGAGGGCGCCCATGAGGTCGGTGAGCATCTTGAGCGCACCCTCACCATCACCCGTTACCTCTAGGACGATTCGTTCTGTGTTGTCGCCTGCCATCACTCACCTTCTGGCATTGAAAAAGCCCCCCCGCCAGGGCGGGAGGGCCTCACGATCTCGATGTCCCTTAGCCCGTTTGGATCGCCCTGCCTTTGTTCGCTTCCTCGAATCTGGCGTGAAAGTCCGAGCGGACGTAATGTGCTCTGGGCCTCGAAGCTTCATCGAAGCCGGGTATGTCCCTGATGGACTTCCCCCCGAACGCAGCCGCCAGCGCCCGTGTTACCCCAAGCTCCGTAGCGATCACGGTCTCTCTCGTCTGCTCGTAATTCCATCTGAGGACCGGATACCATTGACGCAGGATGTCCTTTGCCGGCAGCGCCCCCACCTCGTCAGGCAGACGGTGGGCGAAAGCTGCCAGGTCAACGATTGCCGTCGTGATTAGGTTGCCAAGGCTTACAGCGACTCCGAGCCATCCTGAGCGGTCTCGGTCGTCCCCGAGAGAAGCCGAAGACCGCTCAGGGTCGGCATAAAAACCCGCAGCGCCTCGATCACGTCATCCAGTTGTTCGAGGGTCATCACAAGCGCACNNGCACGCACCAGCGGCGCGAGCTGAACGCCGTTCTTCCTGAGCCACCTGACCCCGTAGGCCTCGTCAGCGAACTGCAGGAGCGCCGATCCGAGGCGCAAGAGGTCTTCCTCGTCGAGCACGGACAGAAAGACCAGCACCTTGGCGATCAGGTCGTCGCTGACCAGACCACCCGCCTGCCCGTCCTCGGTCGTTGCCGCCTGGGCGACCTTCAGAAAGAGCTGGATGCCGAGCTCTTTGGCGGCACCCTCCGCCCGCTGTCCGACCCGGCTCACGACTTTGAGAATCCTGAGCAGAATCAACCCGTCCGGCGGCTTGATCTCAAAGGCCTTGTCGTGCATCACAACGACGCGTTCGGTCTCTGCTACCTCAGCCATCAGACGTTGCCCTCCTCGAAGATCATCCCGAACTGGCCGTACCCATCCGCAATCGCCGTATCAGCGTTGAGGGTGAACGACACCGGCAGGCCGGACGCTTCGTTCTTCTGGGCGTTGATCTCCGAGCCGTCAACCTTGGGCTTAGCCTTGCGGAAGACGAAGGCCCGGAGGTTGCCGCTCACGGGGTCCTCTTGGATCAGCGCGAGCATTCGCTCGGTGAACGACGGAGGTGCATCGAGGGACAGCGACCGCTGAGCCACGTTCGACGCACTAGCGTTGATGGAGCGGAGACTCGACCCCTGCCAGGCCTTCTGGATGTTCTCCAAAGTCGTATGGAGGAGCGTGGTCTCTAGGCCCATCGACCACTTATCAGGCTCACCCTCGCTGAGGTTGGTCTTCCTCTGGTCAAGCGCGATACCCTCGGACAGCTCCGCCTCACGAGAGAGCGTGATGCCATCCTCGGTCGTCGGCCCGAGGTCGATCCAGCCCGACGCTAGAGCATAGGCGGAGCCCGTAACCGGGCTCGCCCCGTTCATCACGCTTTCGAGGACGCCAGGAAAGCTTGTCAGTACAGCCGGATCACTGACCACAAGGCGACCGGACCCCTGGTAAATCTTGTTCCGGTCGACCGTAATCGAGTCGATCATGTATTCGGTCATCTAGCCACCTTCCCTCTTTCGTTGATAATCACTACAGACGAGCCACCGATGCGGCGACTGCTCTCAGCTCTGCCAGTATCTCCGGCTCGACCTCGGCAACCGCCTCGTCGAGGAACGGATTGGGCTTCGTGCCCGGATGGTTCACGCTCCAAAAGTAATAGATACCCGGCCCGTTCGNNTAGAAGCGCAAGGGATACCCCTTCGCCATCTGTTCAGCCGACCCACCTCGCGGGATCGGGTGCGGCTTGGTCCCGAACCGAATCCAGTTCAGCAAGTAGGCGTGCTCGCCGCCTGAGTAAATCCTGACCGTGGTCGTGTGCCCTCGGTCGAAGGACCGGAAGAAGAATCCCTCAGCAAAGGCACCCGTCTTCTTCGGCGCTTTGGCCCGGATCGCAGCCAACGCCAACCGCCCGGACTTCCTCATCGCTTCGCGCCGTCGGGTCTCGAGGACTTCCGACCGCTTGGCGAACCGGCCTCGCACGTCCCTGTACCCGCGGACAGCAAACCCGAGTATCCGCGACACTAGCCGCCCCCAAGCTCTAGGGTGACCCGACCGCCCTGAACGTAATCGACGTCGGCTTCCTTCATCATGTTGGCCCCGCGAGTCTTCGGGTGCCGACCTGCAACGCCGAACTCGATCTCCGGCTTGTAGTCCTCCTGGGTGAAGGTCCCTATCACCCGGTTAGCTTGAAGCACATTGACAATCGCCTCGGCGTAGCGCCACACGATCAGGCCCACGTCGGCGTGAGTCGCTGCCACCACGAAGAAGTGGATGTCAATGACAATGCTTTCACGTTGCGCCCCCCAAGCCTTCACACCAGAGGTCGGGACCCGCTCGCCTGGGATGATCCCGATGATCGGGAAGTCAGCGGACACCTGCTCGAGCAGCGTGGGATTGAAGCCAAGCTGGTAGGTCTTCGGATCGGGCAGCGTCACCGGCGCGACGTCCTTCCATCTCAGCTCGACGGCATCCAGCGCCGTTGGTAGCCCGGCCTGCAAGATCGCCTTGATCTGCCGGGCCAGCCTCTCACCGTCGTAAGCGTCTGAGCGTGCGACCGTCATCGGCTTAGCTTCCTAACCCCAGTACACGCCCCGCTCGTGGGCGCGAGCTGTCGGATCAACGAGAAGGCCCTCAGTGCTCACCGCAGGAACGGACGGCACAGACTCGGGCGCACTCGGCGAATCGATCTCATCTAGCACAGCCTTGAGCGTGCTCAGGCAATCTGCCTCGAGCTCGGACCGCAGGCTCTTGAGCTGCTCGACCCGGTCATAGTACGTGACCGTCATCCCATCCTTCGAATCGCTCTTGCGGTACTGATCGGCGTAGTAGTCGATCCCGACTGGGATGAGGTAGACCGTAGCTTTATCAGCGATCCACTGAAGCGCCCCGTCAGGCACATCGGCCTCCGCCACAGCGGAACCGTACAGCTCGCGTGTAGCTCTGGCGATGGCCCTGAGCTTGATGGCCCCATAGCCCGTGACCTCAGACGACAAAGTCGCCTCGGTCACGGGCCAGTTATCGGCGATGCGCTCTGAGATCGTCATCGGTGTGGGTGTAGGGGCGAGCCAACCTCGCCCCTACACAGTGTCACAAGCTAGACTAGCTCGCCACCGTCGCCCAGACGAAGGCGGCAGGATAGTTGACAACCGGCAACCGAGCCGTCTGGACCCGGATGTTCTCAGCGACCTGCTCCTTGCTGATGTAGAGCTCGGCCTTGGCACCGGGATTCCGGTCCACGACGATGCTCTCGCCCTCGACGCGAGCGACCAGTCCGTCGTACATCTCGGCGATGGGTGTACCCATCCAGGTGTACGGACCCGTGATGAGGACCTTCTTGTCAGGCATAAGCTTGGTCTTCGCCATCGTCGCGCCCTCGTCCAGGTAGAACGGGTTGAGAATCTTGACCGCCTTCACATCCAGGATCGACGCGACCTCAGCCAAGCTCAAGGGTGCCGTTCTAGGCTGGGAATAGGACGGGTTGGACTCACGCAACAGGTACTTGTTGCGCCGGACGTAGCGCCAGGTCTCACCGTTCATGTGCAGGGTGCAGTCCGACGGATCGCAACCCAGGTCGTCGCCGATCAGCTTCGTCCAGTTATAGACGTCCGTGATGATGTCGGTCGTATACTCCATCTCGGAGTTGACGTTCCAGTCCACAGCGGCGGTCGGAAGGTGGGACCCGGTGAAGAACGAGTTCTGCCCCGCCCCGGCGAAGTCCCAGTCGATGGTGATGACCGTCCCGTTGGGATAGGTGATCGGCAGGGTCCCCCCAGCCGTCTGCCAGGCCATCCAGCGAGTGCGGTTGACGTTCCTCAGGCGGAGGTTGGACGCCAGGTCGACGATGTTCCGGGCGGCCTCGCGGGCGACTTCCTCATCGACGGACTTCAGGTGGATCATATCGGTAGCGTTGACGACGCTCTTCTCCGCAATCGTCACCAGCTCCATATAAATCTCCTGAATGTCGCCCTCGAGCTCAACCACCGGCGTCGAGGCGTTATCGGCCTTGAACGCCGCCAGGCCGGCGCCCCGACCGATGCGAACGCGAACCTTCACCTTCCGACCCTGAAACGGCTTGATGGGCATGAACGGCACATCGTAGACGTCGGTCTCAGGGACCTTCCGTTCGACGATGCGAGTCAGGACGTGAGACTTTCTGATGTCTACCGGGTGGAGATAGGCGTCTGATTCTGCAGGTGTAGTCATCTCTTCATAGCTCCTTACAGGATAGGATCAGCTCTAGCCGAACTCCACGTTCGGGAAGGCGACCTTGAGCAGCGCCAACTGAGCGGCCGTCGCCGAGATTCCGTTGACCTCGTTGAGCGTGGACCGCTCGAAAACGCACTGCGTCCACAGGCCTTCGACCGCCGTATCACCGAGGGTGACATCCTTCCCCACCAGAAGGACGTAGGCCTGATTGGTCGCATCCAGGGTCTGCCGACCGTCCGAGGCGGTCTTGAGATACGGGCCGTACTTGCCCGTCCCAGCACCCGTCGTGATCTCACAGAGGATCGTCCCAGCAGACAGCAGACGCCGGGCGTCGGCGTTGGGCGTGACGCAGGATGAATAGACCAAAAGCGTTTCCGCCGGTTCAACGCCGTTCCGGTACTTGAGGACCTTTTTCCGAACCCACGAATAGTCCTGCACGTTCGGCCAAGACATAGCTTCTACCTCTCTCTTTCTTTCCTAAGCGGAATAGGTTAGCCTACCGTTGCCAGGAACTCATCGACCTGCTCGTCGGTGACTTCCGCATCGGTGTCCGAGACAGACGGTGTCGCCTTCTCGTCCTTCCGACCTCGTTGCTCAGACGCAGCCACGGGGACCCGACCCGTCTCAGGGATGGCGTTGACAATCGACAGAATCAAGCCATCCACGGGCAGGCACCCGTCCTCGTCCGCAGCCATCGCCAGTCCCGAAGCCCCTTCATCCAGGGCCTTGGTCACCGCCTCGACGACCACCGGATAGTGACGATATCCCTCGATCTGCGTGACCGACGGGTGTTCGTCTGCACCCTCAAGGGCGTGGGCGATCTGAGCGAGCTCCAAGTCTCGCGCCTTCTGACGGAGCCCCTGAGCTTTCTCGATCAGGTCGCCAACCGACAGACCCACCCCTTCTAGGTCCTGCATCCTCTCGGCCAACTCCAAGAGCTGAGCGGTCGTGTAGCCTGCCTCACGCAGGCTTTCATACTCGTCGGCCGCCTCGCCGGTGAGGGTGATGCCCTCGTTCTCTTCCGCCATGTGATCCTCCGTAGCTTTCTGAACGTGATTGAAAACCAGCCGCCCGCCATCATCCGCATCATCCGCGGGGATGTCGCCCCACTGGGCGAGGTCGGACGCTAGCGGGTTGTTCGTCAGCAGTACGTGGCGGAGCGCCCACTCGTACCGCTTCCCCGTTCCGTTGTGGTGGACGCTGGGCTGCAGGTACACCGACACGTCAGCGATACTGCCATCCCGGACACCCGCCTCGGTCTCAGGCTTCGTGAACGCGAACCCAGCGAACAGGCGGTCCCCCAGCTTTCGCAGCTTCTTGAGGAATCCTCGATTGGCCTCAGGCGGGACGATTCCCCTCGTCATCGTCCAGTGATGATCGGCGGGGACGCTCACGTATCGCGGATACCCGTCGTTGAAGGCTCGGTACACCTCACCGATCATCTCTGGCGTCACCTCAATGGCTCGACCCGAATCGGTCTTGAACCATTTGCCGGGGTGCAGAATCTCTTTCCACAGTAGCCCGTCGTCTGGGCTTTCGGCGTCGGCCCCGTCTCCGAGTGCAAGCCAGAACGCATAGAGGGGCGAGGTGTCCTCCGGCTCGTCTGAGCCCTCGGGCGCCTGCCCCTCTGAGTTGTCTTCTGTTGCTTTGGCCGCTTCTTTGCCGCGTTCCTTCGCCTGGTCTACCCAAGCTTTGGCCTCGACGGGGTCCCAGTAGGACTTGTCGAAGACAAAGGCGACAATGCCCTGCCCCTTCTCGCTCCATATCGCGTTGACAGCCGGGCCGAGGTCCTGGTCTAGGACCCGGAGGTCATCGTTGTCCGGCGAGAGCTCGGTGCCGCTCTGCATCCGAATGACGATGTACTCATCCAGCCGCCCAAGATCGATCAGTTGAGAAGTCTGCACGGCCCCACCTTCTATATGTAAAAGGTCACTTTCCTACTGTACGCCAAGCCCAAAAAAAGAGACCGGACACCCACAGTGGGCCTCCGGTCTCTACTATCTCAGCAAGAAACGGACGACTTAACCGTTTCTATGATAACATCTTACAGTGTTACTGTCAATAGTTACGAAGAAGCGGCTTTGGTTGTCCTCTTCGCTCTTGCGGGTGCGGTCGCCGTCGGCCGAGTCGCATTACCTTTGGAGTCCTCCTCACTCCCTGTGTTCACACCCAAAGGCTTGTCTATACGATCAGCCGAGCAGATGGCGTGATCCTTCACCTCGACGAGCCATTGAGTGTTTTGGGTAAGCATCTGAGCCAGCACATCGGCCTGAGATGCGCGGCGGACGACATCCCTATACGGCCCGAGGCCATCCCTTCCCGGACGACCCTCGACACCGTCTTCCGTCGCCTTTTCACGCTCAACTTTCTGAGCTTTGACAATCTTACCGGCGTGTGTGGTGACCAGCCACAGCCCGTCGTCCCTACAGATCGCCCCGATAAAGGGCGAGTTATATGTTACGGTGACCTGCATAGACTCCCTCTCTCTCTTCTTCTGCGGTTAGCGGATCAATCCGGCCCGGTCGTCTGGCTCATCTCAGGAAGCGAGAGCAAAGACTGAGCACCCTCGAGTGTCGCACTGAGCAGGCCAGCAACCCGCCCCACCGAGTACCTGCATCCGCATGTTGGACAAATCATGAAA
>NPIE01010502.1_pt1 | contig 12033 bp, 8 predicted proteins | sample 8637661 | NCBI WGS metagenome assembly NPIE01 (sample SAMN07420842, study PRJNA396082) | bioreactor metagenome | isolation source: sample BA12 brine-fed electro-methanogenic bioreactor BA | place: Japan: Kochi | collected 2016-12-09 | reverse complement strand
TCGGCTGCAACACTTAACGTAAGCACTGAGCTTTTCGCCTTCACCAGCCATACATTCACCAATTGCGGCGCAACAGGTCGTTATGGCCCGACACTCTCCGCCTGCCGCTCGTCATACACCACATCATGGGACGAGGACGACGCTAATTTTAACATGACGACTCAGGGTATTCAGATCTGGACTGTTCCGATGGACGGCAACTACAGGATTACAGCCGCCGGTGCGCAGGGTGGCGACAACGGCGGAACAGGCGCGATCATAGAGGGTTCTTTCGCACTCACTATGGGGCAAAAGCTCTGGATACTCGTCGGTCAGCAGGGACTGACAGCCAGCCATTCCTATTCCTGCCCTTCAGGGTTCGGAACATATGGCGGCGGTGGCGGAGGCAGCTTTGTCGCTACCGGCACTGCGCTTTCCTCCACAACGCAAATGATAGCAGCGGCCGGTGGACACGGCGCAAATACAGGGAATTGTGACAGGTATGTAGGACCCAACGGCAGCACGGCAACAGGCGACGGATACGGCGAGACTTCAGGCAACGACAAGGGGGCATGCTCGGGTGGTTTCTACTCCGACGGCAGCTGTGGAACTTCCCACACACAGGACGACAGAGCCTTCCGAAATGGCGGCATCGGCGGCGGTGACTACGGTACAGACCCTGCGGATGGCGGTTTTGGCGGTGCATCGGGCACATACTGGAACGGCTCCGGCGCAGGCGGCGGCTATGAGGGCTCCTCTGGAACCGATTCCCCAAGTTCTGCGCCATCGGCTTTACCAGCAAAATCCTACAATACGGGTACTGATCAGTCGAATACTACGGGAAATACAGGTCACGGTTACGTCACGATAGAATATCTTGACTAAGTATGAATTTTTGACAATCTTATGTTTGATATCTACGAGAAGAGATAAATGACAGCTATAAAGGAGAAATAATGAGAAAAGCGATTTTAATATTTGCCATAGCAGCACTTTTTGCCGGAAAGGTCGAGATCAGGGAGGACATACTCCACAAAACCGATGCACTTATGCTCGAGATTTCCGACGACACAGGCAGGATACTCCGCGTAGACATCCGCGAAAAGGACGGCCTTTTTACCGCCGATGTCCCTACGGAATTCCATATGCGGGAAGACCTCAGAGGGACTGTCATTTCAAATACCGACACACTCTATACTGATGAACCCCTCCTGCGCATCCTTGAACCTATGGAGACCGAAGAGCTCGGTCTTACACTCGGTAAACCCGGTGATCACGTCAATTTCGAGGGCGATTTCTTCGACATGAACAATAAGAGGGTCGAGAATGTCGCCACACCAACCTCCGCCGATTCTATAGTGGGCCCGGCTGTATCGACAAAATTCCTTTTCGGCGAAGTAAAGTCCGAGAGCTCGAGCTATAAATTCTACTCCAGATAGACCTCTTCACAGTGCCCTTTTATATAGACTCTATTCTTTAACAGACTTTTTACTTGAAATTCTCGGGTAATTGTTCTATAATTATTCATGTCAATTTACCTTCAAAAAAGGACGATTCGGGCGATTTTACTGCTATTGTTGACGATAGCAATATTAAAGGGTCAGATATCCACTAGCCTCACCTTCTCCGAGGAGACCGACTGCGACGGTCAGAATCTTGTCGAGATATGCTATGACTTTCCCTGTGATTCGGGCTTCGTGAACATATCCGCATCCTCCGACGGCGGCTCATCATGGATCGAGTCAGGCGAGGGCTGGTTCTCGAGCCTGACGGAGGCAGAGGGCGATCTCGGCATAATCACAGAGAGCGGTGAGCACTGCTTCACCTGGAATGCAGGGACCGACCTCCCGGACTACGAAAGCGATGACTTCCAGATCCTTATAGAGACAAGCTGCGATGGCATGATTTGCCCGAGGGACAGGAATAAGATATTGATCTATTCTAATGAAAATTCGGATCATGAAGGTAGGGAGGATTTCACAGAACTTGCAGCAATTCTTGAGGCTGAAGGATATGAAGTCATCCTCGATGGCAGGGACTTCACTGAGGACATCACAACCCTCATAACCGATGATATAGGACAGATTTGGCTTCTTTGCACTGAATATTCCGGTTCCGCTACCTTTGACACAGGAGAGTTATCTGCAATTTATGATTTTGTCGAAAGTTGTGGTAATCTGGCTGTCTTTACAGACGAAGAGCCAACATATACTAGCGATCCCAACGCCATTGGAGAGCACTACGGCATCGAATTTTCAGGCAACTATGACCACACCTTGACAGGCATTCCTGTAGAATGCAACGATGAAATTCTTGTTCACGGACATGGGACTACAGAGGGTATTTCTATTATTTCACAGGCCAGAACGCAATCTGAAATTAAGTATACCGGAGATTTCGGAGCCTTTTCACCCCTTATTCTCATCCATCCGCGTGGGACATATTCGGTTTATGACACAGTTCATGCTGTCCTTTCAACAGGACTTTCTAATCTCTATTTCTGCAGCGGATATCCCTTTCTCCTTAATCCCTTCTTTGATGGGTGTGACAATATTCAGCTGGCTGAGAACATCGCCTCCTGGCTTTCAGAGATACCGACTTTACCAGGTGACACGATTGTCGACATCAGTACGGGTCCCCTCGACACCCGGCCGCCTGTGCCAGTCCTCGATTGCCCTCCGGGAAGGTTCAGTCCTGGGGAGAGTATTACACTGTCATGGTCAATATCCGATGATTTTCCACTCTATGAAGATATCATTCTCACAATTGATGCAGGATCAGGCGGAACTCCGGTCATAGTCGATGGTGATGAATATCACTACACGATACCTTCGACGGACGAGGATATAACGGTATCGATCTCTGTCCGTGATTCCTTCTGCAATTGGGGTACAACAGAATGCACAATTGAGGTCGAAACCCCGACAGTATTTACCGAGATTACCTTTTCCGAGGAGACCGACTGCGACGGTCAGAATCTTGTCGAAATATGCTATGACTTTCCCTGTGATTCGGGCTTTGTGGATATTTCCGCATCGTCCGACGGCGGCTCTTCGTGGATCGAGGCAGGCGATGGCTGGTTTTCCACACTCACGGAGGCAGAGGGCGATATCGGTGCAATCACAGAGAGAGGTGAGCACTGCTTCATATGGAATGCCGGCACAGACCTGCCGGGCTATGAAAGCGATGATTTCCAGATACGCATCGAAACAGACTGCGGGGGGATGGCTTGTCCGAGGGACAGGAATAAGATCTTGATCTATGCTAGTGAAGAAGGCGAGCACTATGGCAGGGCTGAGATGATGGATATTGAGACAATCCTCGAAGGCGCGGGATATGAGGTTATCCTTGAGGGCAGGGATTTGACAGAGGATATAACACCTTTATTGACAGATGATATTGGTCAGTTCTGGTTCATAGGCTGTGAATACTCTGGGGAAGGAACTCTGACTCCGGGAGAGGTCTCTGCAGTACATGACTATATCGGCAGCTGTGGTAATTTTTTCATCATGACCGAAGACCATCCAGATTACACTGTCGACGCGAATCTTATCTGCAATGAATACGATATCGATTTCAACGGTTATCTAGATCATACACGAAGCAGTGCAGCCTTTGAGTGCAATACTGAGCTGTTGTATGAAGACCATCCAGTAACTGATGGGATTGATGGTCTGACTCTTGGTAGAAATGAAAGTAAAATTAGATATTCAGGAGTCGATGACGATTTTGTACCGCTGATAATTTCTTATAGAGGAGCCTCAACAACTATTCAGGATACTATTCATGCTATTCGTGAGATTGGCAACTCACGTCTGTATTTTAGCTCAGGTTTCACTCCCATTCGAGATGTTTACATACATGGTTGTGGAAATGAAACATTCTTTCTCAACCTCGCTTCCTGGCTGTCGGAGTCTTCCTATTCTGAAGGGGATACGGTCTTCCATATCGCCACAGGCCCTCTGGACACCCGGCCGCCAGTCCCTGCACTCGACTGTCCAGGGGCTGAAGTGTCCGGTGGAGATACTGTTCTGATCTCATGGGTAATTGATGACATGTTTCCCTTTTTCGAGGAGGTAGAGCTGTATGTTGACTACGGCTATGGTTCACATACATATACAGTTGAAGGCACTGAGTTCAATCTACCCATCCCAATGATCTTTGACACAATGCATATAGAGATTTCTGTACGTGATTCCTTCTGCAACTGGGGCTATGACACCTGTAATTTCATCGTAACATCGAGCGGAATCACCAATCTCACCTTCACAGAAGACACACTCTGCGACGGTCAGAACATAGTTGAGATATGCTATGAATATATCGGTCTTGAGCCTGCGGATATCAGCTGTCGGATCAGGCAGTTTGGCGGAATATCGTGGACGGATTTCGGCTATTCGTGGTTCAGGACATTCTATGAGACAGCCGGCAATATCGGCGCAGATGTATCGCCGGGCTATCACTGTTTTGAGTGGGATCTCGGGCTGGACTATCCTTGGTTTGAGTCGGATGCATGGGAGATTGAAGTATATTCAGGTGATATGTCCGACATAGCCACAGGCCCTCTGGACTCCAGGCCACCCTTTGTGGATATAGATTGCCCTTCGGACACCGTCACTGTCGATGCTCTGACGCGCATAGAATGGGACATTGACGATATGTTCCCCTCCCACCACGATCAGATAGTCACAGTAGAGGTGGGCGGCATCGCAGACACCCTTTTCATTACCGATTTCTATGAGTTCCACCCTGAAGTGGGGGGGCACTATTCCATAACCGTAGCCGTCCGTGATTCCTTCTGCAACTGGGGCTATGATTCTTGCAGCTTCTTCGCAACACGCCACTGCGCAGCGGAGATAGAGCGATGCTTCTTCTTCGAGGAGAGGCTATGCGACAGCGTCAACATGGTTCTTTTGTGCTATGTCCTTTCTACAAGCTGCCCCGATGTGCCCTGGCCTGTGGAGATGTCCCTTGTCCCGGGCGACGGTGCGGAGATACCCATCGTCACCATCGAGGACGCAGACGGCGACACAGGCATGGTCTATTCGGGCATGCACTGCTTCGAGTGGGATATGTCGGCGGACTTCCCCGGCTTCGAGGGCTATGTGACATTCACAGTAAGCATAACCGACAGCATATCTGCGGATTTCACGGGTATTCTCGACTCAAGGCCTCCGAGACCCCTTGTAGAGATCGACCTCCAGCCTGCACGGCCCTTGCAGACACGTGACTGGTACTTGGTCGACTATGACGACATTTCGCCGTGGCCCATTGAGGAAGGCTTCTGGGTGCTGGAGCTGTGCGATTCTGTCGACACCTTCGACATAGACTGGGACACCACAACCATCGAGATCCCATACATCGACTGCCCTGACGGAAGAATAATCGTTGCTCTGCGCGACTCCTTCTGCAACTGGACATACGACACACTGCCCATAGAGGTCTTCAATATGCCCCCTTCGATATTCGGATGCTCAAATGACACAATCGACATCTGCATAAGGGACACATTGCGCCGAATCATGCGCATCTCAGATGAGGGGGACGTCCTTGGTATAACGATAGATACAGAACCAACCATTACAGCTGAATGGGAAAGCGACACCCTCTTTTTCATGCCTCCTGACACGGGGTTCTACCGAATATTTGTGGAGGCTGAGGATCCCCTCGGCATCACATCGGCGTGCTCGCTCTATTTCATGGTCAAGGAATGCTCCCACACAGATTCCTTCACATATGATCTTCACAGGCAGTGGAATATGGCGTCCAGTCCCCTATCCGGACTAATCGACATTGAGGCTGTCTTTGAGGGGAGCATACCCCCTGCCTATACATTCCAGACGGAGACCGGGCTGAATGTCGAGATAGAGCACGCTGCTCCGGGTGTTGGGTTCTGGGTGCTTGCGCCTTCGGATGCGACATATACAGCCTACGGCGCAGAGGGGCTCTGCCACTCTGTCAGTTTGACACTAATACGCGGCTGGAACATGATAGGCCCACCTGCCGAAAAAATCCCTGCCTCCATTCTAACCGATCTCGACGAGACCATAGGCGACATCTTCACATACGACGCCGACCGCTCATACTCAGTCGTAGACACCCTGAGACCCGGCAGGGGCTACTGGGTGATAGTTGCGGACTCTGTCGACATAACCCTGGAGTAATGGGATATAAATTCTATTTCCTATAACAATAGCGAGTCAAAAAGAAGTGTCCGTGGACACTGTCGATATAACCCTGGACTGAACGGTCATAAATTCTGTTACCAATATCAATCGTTAGTGACAATATAGTGTCCGTGGACACGGTTCAGATTATTCTGGAATGACTGGGTTTGAGTCTTGTTTTCGATATCTTAACAATCGATAAATTCTACGATATTCAAGAAAAGTCAGAACAGCATCCTGCTGTCGGCGTTTACTCTGAGAAGTAGTCCGCCGCCGCCAAGGGCATTCTTACCCTGCATGTCAAAGGCTGCGCCAAAGGCAATTGAAAGTGGGGTTTTCGGTATGAAGAAATGTATCTCGGGTATGAAAGAAAGGCGGAAGGAGTCATTCCACAGAGTTGACCAGTCATCGGAATATTCGAGCCTGTATGTCATGGGCTCCTGATAGAACCCATCGAGGCGGAGGGAAAGGGTAAGAAAGTCCGTGGCCTCTATGGCTGCTCCACCTGAGAAGTCAGCGATATTGCCGTAGTTGTAACGCGTTGTGCCGATGTCAATATCGCCTGTCATAGTGTATCCCAGGCTATAATAGAAAATGAGCTGCCAGACATGGACTGTGCTCGCCTGCCTGAACACCCAGTCTGTGGAACCTGAGCCAGCTGAGTTTATCACCTCGTCGGGGCTTGAGCCAGAGGGCAGCTTTAGACCGAAGCCCAGATTGGCACGAAAGGGCATACCCGGTTCTGTGAAAGGTTCGAATCTCGCGAGAAAAAGGACATCACCAAACTCACCGCCCTTTCGGAAATGACCATCTGTCCCCTTGGCCATTCGCACAATATAAGGTGTTCGCATCCCGAAGGACATCCACGGCGAGGGGCTGACCTCGAAATGGGCGAGTGTATAGAATCTTTCATAGTCTGTGTCATACCCGGAAACACCGAGGTCGAACCAGTATTGATTCTTGTCCCAGTAATATTTATAGTTATTATAGCCCATGTCGAAGCCGGCCTTCATCGTGCCAATATTCGGCGTGTCATAGGTATAAACGCCCATCGGTTCGCCGTATACCCCTCGCATATGATCCCAAACCGGCAGGGCTTCATGCCACGATGGCTGTGAGAAAAGTGCAGCCGTCATGGCCAATGTGTAAAGCAATCTCTTCATGTTCTGAATCTAAAGTGTGCCATGCTCTAGTGCAAGCTATTTTGTTGTGTCTGAAACAGCAGGCTCAACTTTCTTCGTATATGTCCCTATCCATCCGTCAGGATATCTATGGAGCAGATTAACCCTGCTTGGATCGATTATCTCCCCAAGTTTTTTGACACTTGCCCTCTCGTAGAAGAACCATGCAATCTGCACTGTCTCTCCATCCCGGATATTATCATCCATTTCAGGCCACTTACCATCCTTGAATGGTGCCCATCTTACATCCATATCTGTGAGGATATAGAGCAGATCAGGGAAATTGCTGTATACCACGCCGGAAAGGGGCTTATACATCAATTGACGAACAAGGGCCGAGTTGCGGAACATGTCGGAATTATAGTGACCTGCACCCCTGCGCTTGGCATTGTTTACAAAGCTGGCAGTATTTATTGCCATGACCATGAACCAGATGAAAAGCGGCAATAGAAGAAGTGCACGCACACCCCCTTTGAGCTTTTCACCGCCTATGAGAATCGCCCGTACAAAGAGGAGAATTGCAAAGGGAAGCACCGGGGCGAGCAGTCGATCATTGATTACATCGAAGCGGATCAGGCTTGCTGTCAGTACTAGAAAGGCAATGTATCCAATCGGGAGTATCAGAATGAAGGGTATACTCTTCTTCCTGCCTATGACTCTCCAGCCGGTATATGCAGCGAAGGCAAGGACGAGAACAAAGAAGATAATCGCTACATTTTCCCTGAGGTTGAAAAGAGAAAAGCCCATGACCTTGAGTGTCTGCATTATGTTTTCCAGTAGATTGAGGTCTGAGGCCGGTCTTGCCCCAGCCATGGAACCTGTTACAAGACGATTTCTGATCAGCCAGACGCCGAGGGGCAAAGAGGATAAAGCCCCATATAGCAGACCGAACTTCAATCGGCAACTCCAATTCTTGTGGCGCAGAAGTGCTATAAAAATCAGTCCCGAACCGATGACTGCTACACCTGAATAGCGCGTCAGGGCTGATAGGGCCGAAAACAGGGTGAACAGAAAGAAGGAAGTCATGTCCCCATCGTCTCGGTATTTGCGAGCAAAAAGGGCTGCTGCAAGTATCAAGGCTGTGAAAAGAGGCTCGCTCCATACCATAATTGAGGTGTTGAGTGTTGCGGTGGAAAAAAGCATGATCACACCTGCAATCAGGGCATAGCTCCTCGAGCGGAGGGACTTCTCGGCGATCAGAATAAACAGATATACTATAGCCGCGAACAAAAGGCCGTTAAGTACACGCGCAAAGCCCGTAACCTCGCCCCCAAAAACAGCTGAGATAGACATCAGAATCGGGTAAAAAGGTGGCCACTTGGTGTAAGCCGTCCCGTCCCATAGTTGAAAGCCTTCTCCGCTCCCAATATTTCTGGCGGTCGATAGATATGATACCGAATCGCTTGTCATACCGGGACCATAGAGGGATGTTGCCGACATTACCAGAAGAAAAGCAGCCACTGCAAGAATACCCGATATGCCATAAAAGAGTGATGAGCTGAGTGTGAAAGGTTTGCGAACATTCTCTGTCTTTTTATTCTTCTTTCCCATATCTCTCCATGTTTGATTTTTCACCATAAAGATAGATAATGCCAGCCTGGCTGACAAGTCCATTAAAAAGGCTCTGGTTTTCCAAAATGAGAAATTAATTTGTTTTCGTTACAATACGATATATACTAAGAGGGGGCAAAACAAAGGAATTCATAGGGCATTGGTCTGCAAAATTTAGGTCAATGGAAAATGGATAAGATAAATATAATTACAATAAGGGAGAGATATGGCCATCAAGGATGCATCATTATACTACACTGAAGGGCATGACCCGAAGATGTACGCTCTGGAGACGGAGATAGCCCGTCATCTGGAGCTGAGCCTCGGCAAGAACAAGATAACGGTCACAGACAGGGATCTGTACAAGGCAGTTGCCCTTTCTGTCCGCGACAGGATGATCAGAAAGTGGATGCGTACACAGCAATACTATGTTAACCATGACGTGAAAAAGGTATTCTACCTTTCCATGGAATACCTCATGGGCAGGCTTCTTGCCACATCTCTGATCAACCTCGATTTCTATGACGAGTGCCAGAAAGTTGTTACTGCCATGGGCTTTGATCTCTCACGCATCATCAATCAGGAAGAGGACATGGGTCTGGGCAATGGCGGTCTTGGCCGTCTCGCAGCCTGCTTCCTCGACTCGATGGCGACGATGGAATATCCTGCCTATGGATACGGCATACGCTACGAATACGGCATTTTCAGGCAGGACATTCAGGACGGCTATCAGATAGAGAGGCCTGACAACTGGCTGCGCTACGGCTCTCCATGGGAGATCATGCGCCCTGAGCTGACATATCGCGTCCGCTTCGGCGGAAAGGTCACAAGCTATCTCGACCCAACCGGGCAGAGAAAATTCCAGTGGATAGATACTTCCGATGTGCTTGCTATGGCATACGATATACCAGTGCCCGGCTACAGGACAGACACTGTCAACAATCTCCGCCTCTGGCAGGCAAAGAGCACCCATGAGTTCGACTTCGAGGACTTCAATCAGGGCAATTACTTCAAGGCTGTGGAGTCTAAGAATCGTTCGGAGAATATATCCAAGGTCCTGTATCCCAATGACAATGTGGAATCGGGCAAGGAACTTCGCCTGAAACAGCAGTATTTCTTCGTGTCCGCAACACTTCAGGACATAATACGCAAATACAAGATCAATCACCGCAATATGAAGGAATTCCACAAGAAGAACGCCATACATCTGAATGACACACACCCCACTCTCGCCATACCTGAGCTTATGCGCATACTCGTCGACGAGGAAGGTCTGACCTGGGAGGATGCATGGATGGTGACAAAGGGCACATTCGCCTATACCAATCACACCATCATGCAGGAAGCACTGGAGAAATGGGGGCTTCCGCTCTTCGAAAGGCTGCTTCCGAGGCATCTTGAGATCATCTATACCATCAATATTCGTTTCCTCGAGAGGGTGAGATGGAGGACGAACAATGATCCGGGCAAGCTCTCCCGCATGTCGATTATTGAGGAGGGAAACCCAAAGAAGGTCAGGATGGCAAATCTCGCCATAATAGGCTCTCACAGCGTCAATGGCGTTGCAGCCCTACATACCGAGATTCTGAAGGAGACTATCTTCAATGACTTCTATAATTTCCAGTCGAAGAAGTTCAACAATAAGACCAATGGCATAACCCAGCGTCGCTGGCTGAGGAAGTCCAACTATCCGATGACCCTGCTCCTTGCTGAAACCATAGGCAAGGAATGGGTTACGGATCTCGATAGATTACGTGGACTGGAGCAGTTTGCAGACGACAAGATCTTCCACGAAAGATGGCGCAAGGCAAAGGAAGAGACACGCCAAAGATTCATCGCCTACCTCGACAAAGAATACCACCTCGGCGTCAACCCTGACTCGATTATAGATGTTCAGGTCAAAAGGATGCACGAATACAAGAGGCAGCTCCTGAATGCACTGCATGTTATCACAATGTACAATCGCATAAAGGACAATCCATCGGCGGCATTTGTACCGAGGACAATAGTATTCGGTGGCAAGGCTGCACCGGGCTATTTCGAGTCAAAACTGATCATCAAGCTGATCAATTCAATAGCCTCTGTGGTCAATCAGGATCCGGATATCGGTGATAAGCTCAAGGTGGTCTTCGTCAAGAATTACGGCGTATCCCTCGCCGAGATCATAATCCCTGCCACAGACCTTTCCGAGCAGATATCCACCGCAGGATATGAGGCATCGGGAACTGGCAATATGAAATTCATGCTCAACGGCGCAATCACCATAGGCACCCTTGACGGAGCGAATATCGAGATTAAGGAAGAGGTCGGCGACGAGAATATCTTCATTTTCGGTATGACAGCACAGGAGGTTCGTGATCTGCGGTCTTCGGGCTACAATCCCCAAGACATATACGGCAAGGACGAGGAGCTCCACCGCGCCCTTAACATGATCCGCGACTCCTATTTCAATCCATACGAGCCGGGGATTTTCCAGCCGTTATACGACAAGCTCATCTATGGCGGTGACTACTTCTGCCTTCTTGCGGACTATCGAGCATATATTGACGCACAGGAACGAGTCTCCGAGGCATTCACGGACAAAAAGCGCTGGACAAAGATGTCCATACTCAATACAGCCCGTGCAGGCAAGTTCTCCTCGGACAGGACAATACGCCAGTACGCCGAGGAGATATGGAAGATAAAGCACTGCCCCATTCTCGACGACGAGATATGCGAGGTGAGGTTCTAAGTAGAAGCTGACTCTTCAGGGGTACAAATATCAAAAAAGACGGGGCTTTCTGCCCCGTCTCTGTTTATGATAAATTATAGACGGATGTCTTGATGGTGCGCGCAGGTTTAGGTCGGCTCTTGATAATCTTCTGCAGCTTGCGGACAACTTCAGGGGAAAAGAATTCCTCTCCTGTTTCTACACAGACCTGAGCGGGTACATTTTCTATTATCACAAGCTCACCGTCGATTAACTTGGTGAAGCTGATATTCTTATCGATCATTGTACATTTCATAAATCATTCTCGCAATGAACCCCTTCGCCTCTTCCAAGTCAATAACCCTGGTTTTCCTTCTTCTTATGCTTTTTTTCGCTCTTCGATGTTCCTTTTCTGCCACTGTGAAGGCTGCACCCATTTGCTGTCGTAATTATTTTTTTATTCCAG
>NPIE01014834.1_pt1 | contig 12038 bp, 14 predicted proteins | sample 8637661 | NCBI WGS metagenome assembly NPIE01 (sample SAMN07420842, study PRJNA396082) | bioreactor metagenome | isolation source: sample BA12 brine-fed electro-methanogenic bioreactor BA | place: Japan: Kochi | collected 2016-12-09 | reverse complement strand
TATGAGACCGAGGCTGTGATGGAACAGTTTGTCAGTGCCGGATATGACGTAGTCGATTTTCAAGAAAACAGCGATATATATATCATCAACTCGTGTATGGTGACCAATACAGGTGAAAAAAAATCCAAAAAAATTATCAGACGACCAGCTCAAATCAATCCCGATGCGATTGTCATCGTTATGGGCTGTCTATCCCAACTCAAGGCAGAAGAAATGCTCGCAATCGATGGCGTTAAAATTGTCTTGGGCACAAAATATCGCGATCGGATTCTGTCTTTTCTTAATGATTATTTAAAACATGGAACCCCGCTAAACAAGGTTGAGAATTTGACGAAGTCAGACGCTTATGATCCTCTTTTCATCAGCGATTTCAAGCATCATCAGCGCGCCTTTTTAAAAATTCAGGATGGCTGCAACAATTTCTGTTCCTATTGCATCATCCCCTATACCAGAGGTCGAGTACGCTCAAAAGCTCGAGAGGTTGTCTTAAGCGAAGCAAAAAAACTTGTCTCTTCAGGTCATATCGAGATTGTGCTTACCGGTATTCATACCGGTGGTTATGGTGAAGATTTACCGGACTATTCCTTCGCATCTTTGCTAGCTGATTTGGAAGCCATCGACGGTCTAAAACGAATCAGGATTTCATCCATCGAAATCACAGAACTGACGGATGACGTGATAGACATCATTAGCCGTTCGACTAAAGTTGTCAATCATCTACACGTGCCGCTCCAAGGTGGAACAAATGCACTTTTGCAGGCGATATACCGCAAATACACAACCGCGCAGTTTGAACAACACATCAATGATCTACGCACTCGTATCAAGGATTTGGCAGTGACGACCGATATTATTGTCGGTTTCCCTGGTGAAACAGAAGCTGATATCGATACCACGATTGCCTTGGCGAAGCGTATTGATTTTCAAGAAATCCACGTCTTTCCATTCTCTAGACGTGAGGGAACCAAAGCTGCCAAGATGGCCAATCAGATTCCCGGTGATATCAAAAAAGCCAGAGTACATCGCCTACTATCGTTAAGCGATGAACTCAAAAGAGCACATATGCAACGACACATCGGTCAACGCAAAAGCGTTATTCCCGAACAGGTCAAGGATGGTTATCTACAAGGCCATACCCGAGATTACCTTCTGGTGCGATTCAAGGGAGATATGGCATTGATTGGTCAAGAAGTTAAATGCATTATTGAACGCATCGATGGCGACTATTGCTATGCAAAAAAGGAACCAAGTCTTTGATGACTAGGTTCCTTTTGTTTAGATTAACGACGCTTATTGGCTTTCTTAGCCTTGGCCTTTTCAACTTTGGCTTTAGCCTTTAACTCGCGCCTTGTCAGTTTGCGTTCCTTTTCTTTGCGTTTCCGTTTTTTCGGATTCTTGACAATGCTGTAGGTCAGTACGTATTCGTTGTCATGGTTGATGAAACGATAGGGTGCACCTTCATGGATATTCAGCGGCAACTCAAATAAGAAAGCGATGTAGGCATTAAGCATCTGATATTTATCGCAAGCCTTGAGAAGCCCTTTGACTTTGCGTTTGCTATACCAACGATAGAGGACTTTGTCCTGTTCGTCCAAAAGCGATATGACAATTTGATTTTTGTTTTTATCAGAAGTCGTAAAACTCTTAAGCAAGACCTGTTCAGGTATATTCTTGACATAGTAGTCAAAATACTTCTTGACTCTTCGCTTACCCTTACCCTTTAATGATTTATAGGTATTGGTCTGATCTCTTTGATAAAGGTTGATGATATCTTCATTAAGTAGGTTACCGTTGTATTTCTTGTTGATGGTTTTATCCATTTTACGATAGAATCGCTTATATCTAGCCGCATATTTTCCGCGATTGATAAAAACTGCCAAAAGAATGATGGCAACGATGATCCCCACAAAAATGATGATGACAGTTGTTAGATCCAAATCTGCCAGTGAAAACAGAAACCTCATGTTATCGCCTCTTTGTCGTGAATTTCGGTTACTCGATGGTATGACCGCTTGTTGGTTATAAACATTTTATCACAGTTATAGCGAAAATAAAACAATCAACAGAAAAAATGAGTTTACAAAAACAAGATTATTTAGTATAATGACTATGGTAAAGAAATGGGGTGAAAGCAATGGCAAAGACAGTCGTAAAAGACAACGAAACTATCGAAGATGCTCTTCGTCGTTTTAAGCGCGATGTATCGCGTGCTGGCACATTGGCTCAAGCCCGCAAAAAAGAGTACTATGACAAACCAAGTGTGACAAAAAAGTTGAAAGCCAGACAAAAAAAAGGCCGCAATAAGTAATCTCGTGGCTGTACTCAATGACAATTCTTTACCGGATTGTCATTCTTTTTTTCTTTCTCTTATGGCTTAGATATAGTATCTCAATCGCAAATTTGGTATAATATAGCAAAGGAGTGGATATCTTAGTGACAAGCATCTTAAAACGCGAGCATGATTTTGAGAATCTGAACGAAATGATTGAACTTTTCGGTTCGAATGATCGCAATCTCGAATTAATCAAGCGTCTCTATCAAGTGGACTTATTTTCCAATAATAAAGATATTGTTATCGACACAGAAAACGAGCAGATTATCGTTCGGATTTCGGCATTGGTCGATATTCTGATTCAATTGATTAGACGTCATATCGCCTTTAGCGAACGCGATATTATTTATATCAAACAACTGATCGATGATGGTTGTGAAAAAGATATCTTGGATCTCTTTACTGAAAGAAAAGAAGTTATCAAAACCTTGACGGGAAAACCGATTTTTCCCAAAACACTTAATCAAAAACGCTATATCAAGGCAATCGAAGAGAGTACGATCATTTTTGGTGTCGGACCAGCTGGTACTGGAAAAACCTACCTTGCCGTTTTAATGGCACTTAAAAAGTTGAAGGAAAACCAAATCAAGCGCATTATTCTGACCAGACCCGCGGTTGAAGCCGGGGAAAGTTTAGGCTTTTTACCCGGTGATTTGAAGGAGAAGGTCGATCCCTATCTTAGACCTCTATACGATGCTATGTATGAGATTTTGGGTGTCAAACAAAGTACCGATTATATTGAACGCGGCATCATCGAAATCGCACCGCTCGCTTATATGCGAGGTCGAACGCTTGATAACGCCTATGTCATTTTGGACGAAGCCCAAAACACAACCATTAATCAAATGAAACTGTTTTTGACCCGTTTGGGCTTTGGATCAAAAATGATTGTGACCGGTGACATCACCCAAAGCGATTTGCCGAAACATATGGTTTCCGGCTTGGTCAGGGCCGCTGAAATTCTTCGAGATATCGATAGCGTCAACATCCTTTACTTCGATGACAGGGACGTTGTGCGACATCCTCTGGTGCAAACCATTATCAAGAGGTTCAGCAATGATTAAAATCAATTTTGTTAATCAGTATGATCAGAAAAAAACCTACAAACGCCTCATTGTCAGCGTCCTGAAAAAAGCTTATAAGGTCTTGGGGATGCGTGAAAAAACAATCGTTTCCGTGGTGTTGGTTGACGATCAAACCATCCATGAACTCAACAGAACATACAGACAAATCGACAAACCGACCGATGTCCTCAGTTTTGAAAATACCGACGACCTTTATGAAATCGGTGATATCTTCATCTCTTTGGATACTGTCGTAAAACAAGCTGAAACATTAGGACACGGTTTCGACTATGAGTTAATCTATCTAGCCATCCACGGCTTCTTGCATTGCTTAGGTTATGATCATATCGATGATCAAGATGCAGCCGTGATGGATGCGATGCAGAAAATNNAAATAATCAGTCATACAAAATACAAGGAGTTCCTATGAAAAAACTATACGATATTGCCAAAGAAAACATCAAACATTCCTATTCTGTCTATTCACACTTCCCGGTATCCGCCGTGCTTGAACTAAAGAACGGTGAGATCTATAAAGGTGTCAATATCGAGAATGCGTCTTTTGGTTTAAGCAATTGCGCTGAACGCAGCGCACTCTTTTCCGCTTACTCCAACGGTGTCAAAAAAAGCGACATTAAACAGATTCTCGTCTATACAAGTAAAGATCATTTTGTCTCACCCTGCGGCGCTTGTCGTCAAGTCATGAGAGAGTTGATGGACGATGATACCCCAGTGATTTTCGCCAATGGGAAGGGCGAGTTCAAAACCGTCATCAACAAGGATTTATTGCCCTACGGCTTTACTAAAGAGGATTTTTGATGTTTAAATCGGGATTTGTATCAATCATCGGCGAACCCAATGTTGGAAAGTCGACCCTTTTAAACAAAATACTTAATCAAAAAGTAGCCATCGTTTCGAGCAAACCACAAACCACCAGAAACGTTTTTTCTGGCATTTATAATGATGATCAAGCACAAATCATTTTTATGGACACACCCGGGATTCATCGCGCTAAAACCCGTCTTGGCGAATACATGAGTTCAGCTGCCATATCGACAGTGAAATCTGTAGATTTGGTGCTTTTTTTGGTGAATGCGTATGATGATGTATTGGAAGAAAATATCAACATTCTCAATGGGTTGAAAGGTGTTAAAACGCCAATTTTCCTCATCATTAATAAGTTGGATACGATCAAGGATTTCGAGCGCTTGACCGAAGCGGTCGAAGCTTATAAAAAAGCTTATCCATTTAAGGCGGTCTTCGGCATTTCCGCCCTGACGGGTGAGCATGTCGATCTGCTGATGCTTGACATCAAAAAAGAGTTGCATGAAGGACCCAAATACTATCCCGATGGCGAAATCTCAGATCGCCCAGAAACCTTCCTGATACAGGAGTTCATCAGAGAGAAAATCCTTGAGTTGACCCATGAGGAAGTTCCTCACTCCGTCATGGTTTACATTGAACAATTAGAAGAAAAAAGACAACTGACGAGTATCATGGCGACCATCGTGGTGGAACGGAAGTCGCAAAAGGGGATTTTAATTGGAAAACAGGGAAGAATGCTCAAAATGATCGGCACAAAGGCACGCAAGGATATCGAAGATTTACTGCAAAGACAGGTCTATCTCGAACTCTTTGTCAAAGTCGAAGCTGATTGGCGAAATCGCGAGCATTATTTAAAAAACTATGGTTATAAACCAGATCAAAACCGGTGAGTCAAGTGGAAGAGATAAACGGCTTAATACTTAAGAAAATCGACTATAAGGAAAGTTCATGCATTGCCTATATTTATACTGAAAACGGCTTGGTCAGCGTGCTCGTTCACGGCGCTCGGAAAATGAACAGTAAGCATCTGAATCTGATTCGCATCATGCAGAGCGTCAAGCTTCATATCTCTGGCAAAGACTTAAAAGTTTTACGAGATGGGGATGTGATGAGGTCTTATCCCCAAATCACCGATGATTTGGAGAAACAGACTTACATGACACATTTACTCGAGCTGATTTACAGTTTTGCCCAGCACGAGCATGATCATCAAAAACTCTATCACTTTTTGATGAAGATTATCGACAAGGTTGCCAATGTAGAGACCTATATCCCATATATCAATATGGCTGAACTTAAACTACTCTATCTACTTGGCGTCAATCCCTTATTCAAACACTGCGTCAGCTGTGATCGAAATGATCATTTACGATTCTCAGTGGTTGCGGGCGGGATGTGCTGTCCAGATCATCTCGACCAACCATCTGACGTCAAAGAAGAGGTATTACAGGCAATGATGATGCTTTATTACTTCGATTTGTCCAACGATCAGATGGAAGAGATTCCCGAGAAAACACTGATGGGGTTAAGACAGGTTTTAGATGATTACTATGCATATCATCTCAACATCAAAACGAAATCACGTCAATTGCTAAAAGGTCTTATCGGATATTGATAGGTCCTTTTTCATGAAATATAATGAATTATATTTCTATGAACTTGACTTTAAGAGACAATGTTCATATAATTATACTGGTGAAGTATGCAAAAAAAAATGAGAGGATGAGACATTTGAAATACACATTAGAGCAGTTAAACGCCTACGCCAAGCGCTATGGCTTCATTTATCAGGGATCAGAAATCTATGGCGGTTTGGCCAATACTTGGGACTACGGACCTTTGGGCGTAAATCTCAAAAACAATCTAAAAAAGATGTGGTGGGAACTATTTGTCTCAAAGAATCCTCACAACGTCGGACTGGATTCATCGATTCTCTTAAACCCCAAAACCTGGGAAGCCACTGGCCATGTCAGCGGCTTCAAAGATCCTTTGATGGATTGCAAAATCTGTAAGGCCAGACATCGTGCCGATCAACTGATTGCGGCAGCGTCCAAGAACGAAGTAGATGCAGATGGCTGGGATTATCAAAAAATGTATGACTATATCCTTGAGAAAAAAATTCACTGCCCAAATTGCGGCGGTTTTGACTATACCCCGATACGAGAGTTTAATCTCATGTTCAAGACACAACTTGGTGTGACAGAGGATTCCACCAATGATATTTATCTGCGGCCGGAGACTGCCCAAGGCATTTTCTTGAATTTTAAAAATGTGTTGCGAACATCTCGTAAAAAAGTACCCTTTGGCATCGGTCAAATCGGTAAATCTTTTCGTAACGAAATTACACCAGGCAACTTTATTTTTCGGACCAGAGAGTTTGAACAGATGGAGTTGGAGTTTTTCTGTCAGCCCGGTACTGAACTTGAATGGTTCGCTTATTGGAAGAAGTTTTCTCTCGATTTTCTAAAAACCGTTGGTATCGGTGAAGAAAACATCAAATTCTATGATCATCCGAAGGAAAAACTATCCTTCTATTCCAACGCAACCACCGATATTCTCTACAACTATCCCTGGGGATTTGATGAGTTATGGGGAATTGCATCGAGAACCGATTACGATTTGACAAGACACCAGGAGTATTCTGGCGAAAAGATGGATTATCTTGACCCGGCAACCAATGAAACGTATATCCCCTATGTCATCGAGCCTAGTTTGGGCGTGGATCGCTTATTGCTGGCTGTATTACTGGATTGCCTTGAAGAAGAAACGCTTGAAGGCGGGGAAACAAGAACTGTCTTGAGAATCAACAAACAACTTGCGCCTCATCAAGTGACGGTGCTTCCGCTTGTGAAGAAGTATCAGTCAGACAAAGCTTTAGAGGTCTACCAACAACTGTTGGAGGATTTCGAGGCGACCTATGATGATACCGGAAACATCGGCCGTCGATATCGTCGCGCTGATGCAATCGGGACCCCTTACTGCGTGACCATTGATCAGGAAACCCTGGAAAACGAAACGGTGACCATTAGGGAACGAGATACAATGGAACAGATTCGCGTACCCCTGTCAGACCTTAACGAAACATTGCGACAAGCATTTAGAAAATAAACCAAAAACAGAAGGTGAAGAGATGGCAAAAATCAGCCAAAAAACGATTGACTTAATTAAAGATTCGGCTGATATTGTTGATGTCATCAGTGAGTATGTACCACTGCAGGCAGCTGGCAAGAACATGAAGGGACTCTGTCCTTTTCACAGCGAAAAGACACCTTCTTTTTTTGTCAGCAAAGAACGTCAGATTTTCAATTGCTTTGGCTGTGGTGAAAAAGGAAATGCGATTACTTTCATACAGAAGTATAAGCACCTGTCTTTTGTAGAATCCTTGCAGTATCTTGCGGATAAATACCATGTCGACATTGAATTTGACGATCAGAAAAGCCGACAAAATCAAAGTCAGAGTCTTTACCGAGCCAACGAGATGGCCCTACAGTTTTTCTCACTCAACTTATTGAATATGGCTTCTGGAAAACCAGCGCTTGACTATCTCGTCAGTAGAGGCTTGGACCTTCAAACCATCCAGAATTTCGATTTAGGATATGCGCCTAAAGATAGTCATGCCTTACTTGAACAGTTGGGCAAGGATTTTCAAGCACTGGAACTTTATAATGCGGGTTTGATTAATAAGGGCGATGGAGATTATTACGACCTTTTCCGTAACCGTATCATGTTTCCGATTCGCGACGAGCAGGGCCGCGTTATTGCCTTTAGCGGCCGCGTCTTCAAAGACGAGGACAATCCGGCAAAGTATGTCAATACAGGACAAACGGATATCTTTGTCAAAAGCTTTGTTTTATACAACCTTGACAAAGCGCTACCTCATATTCGACAACAGGGCCGCGTGGTATTGATGGAAGGATACATGGATGTTATCAAAGCAAATATCGCCAATGTCAAAGAAACCGTCTGTTCGATGGGCACCCAACTTACGGCCGATCAAGCACTCAAACTTAAGCAATACACCGATAACGTGATTATTTGCTATGACGGCGATCGAGCCGGAAAAGAGGCAACCTACAAAGCGCTCAAGATGCTTGAACAAGCCAAACTCAACGTTAATATTGTTCTTATGCCTGACGGCATGGATCCAGATGAGTATATTTCAAAACATGCGGATTTTGCATCCTACATCGATGAACACTTGATTGACCAGTATGAGTTTGTCTATCAGATGATTTGTGAGAGAAAAGACTTGACAAAGGCTGTGGATATCGAAGCAGCAAAGCACCAATTATTTGATTTTTTCAGTAAAACCAGTGGCACCATCAGAGATATCTATTTCAATAAATTTGCCAATGACACCTTGGTTAACATCGATACACTGATGGGCGACTATCGACAAAACTTAATTAACGAACGAATTCAGAGTGGCTTCAAGCAACAGACTTTGAAGAAAAAGGCTAATCCAAAACAGATGCCTAAGTTCAAGAAAGCAGAGGAGAAAATCATCAATTACATGATGAAAGACCTTTACTATCGCCAAGAAGTCAGCGCCAAGCAAACTCAGATTTTCTTCAACCATAAGCCTTACTGGATGATCTTTAACGAAGCCTTGGAAAAGCATAAGACTTTTTCAAGTGGTAATTTTGTTGTCGCAGTCAAAGCGGCGCTATCTGAGCAAGTTCGCAACGACTTAGACGCCATTCTTCTACCGGATGACTATGATTACACCCATGAAGAATTTGAAGCATGCATTAGCATACTGGAAGAGGCAAAGATAAACGACGACATGGAAGTCATGATTGATCAGTCAAATCAGCTTCTCCGAGAAAACAAAACAGAGGCATATAAGCAATTATCAAAACAAATTTTGGAAAAACGTAAATATTTACATGAGATCATAGAAAGGAGACGTCATGGAAAAAACGCAAATCATCAGTAAATTAGAAGAAATCTATCAAGAAAAAGGTCATTTGACCAACGAGGTGATTTTCACTTATCTGGACAAGAAAGCGAAAGATTTCGATCAAATCGTTGAGGCGTTGGCTAAAAAAGGCATGCTGCCGGAAGAGTTCTTCGACATGGTTGCCAATCAGAAAAAGAAGAAAAACGTCATCAATCTCGATGAACTCGATGATACAGCGCTTGATGACAATGAACTGAGAATCAACCAAGATTTCTCTAAAGAAGTCAACGAACAGTTAATGAAAGAAAAACAGTTTGATGCCATGGTGTCGATTAAAGTCGATGATCCTGTTCGTATGTACCTTAAAGAAATCGGCCGAGTCGATTTATTGACAGGTGAAGAAGAGTATGAATTAGCGGTTTTAGTTGACCGCTCCAAAAAAGCTAAGCAGGAAATTGAATACAAGCGTGCAGAAGGTATTGACATCACACGTGAAGAATTGATTGAGTATGAAGACTTAATGCGCCGCGGAGAGTTTGCGAGTCAAAAACTCGTCGAAGCAAATCTTCGTCTTGTTGTATCGATCGCGAAACGCTATGTCTCCAGAGGACTGCAGTTCTTGGATTTAATCCAGGAAGGCAACATGGGTCTCATCAAAGCCGTCGGCAAATTCGACTACACTAAAGGTTATAAGTTTTCAACTTATGCCACGTGGTGGATTAGACAAGCAATTACACGCGCCATCGCCGACCAAGCCAGAACCATCAGAATCCCCGTACACATGGTTGAAACCATCAATAAAATGGTGAGAACGCAACGAACATTGACGCAGAAATTAAAGCGCGAACCAACACAGGAAGAAGTCGCAGAAGAAATGGGCATTTCTGTGGATCGCGTCCAAGCGATTCAAAAAACCGCTCAAGAACCGATTTCGCTTGAATCACCGGTGGGTGAAGAAGAGGATTCATCACTTGGCGATTTCATCCCCGATGGTGACATTTTGACACCCTATGAGTTTACTTCGAAAGAAATGCTAAAAAGAGAGTTAGATGCTGCATTAGGCACCTTAACCGATAGAGAAGAGAAAGTCCTTCGCATGCGATTTGGTTTATTGGATGGCAAATCCAGAACTTTGGAAGAGGTCGGTAAAGAATTCAATGTGACCCGTGAACGCATCAGACAGATTGAAGCTAAGGCCATTCGCAAACTCAGAACACCGACAAGGTCGAAAAAATTGAAGGACTTCCACAAAGGCTATCATAAATGATACTGTCAAAGCGTTTAGAAGTATCTGCACAATTTACCAAAGGTTTTGATTGCCTTGCGGATTGCGGGACCGATCACGCCTATCTGCCGATCTATTGTGTCAGTCAGTCATATGTCAAGAAGGCGATTGCCTCTGACAATAAGGTTGAACCGTTAAATCACGCGAAACGTCACATCAAAGCAGCTGGCCTTGAACTTGAGATTAAAACAATCTTAGCCGATGGGTTGCCTTATCTTGACGAGCATATCGACGTCGTTTCAATCCTTGGCATGGGCGGCCATCTGATGTTTGACATTCTAGTGAATGCCAATCTTACTTACGTCAAACGCCTGATCTTGTCCCCAAACTCAGATCCACAGATGATCCGAGCATACTTGCAAGAACATGAGTTCTGCATCGCTGATGAACGCATCATTGAAGATCACAGCAAGTTCTATCAAGTCATTGTTGCTGAACCTGGCGAGATGACGCTAACGGATACCGAGAAGGAGTTCGGGCCACTCATTATCAAGAATAAATCAGAAACATTCAAGAAATATATCGACAAGCAATTAAAACAACTTCAGCATGCTTTACCGAACATCACCAATCCCAACGAACAGAAAAAGGTCAAAGATAGGATTGCTTTGCTAAAGGAGGTATTACAGTGAATGCAGTAGACATTATCAGATATTTTGAGTCCAAGTACCCGACAGATTTAGCCTATGAATGGGATAATTGCGGACTTCAAATTGGCACCTTGAATCTTAAAACAAAAAAAGTGTTGATTACGCTGGATGTAACCAAGGATGTCGTTAAGGAAGCCATTAAGCATAAAGTTCAACTTATCATTTCTCATCACCCTTTGATGTTCAAGCCGATGCAGACCATTATTTTCGATTCTCCTCGCGGATGGATTGTTAAAAACCTGATTCAGCATAACATTGCCGTTNNACGAATTTTGATGTCGCCGATGGCGGTATGAACGACATTCTGGCATCAAAGTTGGATTTGCGTGAGGTTGCCTTGCTCGATGATGAAAACAATATCGGTCGCTTTGGTCAAATCAAGCCAATACCGATGAGTGATTTCATAGCCTTCTTCAAGAAAACCTTTGATTTAGACCATATCAAAATCATCGGTAAAACAGATAAAACCATACGAACCGTTGCCATCTCCGGTGGTAGTGGTAGTCATCATATGTATGCAGCCAAACGTAAGAACTGTGATGTTTACATTACCGGTGATGTGACCTACCATACGGCATTGGATGCAGAACAACTGGGACAAACAATGATTGACGCCGGACATCACATCGAGATTGTTTTCGTCGAGGCTGTTCATCAAGACTTGAGTCAGATGTTTCCCGAGGTTGAGTTTATCAAGTCTCAGGTAAACACTAATCCTTATATAGCCTATTAAAAATTGAGTGAAAAACTCAATTTTTTTTTGAAAACAAGCGTTAGGACTTGATTGTTAAATTGCTTTGTGATAATATATATTTGAACTTCAAAATATTTGAAAAACAAAATAAAGGAGATACTATGGGTAAGATAGGTGTAGCAGTATGCGGCAATTCGGGGCTTGATTATTTGGTTCATGACAAAGAAATTAGAATTTTCAGATCATTATTGATTATTGAAGACAAAGAATATGAAGATTTCGTCG
>NPIE01001104.1_pt1 | contig 12041 bp, 16 predicted proteins | sample 8637661 | NCBI WGS metagenome assembly NPIE01 (sample SAMN07420842, study PRJNA396082) | bioreactor metagenome | isolation source: sample BA12 brine-fed electro-methanogenic bioreactor BA | place: Japan: Kochi | collected 2016-12-09 | reverse complement strand
CTCATAGTGGAATCACCATAGATCTATTGAACTTCACAATTGTTAACTTTTTCGACCATGATGATATAGCCATCAGGTGAATACTCTGCCGGGAAGGATGCCCATCAATGGACATGATTGTCTGCCAGATGAATAATCACATAACTGATTTAGGTGATCTCTTCCGAAATACTCGATTATAAAGGATCATACGAAAAATACGTATGGAGGAGAAAGGAAAATGATGATCACGATCAAGGCATTTGCACGTTTCAGGGAGATACTCGGATCAGAGACCACCTGTGAAGTGGCTGACGGAACAACACTCGCAGCACTGATTCAGGAGATCGCCCGGAATAACCCGAAGATGAAGACATCCCTGTATGATGATGACGGCACCCTTCGCCGCTACATTATCCTGATGCAGAACAAAAAGCGGGTGAACCACAGTGAGATTGAGTCGATCATCCTCAATGATGGCGATGAGATTGCACTCTATCCACCAGTTGCCGGAGGCTGAAGAGAATGGTTGTTACAGTTACCCAGGAAGACTTTGATATCAACAGGCTGATCGAGGAGAGAAAAGCCCCCGATATGGGCGCAATGGTCTCATTTATCGGGATCGTCAGGGATGACGGGATCGAGCGGATCGAGCTTGAGGCACACCAGGAGGTCGCCGTGGAAGAACTCGAAGCAATCCGTGACGAGGCATTCGCGAAGTTTCCGATCAAATCCATTGATATCATCCATAGGATAGGGGATCTGAAGGTAGGTGACAATATTGTCCTAATCCTTGTCGGGGCAGGCCACAGGCGGGAAGCATTTGAGGGATGTGAGTACATCATCGAACGGCTGAAGGAACGGGTCCCGATCTGGAAGAAGGAATATACAAAAGACGGAGAGCGGTGGGTGCAGGGAGAGCACCATTAACCATCCCTACTCCCCTTCACCAGAGCGTCCCGTCTGCCATCTCCGCATACTCGCATTCCTCGCACATACGCCCCAGGGCATCCCACTCACGATCGGTATAGGGTCCAAGTGAATCCTTCCCGCAGTACTCACAGGTGCGATACCGGCAGGGCGAGGTGTCGGTTTTTGGCGAAAGGGTCGAAAGAATGCGTTCAAGGATGCCCATTCGTCACTCTCTCAAGGGGATAGTTTCTCATCCAGAATACGCTTCATTCTTTGGAACGCCACAAGATGATCTTTGAGAACCTCGGGATTGAGCTCCCCTACCAAGTCAAAAGACACTTTGCCCTTTGAATATGGTTGGGTAGTATTTCGTGTGGCCTGCATCAGTTGATCCTGTATGTCATGGCGATTTCGCCCCTCAATCCCTGAGAGGGGCGGAAGAGCAGATTCCTGAAGGGTTCCGCGCCTCCTGTAATACTCCTTCAGAGTATCACGATCTGAAGTGATCCACGTCTCCATACAGGTAGTCATCAGGAGGACATTCTCGTCATCCGAACAATCAGGCCTATCCCAATCATCACGTCCCTTAAGGTGTTCCCAGGGTTTTTCTGGATTCTTCACCGGATCTTCGCTATCAATCAGCATAGCAACATAATCCAAACGGGGCTCTTGTAATCCTATTGTAAAATCAGTATATGTGCTATTACGACTGCCACAGGCCACTAACCTTGGCATCCTGCCTGAATACCCCATTTTTCTGAATAATCTATTGAAGCCTTCCTGACACTTTATCTTCAGAGCCTTTGAATCCTGCCTCCCGCCTCCCCCTTCAAGATAGATTTTGACACTCACCAGCGTTTCCCTCCGATCTCTCCCTTAATCCAGAGGTCACCAAGACTATAGCGTTCAAGCCATTCTTTCAGATCATCTTGTTTTAGTCTCTGCATTTTTGTACCTTTATCTCTCTTCTCACAGACGATTACAGACTCAGGAGTATCAGTAAGCGCATCAACCAGAATCTCAGAATGGGTGGTCACGATCAACTGGCATCTCGTTGATGCAGACACCAGTAAATCCGCAAGTGTCGGGAGAACATCAGGATGCAGACCAAGCTCGGGTTCTTCAATACAGATGAGTGGTGGGGGATTGGGATGACAGAGAATAGCAAGGAGACAGAGGTACCTGAGAGTTCCATCCGATAGCCTTGTTGCAGGGATGTCAATTGATCCTTCTTTCAGGTACACCTGTACACCGCCTCCATCGACAATCTGAACATGATAATCATCGATCTCGGGATACAGAGCATTAAGGGCCGCAAGAATTACGTTTTTATCATTTAATTCAAGTTTATTCAGGATCAGAGCAAGGTTTTCACTACCAGCAGTCAGGTATTGTGATGGCAGGTCGGTCTTTTGTGGCTGGCGTAGAGGAGTATAACGTCCAAACGTCCAGTCACGATATATATGAAATCCGCCATATAAATCTGTCAGAGCAGTCAGAACAGGGTAATAATAGGGATCTTTTACCTGAGAGAGAACTGATCGTTCAGGATCTATTGTATCTCGGGGAAGCTCGCGCACATCTCCACCATCAACTTCAGAGACCTGCATCGATTCGGATCTGGCTCTTCCCTTTAGCCGGATAAATCCTGCATCATTCCGATAGTAATAGTACGGTTCATTATATCCAGAATAGGGTTCATTTGTCTCGATTCGCTCAGCTGTCACTTCAAACCGGCGTCCATGTTCCCGAAATGATATGCTATGGCGAATAGGCATCCTGGGATGATCAGGTAGGGAAACTGTTGCTTCAATAGTGGCTGTCGGGCTTGTTGCACCCTTCCATAACCAGTCTCTGACACCACCTGTCTCCCTGACCGGAGCTGAGAGATCCTTTGGAGCAGCCGCAAGCAGGCTGATTGCTTCGATAAGATTGGACTTCCCGGAGCCATTTGGCCCAATAAGAACATTCAGTGAAGATAAAGGGATAGGTTCGGTATCCGGACCAAATGAGAGGATATTTTTCAGGTATAATTCTCGTAAAACGGGTTCTTTCATATTCGTTTATTCACCCTCCATACACTCTTATAAGATGCACGGATTATAAATAGTCCGCCTCATCATCCCAAAGAGGTGATCTCTCTCCATACCTCCAATCCGAGACCACAACCCTCACTATCGATCCCCTCCAAACACCATTCCAGGCAGACACACCTCCGCCTCATCCTCTATGGAATCCTCACCTGGCTCATCCCCATCAGAATCTCACTCTTCCTGTATGGGCCGGACGGAAACACTCACTATCGGAATATTCACCTTCAAAAGCCTGATGATCATCTCAGGTGCCGCAACAGGCGCACTACTCATATACCTGTACCTGAGAAGCCTCCCTTCTGGCACGAACTGGCTTACTGCCGGGGCAACTATCGGCATTTCCTGGCTTTTGATCAACTGGACACTTGACCTTGTTGTGATGGTCGCTCTCTTTGGGATGGGTGGTCCGGAGTGGTTTATTGAGATCGGCTCCCGGCACCTGGTCATCCCTGCAATGGCAATCCTTGCCGGGGCTACGGCTGAGCCTGGTAGAGAGAAGGAATAAGGAGGAGGAGGAGAGTGTGATCGGCTCTTAAAACCCGATCCCGCAGGAATGCCCATGCTTCCTGAAGTACTGCTGGTGGTACTCTTCAGCCGGCCAGAAGTGAGCGGCAGGCAGAATTTCTGTCACGATCGACCTGCCAAACCTCCCGGATCGATCCATACGTTCCCGCGACGCTGTCGCTTTCTCCTCCTGCTCTTTGGAATGGGTGAAGATGGCAGAGCGGTACTGGCTCCCGATATCCGGCCCCTGCCGATCCTTTGTCGTTGGGTCATGGAGGGACCAGAAACAGATCAGCAGGTGATCGTACGTGACAAGAGCCGGATCATATGTCACTTCGACTGCCTCTGTATGCCCAGTTCTCCCGTTACATACCTCCTCATAGGTCGGGTTGTCGGTATTTCCACCGGTATATCCGACACGGGTCGATATGACACCGGCAAGATCCGCAAAGGCTGCCTCCACCCCCCAGAAACAGCCCGCAGCAAATGTTGCTATTTCATGTTCAGACATACTAACATTCAGGCGAATCGTTCAAAACGCTCTTTTGACACCTTGCAGATGGGACAGGTCTCGGGCGGTTTCTCCCGTGCACAGAGATATCCACAGACCCGGCAACGCCAGACCGGCAGAGAAAAACCACCCGCCAGACTCCCCGATCCGGCCTTCTTCCGCTCACTCCGTGGAGGGCGGCGTTCCGGGATAGCTCTCAGCTCTTCGCTGCCGCTTCGAACCGCTTCTGTTACATAGAGTGAGCAGTAGCAGGCACCAAAATCATCGAGATCAGAGTCCCGGTAATCACAGGGGCAGATGATATCAAGATCCTCCTCTTTCCTTCCAAAGGAGAGGCGGCAGGGGCAGGCAGGATATCCATACCTTTTGGTATTCACGATCAGCCCTTTGACAAGTGCCCGCACCGCATCCCGATCAGGGCTCAAATGATACCCATGACTCTCAGCATCTTTTGTGAGCTCCTGTTCTAGAGCGTCAATCTCCTCTTCTGTAGGATCATATGTCATCGTCCAAACACTCTCCGAATCTCTTCTTCCTTATACCCGATAATGGCATCTTTTCCATTGATCACCAGCGTCGGAAACGATCCCGCAGGGTTGAATCGCTCAACTTCATTGATCGCCGCCTCAATCTCTTCTGGAGGGAGGAGATCTGCATAGACATACCGAAACTTCACCTTCAGGCTCTGGAGGAGTTCTTTGGTCATCGCACACCAGCGGCAGGTGGAGAGGGCATAGAGCACCAGATCCCCCCGGTCTTCTCCGTCAACTTCGGTATATTCCATAGATATCCAGACAGATGTCAGAAGCCTTAAGAATTTCGGAAGAGACAAAACAGTATGACGAAGAGATCGCAGGATGATGCCATCACCGTCCTCTCAGTTATTCTCATCATCCTTGCAGGGGTGGCAGGGACCATCGTTCTCATCCATATCATTGCCCCCCATCACACCGGCACCCCGCACGGTCTTGTCGCAATGGCAGTTCGCGAATCCGGGGACTCGGTTCGTTTGGCCGGAGATCTGGTCGGCTACTCTTCTATTCCACGCACCGTATCAGGTTTTGATATCAGGCCACGGAAGACTGATGAACATGCAATAGGGGCCATACAGGTATCGATCTCACCGATCATCGGAGATATGGCGATCGACATGGATTACACCCGGATCAGTATCATATCCGGCACCACTGAGACGCACCTCACCCGGAAGAAAGCATCACCCCTCAATCCAGGAGACTGGGCGATCATCTCCCGGTATGGCTATCTCCCGTTTAGATCGGCAAATGATGATGATATCCTCCATGCAGGCGAGGCATTCGATCTCCTCATCACCCTGCCAGAACCACTCTATCCCGGGGAGCGCTTCACCCTTGTGATTGCACCCGCCGGGGGCATGCCTCTTCGTATCACAAAAACGGTGCGTGAGAGAGTGACTGCTGTCACCACTATCTCCAACTGACTGACAATCCAAAGGGTTATCAGATATAAATCCGATGCATAATCATACCAGAGGGATCCGATTGACCGATACGAACAAGCCAGGAATATCAGAGTATGAGATTCTGAAACGAACCTTCAATGCAATAGAAGATCCAATCTTCTTCCTTTCACCCGATAGTACCATCCTCCATGCCAACCCGGCATCAGCAACACTTCTCAATATACCGCTTGAAGAGATAGTCGGATCACACTGCTATCAGATCGTCCACCATACACCAGCAAATATCCGCGGATGCCCCTTCATCCAGGCGAAGAAGACAAAGAAGCGTGAGAGCTACACAGTGAATCTTGGATCTCACTGGTATCAGGTTTCAGTCGATCCGGTCTTAGACAATGATGGGGAGTTCATCGGTGCTGTACATATTCTCACAAATATCGACTCAATCAAAAAGATCCACGAACTGAGGGCTTTTCTTGGAGCGGTCATCGAGACAACACCTGATCCGATCATCGGCGAGACACCTGATGGGTATGTCATCTCATGGAATAAGGGTGCTGAGGAGACATTCGGATACACTGCTGAGGAGATGATAGGGGAGAGTATCCAGCGTATCATCCCGGAAAAACTCAGGCAACAGTATCTGGATTATCTTCGAAAAGTGCAGAGGGGAGAGCGGGTTGAGGAGATCGAAACCCGCCGGATCAGGAAAGATGGGGAAGAGATCGAACTCTCACTCTCACTCTCCCCAATCCTTGACGAACGCGGGATCAGCACAGGGATCGCCGTTATCATGCATGATCTGACCGAGATCAAAAAAGCGCAACGGGCACTCCTTGCATACATAACAGAAGCAGCACTCCGTTTGAAGAACCCGATCGAGATCATCGCACGCACGATTGAGGAGATCACCGATCTTCACACAGCAGGTGAGATCGATGATGAAGAACTCAATACAAGCCTTATGATCCAGGTACGCCACGCCGAGAAAGTAATAGAAAATGTCAGGGAACTTCAGCAGGCGATTGTACTTGAACTCGATGAGATCCCACAATCATATCGGAAATTCCTTATGGACGAGGAGTAATCGGATGGATATAATAGAATCAGATGACTCGGCGATATTCCTCTATATATCAGATCCCGCCCGGATGAAGCAGACCAATCTGGATATTGTTGCAAACCTGACAGCCAGAGATAAATCATGTATCATCATTACCACAAACATCCCCTCATCGATTTTGACGAAACTCTATTCAAAAAACGGGATCCCGATGGATAAGATCTATTTCATCGATGCGATCACCAAATACTCGCTTGGCTCCATACCAGCGGGAGTTCCAAACACAACCTTCACCTCAAACCCGGGAAACCTTACAGAACTCGGCATTGCCATCTCGGAAGCCCTGAAGAAGAGAAAAGGAGATACTGCACTCATATTTGACTCGATCAGCACCCTCCTTATCTACCTCTCCTCACCAAATATCTCAAAATTCATACATTTTATCTCCAACAAGATCCGGCTCCTCGATTTAAAGGGAGTCTACCTGAGTGCCGAGAAAGGACTTGATCCACTTCTTTTAGCACAGATCAGTTCAATTGTCGATGAGGTCATAGAGCAGCAAAAAGAGTGAGAGGACGAAGGGAGCTCTTAGCCAAAGAGCTCCCATGATGCCTCAAGTGCCGCCACCGCAGGGAGTTTTTTGCCGGTAAGAAACTCGATACAGGCGCCCCCGCCTGTGGAGAGATGTGAGTAGGATGATTCAAGCCCCATCTTCTCGATCACTGCCGCCGTATGCCCTCCGCCAACAACTGAGAACTCGACTGTTGAAGCGGCACGGATAAGCTCATAGGTGCCGATCGCAAAGTCCGGATCCTCAAAAACACCGGCGGGACCATTGAAGACAATTGTCCCCTGTGTCTGGATCAGGGAGACCATTGATTGGATCGAGCCACTCCCGAGATCGAGGATCGGCACATCATCTGGTATCTGATCAACAGGATACTCAACCCGCTGCCCATCTTCCCGGACGGCAACAGACTCCGGCATCACCACTTGATCACCATATGATGAGAGGATATGCTTTGCCTTCTCGATCTCACTGGAATAACCAAGACTTTCGATCAGCTGGCGGGAAGGGCGGCCGATCTCGATTCCGGATGCCGCAAGAAAGATATTCCCGACAACCCCTATTGCCAGGATCTGATCAGCAATTCCGTTTGTAAGCACATGCTCTGCAACTGCAATCGAGTCATCCACTTTTGTACCACCCAGAATGAAGGTGATCGGGTGAGGTGCACCTGAGAAGACCTTTGAGAGCATCAAGACCTCGCGTTCCATCAGGAGTCCGGCAACCGACTTCATCGCCATCGGGAGTCCTACCATCGACGGTTGCGACCGGTGCGCGGTGCCGAAGGCATCATTGACGAAGAGGTCACCCCTCTCCGAAAGCATACGGACGAGATGTGTCTTCTTTGCCTCTTCAGGCTTCATCGTGAGGTTCTCCTCTGCATTGAAGCGGAGGTTTTCGAGCATTATTACCTCGCCATTCCGGAGTGAAGAGACCGCCTCACGGGCGGATCTCCCGATAATATCATCAATATACGTAACCGGCCTCCGGATAAGCCGCTCGAGTTTTTCTGCATGGGATTTGAGTGTTGTAAAATCCTTTTTGCCGGGACGGCTCTGGTGGGTGAGGATCACCACTTTCGCATCTTCAAGAGCCAGAATCGTCGGGATATGCTCACGGAACCGCTTATCGTCAAGAATCGTCTGCGATGAAGGATCCATCGGGGAGTTGAAGTCCACCCTGACGAAAACTGTCTTTCCCTTCGTCTCAACATCCTGCAATGTACCAAATACCATGAAAGAGCCTCCCGAACTCCATGTATACACTATGAAGAGGAAGACATTATTAATTGCGCATTTGTTCCAATACCTGTTATGGAACCAATCCACCAGAAGATCTCTGGAGGTTCTGGGAAGAAGCCTGTCCAGGGATTGAGTCTGTTGAAGAGAGGATCCTGGATGCAGAAGCAGCAGGATATACCGTCATCAGCACCAGGCGTGTTCCGGTGAAGGCATGGGGGATTACTACCGGCCGGTTGAAGCCAGGATCAACGAGTGGAGAGAATGATATATGGATACCGAAACAGCCTCGTTCCTGGAGAAGGAGATTGAAATATTCAGGAACCATGGCTCATACTACGGTTATACATTCTTTATCCAAAAAAAGGTTTGATCAGGCCTCTGATCTGGCCTTGATCTTCTTTAAGCGGAAGAGTTCTTCACGCTCCATCTCATCAAGACGCATCTTGATGAAATCGCGTGCCTCGGTGAGTTCAGGGATCACCTTGAACTCCAGCGCATTCACACGCCGCTTGGTGCTCTCGATCTCATCCAGCAGCCGCTTCATCGTCGTCTCGATCTCGGCACTGTGAATGATTGACTCGAGGAGATCCTCGAAGGCATCTGCTGCCTCATCGATGACCGAGGAGGTACCGATAATACCATACCCACGCTCGGTCGGGCCCTTTCGTACACTTGATGATTGGATCTCAGGTACGACAACGCCCATGATGTTCTTGCTCTTCAGCTCGATCCGGGGGACATCCCCGACTGAGAAGGCAGCCGCCTTGACACCGATAGCGCCTTCGACTGTATCTGCGATGGCGATCATCTCCTGCGCCCGCTCGTACTTTCGGGCAAGCTCGTCACGGGTATCCTTGGCCTGTTCAAGGATCTTGAAGAACTCAAGGATGAGTCCATCACGCTTCATCTTCAGGAGCTTGTAGCCGCGCTCAGAGAGCTTGATACGCCGTTTCAGGGCGATCAGTTCAGATCTGGTCGGCTTTACATCGCGGAGCGCCATGGCAGGTTACTCCTTCCGGTATTTCGGATGGTACTTCCTGATCAGGTCACGGTCAATCCTGACGAGCTGCTCCTCAGGCAGTGTTGCCAGAAGCGACCAGCCGACATCAAGGGTATCTGCAATCGATCGGTCTTCATTGATTCCCTGGCGGACAAACTGATCCTCGAAGTAATCCGCAACCTCAAGGAAGAGCCGGTCACGTTCAGAGAGCGCATCCTTTCCGACGATGGCGACAAGACCACGGAGATCGTTTCCTTCTGCATATCCTGCATACAGCTGATCCGAGACCTTCTTATGATCGTCACGGGTCAGACCTTCTCCGATACCAAGGTTCATCAGACGCGACAGCGACGGAAGAACGTTGATTGGCGGATAGATACCCTTCCTGTGAAGTTCACGGGAAACCACGATCTGGCCTTCGGTAATGTATCCGGTCAGGTCAGGAATCGGGTGGGTGATATCGTCACCGGGCATTGTCAGGATCGGAATCTGGGTAACTGAGCCCTGGACTCCCTTGATGATACCGGCACGCTCGTAAATGCACGCAAGATCGGTATACATGTATCCCGGATATCCACGGCGTCCAGGCACCTCTTCACGGGCTGCACCGATCTGGCGGAGCGCCTCACAGTAGTTGGTCATGTCTGTTAAGATAACGAGCACATGGTATCCAAGCTCATATGCAAGGTACTCGGCGGTTGTCAGTGCGAGACGTGGCGTGATGATACGCTCGACCGCAGGATCATCTGCAAGGTTTAAGAAGACAACTGCACGCTCAAGTGCACCGGTCCGCTCGAAGTCCTCCATGAAGTGGTTTGCTTCTTCCTTGGTGATACCCATCGCAGCAAAGACCACAGCGAACGACTCGGTTGATCCCGGAACCTTTGACTGGCGGGCAATCTGAAGCGCAATATCATTGTGCGGAAGACCGGATCCTGAGAAGATCGGGAGTTTCTGACCACGGACAAGGGTGTTTGTACCGTCGATAGTGGAGATTCCCGTCTGGATGAAATCCTTTGGATTGCCACGTGCATACGGGTTGATCGCAGCACCGGTGATATCAAGCCGCTTCTCGGGAACGATCTCAGGACCGCCGTCGATCGGCTTTCCGCCTCCTGAAAGGATACGCCCGAGCATCTCACGTCCGACTGGCATCTTGATTGCTTCGCCAAGGAACCGGATCCCTGAATCCCTGCCGATACCGGCAGTCGTCTCAAAGACCTGCACCACAACGAGATCGTCGCTTGTATCAAGAACCTGACCACGTTTCACAGTTCCATCGGAGAGCACAATATTGACCAGTTCCTGGTACCCGACCGGCTCGGTCTTCTCGACGAAGACGAGCGGGCCTGCGATCTTTGTAACTGTCTTATATTCCTTCATGCTCCTGCCCTCAGTGTTGTGAACTCAGATTCCATGCCTTTCAGAATCTGTTCAAGCATTGGCTTGTAGTCGCGGACGAACTTGATCTGCGGGAGATCGGACTTTGCCTTGACAGAGATGATCTGTGCAGGGGCAACACCGGCTGCCTGTGCGGCATATGCTGAGTCGGCATAGACCTTGATCGTCTTCATGATATCGAACTGCTTGGTCATGTCACAGTAGGTATCGACATCATCGAATGCATTCTGCTGGAGGAAGATCTCACGAAGCATACGTGCCACTTCGATGGTGATCTGTTCCGATTCAGGCAGGGCATCGGATCCGACGAGCTGAACGATCTCCTGAAGCTCTGACTCCTTCTGAAGAACTTCCATCGCCCATGAACGGAGCTTGTTCCATTCGGGTGAGACATGTTCGTCATAGTAGTCATGAAGCTGGTCAAGGTAGAGCGAGTAGGAGTTCAGCCAGTTGATAGCCGGGAAGTGACGCCGCTGCGAGAGCTTGGCATCAAGTGCCCAGAAGACCTTCACAATACGGAGGGTGTTCTGGGTAACCGGCTCGGAGAAGTCACCACCGGGCGGGGAGACCGCACCGATAACAGAGACAGAACCTGAACCGCCTGCCAGCGTCTCGACAAGACCTGCACGCTCATAGAACTCAGAGAGCCGTGCTGCAAGGTATGCGGGATACCCTTCTTCACCGGGCATCTCTTCAAGACGGCTTGAGATCTCACGCATTGCTTCTGCCCAGCGGGAGGTCGAGTCTGCCATCAGGGAGACGTCATAGCCCATATCACGGAAGTACTCCGCAATGGTGATACCGGTATAAACCGATGCTTCACGGGCAGCAACTGGCATATTCGAGGTGTTGGCGATCAGAACAGTCCGCTCCATCAGGGGCTTTCCGGTCTTTGGATCGTCAAGATGCGGGAACTCTGTCAGTACCTCGGTCATCTCGTTGCCACGCTCGCCACAGCCGATGTAGACGACGATCTCAGCATCAGACCATTTTGCAAGCTGCTGCTGGGTAACCGTCTTTCCTGAGCCAAATGGCCCTGGAATTGCTGCTGTTCCACCCTTTGCAATCGGGAAGAGACCATCAAGGATACGCTGTCCGGTGTTCAGCGGGATCTTCGGGTTCTTCTTCTCTTTCACAGGTCGTGGCACACGAACCGGCCACTTCTGCATCATCGGGTATTGGGATCCGTCATCAAGAACAATCACCGTCTCGTCAACAGTAAATGATCCGGATTTGATCTCCTTCACAACACCGCCGGCTACATTTGGCGGGATCATGACCCGGTGCATCTTGTTCGTCTCCTGTACCTCACCGATGATCTGGCCGGGCTC
>NPIE01002539.1_pt1 | contig 12048 bp, 9 predicted proteins | sample 8637661 | NCBI WGS metagenome assembly NPIE01 (sample SAMN07420842, study PRJNA396082) | bioreactor metagenome | isolation source: sample BA12 brine-fed electro-methanogenic bioreactor BA | place: Japan: Kochi | collected 2016-12-09 | reverse complement strand
GGATACCGGCCCACCTGGCGCTCCGTCAAGCGGGTCCTCATCGGCGGCAACCTCTATCTGCTGCTGATCATGGGCGTCAACGCCCTGCTGGGCAGCAACTACCTCTACGCCGCCCACAAGCCGGAGACCGCCAGCCTCCTCGACCTGCTGCCCGAATGGCCCTGGTACCTGCTCTTCGTTCAACTCATCGGCCTCGCCGTCGTGCTGCTGCTCTACGCACCCTTCGCCCTCCGCGATTGGAGGATCCGGCGAGGGGCAGCACTCCAGGGGTGATCTTTGTCGGAGTTCGACCTGTCATTTGACACCCTCCGGATTTCTGCTACAATCCGCCCCAGTGCAATACGCGACCACGCATTGACGGAGAGAAGTAGGCAGGCCAGCACGCTGCCAGCGACCTGGGGAAGAAAGGGTGGAAGCCCAGGAGAGGTGCAGCCTCCCGAACGCGCTCCCGAGCGGCGACCGAAGAAAGCCAGCGCCCCGCGCGGCAAGTAGGTCCGACGGCTGATCCCCGTTACCGGATTCACGAGGTGTCACGGTGGCGACCACCGTGGAACCAGGGTGGTACCGCGAGAGTCCGAGACTCCCGTCCCTGATTGGGGATGGGAGTTTTTTTGTTATGAGTCCCTGGACGAAAATGACGTGCGCACGTGTGAACGTGGTCACGTAAAGACTTGAGACGTTTGACGTTCGACTTTTGACTATTTTCTAGGGGGAGCAATGAAGAAAGCAGTGCTGGCCTTTTCGGGCGGATTGGATACGTCCTTCTGCGTCGTCTACCTGCAGGAGCAGGGCTACGACGTCGTCACCGTGACCGTCGATACCGGCGGCTTCACGGCGGAGGAGCTGGCGGGCATCGAGGCCCGCGCCCGGGCGCTGGGCGCGCTGCGCCACGTGACCCGCGACGGACGCCAGGCCCTCTACGATCAGATGGTGACCTACGTCATCAAGGGCAACCTCCTGCGGGGCGGCGTCTATCCCCTCTCTGTGGGGCCGGAGCGCATCATCCAGGCGGCGGAGGTGGCGCGGGTGGCCCGGCAGGAGGGCGCCGTCGCCGTCGCCCACGGCTCCACCGGCGCCGGCAACGACCAGGTCCGCTTCGACGTCGCTCTCCGCGTGCTCGCGCCCGAGCTGGAGATCCTCACCCCCATCCGCGACCTGGGCCTCAGCCGCGCCGAGGAGGCCGCCTTCCTCCAGGAGCAGGGCTTCGACGTCCCCCTCCTCTCGCGCAACTACTCCCTCAACCGGGGGCTGCTGGGCACGACCCTCGGCGGCAAGGAGACGAAGGGCTCGTGGGAGGTGCCGCCCGACAGCGTCTATCCCACGGTGGTGCCGGTGGACCAGGCCCCCGACACGGCGGCGACGGTCATCATCGGCTTCGAGGCAGGGCTTCCCGTCAGCCTGGACGGTGAAGCGCTGGGCGGGCTGGCGCTCATGGCGCAGCTCGACGCGCTGGGCGCGCAGCACGGCTTCGGTAAGGCCATCCACCTGGGCGATACCATCCTCGGCATCAAGGGCCGGATCGCGCTGGAGGCCCCCGCCCCCCTCATCCTCGTCGCGGCCCACCGGGAGCTGGAGAAGCTGGTGCTGACCAAACAGCAAGCCTTCTGGAAGCAGCAGCTCGCCGAGGTCTACGGCAACCTCCTCCACGAAGGGCTCTACTTCGACCCCGTGATACGCGATATCGAAGCCCTCATCGACAGCAGCCAGCGCCGCGTCACCGGCGAGGCGAAGGTCCAGCTCTTCAAGGGCCATCTCTCCGTGACGGGCGTGCGCAGCCCCTACTCGCTGCTGGCGCAGGACGTCGCCACCTACGGCGAGGAGAACGTGCTCTGGGACGGTCGGGACGCCCGGGGCTTCTCCAAGATCTACGGCATTCAGGCGATGCTGGCCCACCGGGTCGGGGAGGTGCAGGATGAGAATCAGGGTCGATAAGCTGGCGTCGGTGGTCGCCAGGGTCGGGCTGGGGGAGATGGTGGAGCTGCTGCCCACCATCCCGGCGCGGGCAGGGACGGTGCTCGCCGTGCGGGCCCTGGACGAGAAGAGCGTCTACAATCACCTGGAGCTGGTCTCCGGCGAGATGGTCCCCATCCGCCAGGGGGACGTCATCGTGGGCGCGCTGGGGGCGCGGAAGGCGCTCAAGGGCTTCGTGGGCGTCATCCCCGAGGAGATCTCCCCGGGCAGCACCCTCCACGTGCTCAACCTGGGCGGGACGCTGGGACAGGTCATCTCGGGCCATCCCCAGGTGGGGCCGCCGCTGCCGGTGGAGGTGCTGGGCGCGGTGAAGCCGCCCCTCAGCCTCAACGGGCACTGCGCCCACCTGCTCGACTTCGGGATTCCGGGCCGCGCCCGGCTGGAGGAGAGCGCGCCCCTGATCGTCGTCTCCGGCACCAACATGAACGCCGGCAAGACGACGGTGGCCTGCGCCGTCATCGCGGAACTGAGCGCCGCGGGCTACCGCGTTGCCGCCGCCAAGCTGACGGGTGTGGCGCTGCGCCGGGACGCACGCAATATGGAGGTGCACGGGGCCGTCTTCGCCCTCACCTTCGTCGATGGGGGCCTCTCCTCGACGGCGAACCCCGGCGACGACGTCGTCGGGGCGGCGCGGGGCATCCTCGCCGAGCTCAACCGCGTCGCCCAACCCGACGTCATCGTGGTGGAGCTGGGCGATGGCCTGCTGGGCGGCTACGGCGTCCACGAGATTCTGGCGGACGCCGACGTGGAAGCGCACACCCGCGTCCACATCGTCTGCGCCAACGATCCCGTGGCTGCCTGGGGCGCGCAACAGCTCTTCCAGGCCCGCTACGGGCGGCAGATCGACATCGTCTCCGGCCCGACGACGGACACGGAGGTGGGCGTGACCTTCGTCACCGAGAAGCTGGGGCTGCCCGCTGCCAACGCCCTCGCCGGCCCGGCGCTGGGCCGGCTGGTGCAGGCGAGGCTGGCGCGATGATCCGGGCCGCCATCATCGGGGGGAGCGGCTATGCGGGCGGGGAGCTGCTGCGGCTGCTGCTGGGCCATCCGGCGGTGACGCTCACGGCGGTGACCTCCCGGAGCTACGCGGGCCGGCCCGTCAGCGCCGCCCACCCCAATCTCACCAAGGTCACGGCACTCACCTTCGTGGAGGAGGAGCTGGAGCGAATCGCCGCCGCCGACGTGGTCTTCCTGGCGCTGCCCCACGGGGCGTCGATGGTGCGGGTGCCGGCCCTGCTGGAGCGAGCGCGCGTCATCGACCTGGGGGGCGACTTTCGCCTGAGGAATGCGGAGACCTTCGCCGCCGCCTACGGGATGGACCACAGCGCGCCCGCGCTGCTGGCGGAAGCGGTCTACGGGCTGCCGGAGCTCAACCGGGAGGCGCTCCGGGAGGCGCGGCTGGTGGCCTGCCCCGGCTGCTTCCCCACAGGGGCGCTGCTGGCGCTGCTGCCCCTGGCGCGGGCGGGGCTGCTGGGGACGGACGTCATCTTCGATTCGAAGACCGGCTCCTCCGGCTCGGGCGCCACGCCCTCCCAGGGAACCCACCACCCCGAGCGCGCCCAGGATCTCCGCGCCTACGGCCTCTTCCGCCACCGCCACCAGCCGGAGATGGCCCAGGCGCTGAGCGGGGCGCTGGGCCGCCCCCTCGACGTGACCTTTACCCCCCACTCCACGCCGCTGGTGCGGGGGATCTTCACGACAGCCTACGCCTTTCTGCCCGAGCCCATCAGCCAAGAGGCGCTGGCGGCGCTCTACGCCGACCACTACGCAGCGGAGCCCTTCGTGCGGCTGGTGGAGCAGGCGCGCAGCGTCTACGTCGCCCACACCAACTTCTGCGACCTCAGCTTCGCCTGCGAGGGGCGCAAGGTCATCGTCAATTCGGCCATCGACAACCTGGTCAAGGGCGCGGCGGGACAGGCGGTGCAAAACCTGAACGTGATGTTCGGCCTGCCGGAGACGCTGGGCCTCACCTTTCCGGGAACGCATCCGTGACGTGTGCATGTGTGCACGTGTGAACGCAGAAAGGAATTCAGATGAACACCAACGAGATCATGGCACTGGAAGAGCGCCACCAGCTGGCGACCTATCGCAAGAACCCCATCGCCATCACGCGGGGGGAGGGCATCCACGTCTTCGACGCAGAGGGGCGGCAGTACCTCGACTTCTACGGCGGGCACGCCGTCGCGCTGACAGGCCACTGCCATCCCCGGGTGGTGCAGGCCATCCAGGCACAGGCGGAACGCCTCATCTTCTACTCCAACCTCGTCTACAACGACGCCCGCGCCGCCTACAGCCGGCTGCTCGCCGAGGTGGCCCCCGAGGGACTGGGGCAGGCCTTCTTCTGCAACTCCGGCGCGGAGGCCAACGAGACGGCGCTCAAGATCGCGCGGCGCTACACGGGGCGGACGGAGGTCATCGCCCTGGAGGGCGGCTTCCACGGGCGGACGGCGGGCGCGCTGAGCGTGACCGGCCTGGCCCACTACCGGGAGCTCTTCACCCCCCAACTGGCAGGCGCGCACTTCGCCCCCTTCGGCGACCTGGCGGCGGTGGAGGCGCTCATCGGGCCGGAGACCGCCGCCCTCATGCTGGAGCCGGTGCAGAGCATGGCGGGCGTCCGCGTGGCGGAGCCCGCCTTCTACCAGGGGCTGCGCCGCCTCTGCGATGTCCACGACCTCGTGCTCATCTTCGACGAGGTGCAGACGGGCTTCGGACGGACGGGGACGATGTTCGCCGGTGAGCACTGGAGCGTCACACCCGATCTGATCACGGTGGCGAAGGGCATCGCCGGCGGCTTCCCCATGGGAGCGACGCTGGTCGCCCGGCCCATCGCGGAGCGCATCGGCCACGGGGAGCAGGGATCCACCTTCGGCGGCGGGCCGCTGGCCTGCGCGGCGGCCCGGGCCAATCTCGAGGTCATTCTGGAGGAGGGGTTGGTGGAGCGCGCGCAACGGCTGGGCGCTCTTATAAAGGAAAGCCTCGATGCGCTGCCCGGCGTGCGGAGCGTGCGCGGGCTGGGCCTGCTGCTGGGCGTGGAGACGGAGCGCCCCGCCAAGGAGGTGCAGGCGGCGCTGCTGGAGCGCTGCATCCTCACCGGCACCTCCGCCGATCCCCACGTGCTGCGCCTTATGCCGCCCCTTATCGTCGAGGAGGCGCACATCGCGGCGCTGGCGGCGGCGCTGACCGAGGTGGGAGCAGGAGCGGAGGCATGATGCACGACATCACCTTACTGCGCGAGGCGTTGCCCTACATCCGCAAGTACCGGGAGAGCACCTTCGTCGTCAAGATCGGCGGGCGGCTGGTGGAGAGCGCCGAGGCGCTGGACACTCTCGCCGCCGATCTCACGCTGCTGCACCTGGTGGGCATCCGGGTGGTCATCGTCCACGGCGGCGGTGCCCAGGCCACGCAGCTCCTGCGGGAGCTCCACCACGAGAGCCGCTTCGTCAACGGGCGGCGGATCACCGACGCGCCTTCCCTGGAGGCGGCGAAGATGGTCTACGGCGGCAAAGTCAACCTGGAGATCCTCTCGGCACTGCGGACCCACGGCGCGCGGGGCGTGGGCCTCTCCGGCGTCGACGCCGACCTCATCGTCGCCCGCAAGCGCGAGGCGGTGCAGCTCCTCAACCGCGAGACGGGTGCGCTGGAGGAGGTGGACTTCGGCTACGTGGGCGACATCGTCAGCGTGGACGTGGCGCTGCTGGAGCAGCTCCTCACGGGCGGCTACGTGCCCGTCATCGCCTGTCTGGCGGCGGACGCCGAGGGCAACGTCTTCAACATCAACGCCGACACGGTGGCGGCGACCCTCGCCGCCGCCCTCAAAGCCGACCGCTTCGTCAACGTCACCGACGTGCGGGGCATCTACCGCGACATCGCCGTCGAGGACTCCCTCATCTCCCACCTCACCCCCACGGAGGCGGAAGCCCTCATCGAGGAAGGAGCCGTCCAGAAGGGGATGATCCCCAAAGTGCAGAGCTGCATCTTCGCGCTGAAGGGCGGAGCCCGGCGGGTGAGCCTCATCGACGGCACCGATCCCACGGCGCTGCTGGCGGAGGTCTTCACCAGCCAGGGGCACGGCACCATGATCACCGGTGCGCAGGAGCAGGCGCGCTACGTGGAGGAGGAACTGCAAAGCGCGAGGGGGCGAGAGGGCGAGAAGGTGAGGGGGTGAGGGGGAGAGAGGGTGAACGTATAAACGTGTGCACGTAATGACTTTTGACCTTCGACATTAGACCTTGGACTATTTCTTTAGGAGGATTCAGAACATGTTCGGCATGGAAGGACAGAACTTCATCAATACGGCGGATTTCACTCAGGCGCAGATTCACGCGCTGCTGGAGCTGGCGCTGGAGATCAAGGCGGGGCGGGCCACCCCCCGGCTCGACGGGAAGCTGCTGGCGACGGTCTTCTTCAATCCCTCGGTGCGGACGCGCACCTCCTTCGGGGCGGGGATGTACAAGCTGGGCGGCCTGACGCTGGACCTCTCCCCCGGCAAGGGGGCGTGGACCTTCGAGTTCGGCGAGGGGGCCGTCATGGACGGGGCCACCGTCGAGCACGTCAAGGAGGCGGCACCGGTGCTCTCCAGCTACTGCGACGCGCTGGCAGTGCGCAGCAGCGAGCTCATCACCACGGGCGCGCAGAGCGTCGAGGTGGATCCGTGGGAGGCGCTGAAGGAGGACACCGTAGTCCGTAGCTTCGCCCGCTACGCCACCGTCCCCGTCATCAACATGGAGTCGAACGTCTACCACCCCTGCCAGGGGCTGGGAGATGCCCTCACCCTCAAGGAGCGGCTGGGCGAGCCGCAGGGGAAGAAGTTCGTGCTCACCTGGGCCTACCATCCCAAAGCGCTGCCCGTGGCGACGCCCCACTCGGAGCTCCTCGCCGCCTGCGATCTGGGGATGGACGTCGTCGTGACCTACCCGCGCGGCTGGTCGCTGGACGCCGAGGTGGTGGAGAGCGGGGCCGCCCGCGCCTCGGAGAGCGGGGGCGCGCTGAGCATCACCTCCGATCAGGCCGCCGCCTTCGAGGACGCCGACGTGATCTGCGCCAAGAGCTGGGGCGCGCTGGCCTACTACGGCAACTGGGAGGAGGAGGCCCGCCGCCGCGCCGCGCTCCGCCACTGGATCGTCGATGAAGCGAAGATGGCGCTGACCCGCGACGCCGCCTTCATGCACTGCCTCCCCATCCGCCGCAACGTCGTCGCCACCGACGGCGTGCTCGACGGCCCCCACTCCATCGTCGTGCAGCAGGCGGAGAACCGAATGTGGGCCCAGATGGCGCTGCTGGCAGCGCTGCTGACGTGAGATGAACGGCACCGCCTACATCGTCACGGAGGAGCAACGCCGCCTCGACCTGGCCCTGACCCCCTACGACATCTGGGGGACGCGCGCCCACGTCATCATGCTGCACGCCATCGGCGTGCTGGCGGAGGCGGAGCTGGTGCGCATCCTGGAGGCGCTCGCCACCGTGGAGGGGCGGATGGAGGCAGGTAGCTACGAGATCGATCCCGCCCTCGGCGCCCAGCTGACGCTGGAACGGGAGCTGACGGCGCTGGCGGGGCGGGAGGCGGGCGGCAAGATCCACACCGGGCGCAGCCGCAACGACCAGATCATCACAGCGCAGCGGCTCTTCCTGCGCGACCGGCTGCTGGAAGTGGAGGCAGCCCTCCTCGACCGTGTCGAGCAGCTGCTGGCGCTGGCGGAAACCCACATCCGCACGGTGATGCCGGGCTACACCCACATGCAGCCCGCCAAACCCACCACCTTCGGGCAGTGGGCGCTGGCTTACGGCGAGATGCTGCTGCGCGACGCGGAGCGGCTGGCGGAGAGCTTCGCCCGCTGGAACCGCAATCCGCTGGGGGCGGCGGAGAGCTACGGCACCTCCTGGCCCCTCGACCGGGCCCTGACCGCCCGGCTCCTGGGCTTCGACGGCGTGCAGGCCCTCCCCCTCGACGTCGTCGCCACGCGGGGGGAGATGGAGGCCGAGGTCCTGAGCGACCTGGCCTTCGTCGCCCTCCACCTCAGCAAGCTGGCGCAGGACCTGCTCCTCTTCACCACCTTCGAGTTCCGCTACGTAGAGCTGGGCGCAGCGGTGGCGCAGCGCATGGGGAAGGTGACGGGCAGCTCCATCATGCCGCAGAAGAAGAATCCCGACGTGCTGGAGCTGCTGCGGGCCAACGCCAGCGGCGTCTACGCGCGGCTCTTCGAGACGTTGGAGGGGCTGAAGGCGCTGCCCTTCGGCTACAACCGCGACGCGCGGGAGAGCAAGGCGACGGTGACCGCCGGGCTGGAGGCCACGCGCGCCAGCCTCGCCGCGCTGGAGGGGGTGCTGGCCTCCCTGGTCGTGGACGAGGCGCGGATGCACCGGGCCGTCGTCGAGAACTACTCGCTGGCGACGGAGCTGGCCGACTACCTGGCGCGGGAGCACGGCCTGCCCTACCGCGCCTGCTACACCGCCGTGGGCCAGGTGGTCGATGCCGCCATCGGCGAGGGGCGGGCGCTCCACGAGGTGAACCCCGGCGTCCTGAGCGCGGCGGTCGAGGCGGAGAGCGGGCGGCGCACCGACCTCACCCCGGCGGAGCTCGCCGCCGTGCTCGATCCCGTGGCGTGCATCGAGCGCCGGCAGCACATCGGCGGCGCGGCGCCCGGGCCGATGGCAGCGCTGCTCGCCGCCCGCCACGAGGCAGTCGCGGAACGCCGGGCGGCGGTGGCGGATAGGCGCGAGGCCATCGCGGCGGCGCGGGGGAGATGCCAACCCAACCTCTCTCATTGACAACCCCTCCATCCAGCTGTATCTTCAGCCCATGGGCCATACACACACGCATCACCACGACACGACGGAGAACATCAAGGTCGCCTTCTTTCTCAACCTCGGCTTCACCGTGGTGGAGTTCGTCGGCGGCTACCTGACCAACAGCCTCGCCATCATGAGCGACGCTGTCCACGACCTGGGCGACAGTATCTCGCTGGGCCTCTCCTGGTACCTCGACCGTTACTCGCAGCGGGGCAACGACCGGCGCTACTCCTACGGCTACCGGCGCTTCTCGCTGCTGGCGGCGCTCCTCAACACCCTCGTGCTCATCACGGGGTCGCTGATCATCCTCTCGGAGGCCGTGCCCCGCATTCTCGATCCCCAGCCCGCTCACGCGCCGGGGATGATTTTGCTGGCCATCGGCGGGGTGCTGGTGAACGGGCTAGCGGCCCTGCGGATGCGGCGGGGGCGGTCGCTCAACGCCGTGCTCGTCACCTGGCACCTGCTGGAGGACGTGGTGGGTTGGTTCGCCGTACTCGTCGTCGGCCTGATCCTCCTCGTGGCAGAGATACACGTCCTGGACCCCATCCTCTCGGCGCTCATCGCGCTCTGGGTGCTCTACAACGTGGCGAAAAGCCTGCGCCAGACGGCAGCCCTCTTTCTTCAAAGCGTCCCGGAGGGCCTGGAGATCGACGCCATCGAGGCGGAGCTGCTCTCCCTGGAGAAGGTGAGCTCCGTCCACCACACCCACGTCTGGTCGCTGGACGGGGAGCATCACGTCCTCACCACCCACATCGTGGTGGAGGCGGATACGACCCGGGAGGAGGCCATCGACGTCAAGTGCGCGGCCAAAGCGCTGAGCGCCCTCGCCGAGTGCGAACACGCCACGGTGGAGATCGAGTTTCCTCACGAGAGCTGCAAGATGCGGCACAGTTGACGCGGGGTGAGGAGAGTAGAGGGAAGAGAGAAGTGAGGAGTGAGAAGAGAGTGGGGAGCGTGCTTTTTGGCTGACCAAGTGAGGCCTAGTCTCAGTTCCGCCCGGGGCCCAGGTATCCTATACTGAAACCGGCAAGCCCGGTGATTTTCGGAGTTGGACGCCTCGGCGAGGCATCCATACCTGGCCATTTTCGAGGGAGAAAGATGACCGAATACCGCATTGAAGACCACCCCATCCTGCCCAGCGTGCCCTTCGAACCGGTGACCTTCACCTGGGAAGGGCGTCCCCTGACGGCGCGCCCCGGTGAGATGATCGCCTCGGCGCTCTACGCCCACGGCGTCCGCATCTTCGGGCATCACCCGAAGGACGGCGCGCCCCAGGGGCTCTTCTGCGCCAACGGGCAGTGCTCCCAGTGCCTCGTCGTCGCCGACGGCAAACCGGTGAAGGCGTGCATGACGCCGGTGCAGCCGGGGATGCGCGTCGAGCCGTTGGAGGGGCTGCCCGCCCTGCCCGATGTGGAGACCCAGGGCGTGCCCCAACCCGCCGGCAGCCTACCCCCCACCCTCGAGGTCCCGGTGCTCATCCTGGGCGGCGGACCGGCGGGGATGTCAGCGGCACTCCAGCTGGCGGAGCACGGCGTCCGCTGCCTCCTCGTGGACGACAAGCATCGCCTGGGCGGGAAGCTGGTCCTGCAGACCCACCGCTTCTTCGGCTCCATCAACGCCGTCCACGCGGGGACCCGGGGCATCGACATCGCCACGCGGCTGGAAAAGGAGATCGGCGCCCGACCGGAGATCGAGATCTGGCTGGACAGCACGGCGCTGGCGGTCTACAGCGATGGCAAAGTGGGCATTTTGCGCGAATGGCGAATGGCGAATGGCGAATCTGGAAATTCGCCATTCGCCATTCGCAATTCTGAGTATTTCCTGGTTAAACCGGAGATCCTCCTCGTCGCGACGGGCGCGCGGGAGAAGTCGCTCGCCTTCCCCGGCAACACGCTCCCCGGCGTCTACGGTGCGGGTGCCTTCCAGACGCTGGTCAACCGCGACCTGGTGCGCGCGGCGGAGCGGCTCTTTATCGTCGGCGGGGGGAACGTGGGCTTGATCGCCGGCTACCACGCCCTCCAGGCGGGGATCGAGGTGGTGGGGCTGGTCGAGGCGCTGCCGGCGTGCGGCGGCTATAAGGTCCACGAGGACAAGCTCCGGCGGCTGGGCGTCCCCATCTACACCTCGCACACCATCCTCAGCGCCAACGGCAGCGACGGCGTGGAATCGGTCACCATCGCCCAGATCGGCGAGCGCTTCCAGCCGCTGCCAGGCACCGAGCGGACCTTCGCCTGCGACACCGTCCTCATCGCCGTGGGACTGGATCCCGTGAACGAGTTCACGGAGAAGGCCCGGGCCTTCGGCCTGCCCGTCTACGACGCGGGCGACGCCCAGGAGATCGCGGAGGCATCGGCGGCCATCTTCTCCGGCAAGATCACCGGGCTGGAGGTGGCCCGCGCCCTGGGCCGCACGCAAGAAGAGGTGCCGGAAGCGTGGTACCGCACCGCCGAGATCCTCAAATCCCATCCCGGCGCAACGGAGGAGGAGCAGATTCCGGAGCAGGAGGAGGGCGTCTTCCCCGTCTTCCACTGCGCCCAGGAGATCCCCTGCAACCCGTGCGTCTCCGTCTGCCCCCAGCAGCTCATCCACATCCCGGAGGAGGACATCCGCAAGGTACCGGAGTTCCTCGGCCCTCACCTCCCGGAGAAGGCGTGCATCGGCTGCGAGAAGTGCGTCACCATCTGCCCGGGGCTGGCGATCACGCTGGTGGACTACCGGAAGGACGCCGCAGAGCCCACAGTCACCCTCGCCTACGAGTTCGGCAAGGAGAGTCTGGAGGTGGGCGACCGGGTGACGGTGCTGGACACCGGCGGGACGGTGCTGGGCGAGGTGGAGGTCACCGGTGTGCGCGCCATCCAGCGGAACGACCGCACGGTGGTGGTGAAAGTGCGGGCGCCGCGATCCTATGCCAGACGGATCGCGGGCATCCGCGTGCAGGAGCCGTGGGTGGTCGAGCGCGCACTGGAGGAGGAGGTCGCCCCCATCGCCAACGACACCATCGTCTGCCGGTGCGAGCGGGTGACGGCGGGCGAGATCCGCGCCCTGATCCGGCGGGGCTATCGCGACCTGAACGAGATCAAGGCGGTGACCCGGGCGCAGATGGGCGCCTGCGGCGGCAAAACCTGCACCCACCTCATCTACCGCCTCTTCCGCGAGGAGGGGGTACCGTTGGAGGAGGTGGAACCTAACGTGAAGCGGCCCCTGTTCGTGGAGGTAGCGTTGGGGGTGTTTGCGGGGGACAGTCACGTAGTCGAGTAGTCTTTAGTTGGGTAGTCTTTAGTCGGGTAGTCT
>NPIE01011025.1_pt1 | contig 12053 bp, 11 predicted proteins | sample 8637661 | NCBI WGS metagenome assembly NPIE01 (sample SAMN07420842, study PRJNA396082) | bioreactor metagenome | isolation source: sample BA12 brine-fed electro-methanogenic bioreactor BA | place: Japan: Kochi | collected 2016-12-09 | reverse complement strand
GCGTTCACCTTCATGAAGACCGCATCGCCTGTGTTCTTGTTGAAAAAGCCAAACCACAAAGGCTTCCAGGGAGGGCTCAGGATGTTGACCAGGTTCTCCTTTCCCGGTGTGCAGCCGGAGACCTCCATCACCGCATCCAGGCACATGTCAGTGGTCTCGCCATCGATCACAGGGTATCCGGCGTTGGTGACCGCCAGCACGTTCAAATCGCCCTTCTCAAACCCCAGCTCATCCATGGCGTAGTTTGCGGCATCTGCGCCCAGCTGGTACATCTTCGCCCCATCGCCCAAGGCCATTCCCGGCACCAGGACCATCAGGAGCAGAATCGTCGCTGCGAATCGATCCATTTTCACATTATCACCTGTCGTTCGAAACAGAACTTGCTATCTGTTAATTGATGTTACGCAAGACAGTAAGAGTGATACAGAATTATTTATAACTTTTTTGGTTGAAATTCATATTAGTCGATATTTTGATTAAAAATGTTCATATTTTTAGATGATCAGCCTCTGCCTAAATGGCAGAAGTGGGGCGCCGTCCCAGGCAAGAGTTGCCCCGCGAACGGCGCCCCGGTTGGAGTGAGGGCAATGGCCTATTGAGGGATGCCATCTCTGAGGAGGTCATGGCATGGAGAGTGCTGTGCACTCCAAGCGGTAATACATCTTAATTAGTAATAAATTTTTCGGTTAAATTCATACGCATGATTTTTGAGGTCGCTTCGTCACTGATGCTATATCGCCCGATTTTGTCCATCATATGATATCTCTTCTGTTCTTTCAGCGATCTCCGCCATCACAAGCTTTGGGTCATCTCGCAACTATGAGTCGGAAATTATAATGCTGCACATCAGATCGACCGGGGGAAGGCTACGGGTGCATGTTTCTCTCGAATACTTTGATGGTCGCCAGAACCGCCAGAGCAGCTGCACACCAAACGTAGATGATTTCTGCGAGGGGAAGCCCGCCATTCCGTAGCCCCTCGATGGCTGGGGTGAGAGGGATGACCTGGATCATCAGCCTGAAGAGGGGCGGATACATCTCGACGGGAACGAAGACGCCGCACAAATACATTAAGGGTATGGTGATGAAGATGCCCAACGTGGTCAGATTGTGAGGATCTAGAACTGATACGCCCACCATGATTCCAGCTGAGGTGAAGAAAAGGGCCAGTCCAGTGGTGAATAATACGAGGGCGAAAAGGGAGATAGTAAAGCCGGGAATAAACAGCCAGATCGGCAGAAGGAAGCACAGAACCGCGAAGAATGCAACCACGACGCCAGTTAGAAGGTACCCAGCCACCGCTTCGCGAGGCTTTATGGGGGCGGTCATGGTGAGCAGCTCCAAGTAGCCTTCGTGGTTCTTGGACATCCAGATCTCGGAGCTGAAGTGCTGGTAGCAGACCTGCACCACGCTCATCATCAGTATCCCAGGCAGCATGAAGCCGAGATATGACTCCCGGCCTGGCAGGTTTACGAAGGAGCCCAAGCCTACGCCTATCACCAGCACGAAGAAGACGGGCTGGATGAGGTTTCTCAGGGCGAAGTAGAAGATGTTCTTGCGGTAGTCGTAGATCTCCCTCTCGAAGGTGACCAGGGAGGCGAGAAGAGAGCGAGGAATCATTCCCGGAGCCCCCGGCCCGTGAGCTGCAAGAAAACGTCCTCCAAGCTTGCCTCAATCAGGTTCAGCTCATCGATTCCCGCAAGATGGGAAGAGGTTACCACGATCTTATCTAGGGCCCCCTTATCATGTAAACGAATTGAGAGGCAGCCGTTGGAACTGGTGATGTTCATCACGCCGGGAATCTCCCGCAGGGCCTGAAGATCGGCGGAAGAGAGGAGGCGACGAGGCTTGAGGGTGAGGATGGAGTCGATGCCGAGGCTCCTCCGAAGCTCTGCGGGGGATCCTTCGGCGATGATCTTGCCCCTGTCGATGATGATGACCCTGTCGCAGAGCTTCTCCGCCTCCTCCATGTAGTGCGTGGTGAGGATTATCGTCTTTCCTCGTCCCTTCAGCTCGAAGATATATTCCCATAGGGCGTGCCTGGATTGGGGGTCTAGGCCTGTCGTCGGCTCGTCCAGGTAGAGGATGGGCGGATCGGTGGTAAGGGCCCGGGCCATTAGCAGGCGACGCTGCATGCCGCCAGAGAGCTGGTGGCCGTTCTTGGCAGCATGATCCTCAAGCTTCGCCCACCGTAGGGTCTCCTGGGCCCGAAGCTTCGCTTCCCTGCGGGAGAGGCCCCGCAGTCGGGCGTAGAAGTAGAGGTCCTCGGCTATGCTAAGATGAGGGTGAAGGCTCGCCTCCTGGGGCGAGATGTCGAATAGGCGTTTAACTTCGATGGGGTTTTTGATGACGTCGTAGCCGCCCACGGTGATATTTTCGGAGGTGGGGCGGACGAGGCCGGTGAGCATGCGGATGGTGGTGGTCTTTCCTGCGCCGTTGGGGCCCAGGAAGCCGAGGGTCTCACCTTCGTCGACAGTGAAAGATATGCCGTCTACAACTTTGTGGCGAGAGACGCATTTTGTCAAATTCAAGATATTTATGATGTAATTCATCTAATCACTGGGCAGTAGTAATCGATATTACAATCGGTCTTATTGGCGAAACAACCACCACCACAGTTGGGATACTGGTTACAGTTTGTGCAATGTAAATTCTGCCATTTAACCTCTATTTTTTGCATATCCCACAGCTCATATAGTGAATACTCTTTGAGAGATCCGATTGTCATAGAAGCGTACTTACAAGGTCTGAGATGACCATCAACATCAATATGAGTGCTAATAAAAATTGCAGGACATATGTTCTTTAGAGATCTATTATTTAATCCTGCTAGAGGAACATCTAAAAAAATTTTATTTGGGTATGATTCAAAAACCTCCCCTATTTTCTTTATTACATATGAATACTCATTTTTGTTCAGAGATGCTAATTTATTAAAACCTCTTGGATAAGCAAAAAAGTTGCAATAAAAGCCATGATCAATAGCGAATTCTGCAGCCAGTTCAATTTCATCTAAGTTCGAGTTCAGAAGTGGAAATAGAAGAACTTTTGAATGCTTGAAATTGTTATTCAACCAACCCATAAATTGACATATCTTTTGATAATGCCCACGAACTCCGACTAATCTATTGTGTTTATCACATACAATCGAAAGAAGTTTTAATCTTATTTGACCGCAATTCAAGATCGTATTTGATTGCTCTCCCAAAGTCATATTACAATTTGTATCAACGGATACCTGTATCTTGTTCTTATTGCATATCAATATTAGCCGATTAAGTCGCTCATCTAGTAAAGGTTCCCCTCCAGAAATCGTCACAGTTGTTAGATTTGTACTCGTTTTTATAAAATCCGTCACTTTATTAAATATAACATCACTCATTTCTTCATAGATGTTATAATCGGAGCAAAAAGAACAGTGTAGTCCACAGTGAGTATTTAGAGTCACGGAGAGAATTAATGGTTCTTCAAATGAGGGAAACATTCTAAATTACCGTCCTTCTTCAAGCCAGCAGATTGGATCTGATCCTAAATAATCACCGGTTAATGCAAACGCATCAGCTCTGCATCCACCACATATATTCTGATAACGACAACTGCCGCATTTCCCATTAAATGCAGAGCGATTTCGAAACATATTAAGAATTTCAGAATTTAGCCAGATCTCTTCTAGGCTTTTATCATTTAGGTTTCCAGCAGGTATTCGAAGTCTTACACAGGGATAAATATCCAAATTACTGTTTATTACCAATGAAGCAATACCTGCAGTACAACCACCAGATATTTTAAATGAATCCCCATTGTAGAACTTATTATTAAATATGAATTTGAGGGGATCTCTGCAATTGATCTCGCTTTCAACAATTATCTCTAATAAGCGTTTCCATTCATTAGATGATATAAATGTTATAGATTTCCCATGCCCTATGGGTGTCATCCTCTCAACCCCAAAAGGGATTCCTAAACGTTTGGCTACTTCATATGTTTCCATCAATACACATTTATTTACAGAATTTAGTGTCATTAGAAATGTAACATGAACATCTGATGATTTCAAATATATAGCAGATTCAATTACCTTTTCAAAAGTATTTATACCACGTATCATCTCATGAATTTTACAAGTACCATCTAAGCTAATTTGAACATCATCAAATATTTTAAATGATTTTCCAGGGAACGTTGTAACCAGCTGTCCATTTGTCGTCAAAAAAATCTTTTTACAATATTGTTTTATACGTTTCGCAATATCAAAAATTTTTTCGCCTATTAAAAGTGGCTCACCACCGGAAATTGTCACATATTTCGGTCGAACCTTTTGCAACTCGTCGATAACAATTTCAATATTCGTTTGCGACATAGTTATACGAGGGGCATTATTTGTCTGAGAATTATAACAATGAATGCAATTTAAATTGCATTTCTCAGTCAACTCAAGAACAATTAAATGAAGGCCAATGTTTGTCATATTAATTCACCTTCTTGGAAAATTGTAATGCAGCATCAATCCAAGCAGACTGCAAATCTGAACTGCTTAATATATCAGATTCTATTATAGGATAATGACATGTATATTTAGATAAGTCCGAGTTTACAACATGGCAACCCAACTCAGTTATATTTTTTTGAAGTTCTGTCCCAGGGAATGGTGTAGCAAAACCAAAAATATATGAATCTGCATCAATTCTTTTTGCAAATTTAATCGTTTCGCGAATCGTACGATTATTTTCCGTAGGTAACCCCAATATAAAAGACGCAACTGTTTTAATATTAAATTTCTTTGCTAATTTCAGCGCATTTTCAGCGTATTTAATCTGGAAGCCTTTTTTTGCTGTATTTAATATATCTTGAGATCCAGATTCTATACCAAAAAAAATTTCATCGCAACCAGAATTTTTCATGATATTCAAAAGCTCTTCATCGACATTATCGACTCGTGCACTACATGACCAAGGTGTATCGTATCCGTGTGCTAAGATCGCATCGCATAAGTTTTTTACACGGAGCCTATTGAATGTAAAATTATCATCAGCAAATGATAACGACTTGGGGGCATATTCCTCTAGAATTAAACCAATTTCCCTGATCACATTATCCACGCTTCTTACACGATATCGATTTCCATGCAACTTTGACGTCGAGCAAAAAATACACGAATAAGGACATCCCCGAGTACTGATTAATAAAGCACTTCCTTTATGAGATGTATATTGATCCATATTTATTAAATGTCTCGCTGGAAATGGGATGGTATCAAGATTATCTACCAGCGGTCTTTGCTTGTTATAATAAATATTCCCTTCAATAGTATATGCTAATCCTTTAATATTACTTAAGCCAATATTATTCTCAATTGCGTTAATCAATTCCAGCATCGTGTATTCACCTTCACCAATTATATATGCATCAAATTCTGGATGCTGTGAAAGTTCATGATAGGTAAACGTTGCATGAACCCCTCCTAGGACAATAAATAAAGAGAAATTATGTCGAATAGATTTTGCTATTTGTTGTGCTTTATGAAAGTTAGCCGTTACGGAGGTAATGCCAATAATTCGTGGTCCGTAATTACCTATTTCCTCAATTAAGTTCAAATCCGGGTTCATTTGCATATCTAATACTTTCACCTCATGACCTTGTTGCTCTAGCACGGATGCGATATAAAGTAATCCTAATGGCTCTCCAAGAAAACCCTTGAACTCTTTCCTATTTACAGGAGCTTCAGGATTAATTAAAATGATCCGCATTTATACCCACCTCGAAATCTATCAGATTTTTTTCTTTTAGAGTATTCAAGAATCGTAATAACTCATCGTATGCGTTATCTAAAGTAATGCCGTATTTGTTGGAGACAAACGACGCTATTTCATTAACTGTGTTAGTTCCATTGCACATATCCCATATTTCCGTCTCAAAAAACCCTAGAAGGAGGAAATTATGTGCCCGTCGTATTACAGTCCTCCCGTTAGTATCTCTAAATATTATTGTTCCTTCTTGGCGTGTTTTCATCGGGTTATGTGTCATGTTCTCCCCCAAGTTATTTTGTGATTCACCTATTCAAAAGTTTTCTGGCTACAATAATTGTAGCAAGATCATTCAATCTGGTTTGTTCTATAACGTTAGTTATAACAAAATTAGATTGGTATGAAAATAGGTTTGTACAACTGCCTATTTTCGTTAGCATGGGTGGCCTTTGGGCCATGAATGTTTCATTTAACAAGCGTTTAAGCTCATCCAGCTTAAGGAGAGCGGATTCATTATAACCTTGTAGAAATAGACTAATATCCCATAGAGCGGATGATAAATTAGGTTGTTCTGTTTTCATCCATTGACTTATTATAAGGACCCCATTCAATTTAAGTGCCATGAATATTTTATCTAATCTAATTTTATTGCACATATGTCGATATAGAATGTGTGATGCAAATATGATATCATAAGTCTCATTACCTAATTCGTCATAGATAATATCACCTACGATCGTGTTAACTCTATCTTCAGCTCGATGGATTTTTATAAATTCACGTGTTATTTCAATTACATGAGGTAAGTCTAAGACATAAGACGTAAGATTGGATAAAACTTGCGTGAAAGCAATCGAGTATAATCCATGACCTCCACCTAAATCTAACATTGATTCAGCTGTTTTAAAATCAGGGACCTCTTCAAGAAGCGATCCTACAACCTGATATAACGATTGCCTCATCGTAACTTCAGCCATCGCCTTAGTATACAAACTATCGAATTTATTGTGTTCATTTGGTTGGATTTTTATATTATTAGTATTTCGTATCCTCTCTGGTAGGCTATTCCACAACATATAATTATTAATTTCAGAAATTATAAAATCTCCTTGATATAGATGGCTATCAGCATCAAGAAACTCCTTGGCTTCATCAAGGCATTTGTATAATTCCTCTGTTTTTCCCACAAGCCCCAATGAAACTAATGCATCAAGGAGTGCTTTTGTGAGCTTAGGATCTGTACCTAATTTAATATATATTTCTTCGCATGTACAGGGATTTTTAAGTAATGCAAATATTTTAAGTTCCAACGCCGTACGCAATATTTGCGATAACTTGTACCCTCGCACAAGTATGTCTATTCTCTTCGGACTACATGATGCCCTAGGAATAGCTAGGATGCCATCTTTTGAACCATGGCCGACTTCGCCCATATCACCACATCGATCAATATGCACATTATTCATCCCGATATCGCCAAAAAAATGAGGGAATATAATGGTTCCCCCATTCATGTTGTACAATGGTTATCCATGCAGCCGGCAAACTCGAATTCCTCTATCTCGAGCTTCCATTCACCCTCATTTTTGTCTTCCACTTATATCACCTCCTTCTAATTTAGTCCCACCTTTGTTATTCATCTCGTTAAGATAGGACTCATCAAACCAGAGAATATGCCCACATCCCTTTATACGGAACATTTAACCACATTTCGAAGTACTCTTTATGAATAGCCTCGGGGTCTAGATCTTTGAATTGCTCGGGATAGAGCCACTTGGCCAAGTAGTATGCACCTACAAAGCCCCGAACTGCTTCTACACATCTGCCATCTATCACGAAGATGTTGCCATTTTTAACCGCATCAGTAGAATTCAGGCCTGCCACCATCAAAGTCGTTTCGATCAGCGTTTCTGCTTCATTAGAGTTGTCAACAAAATATCCAGTAATACTCGACTTGCATCCTGTTGCCCCCACAATTATCGCGTCGGGATTTTCCGTTACAATCCATTCAGGATCGACGTCGGGATATGTCGTAGTCAGCCCTCTGGCGATATTTATGCCGCCTGCCATCGTTATCACTTCCTGTATCCCAGAACCATCTGATGCAGATAACAAGGGATAGTCGCACCAGGTAGCATAAACACGTTTTTTAGGATCAATTTCAGAGGTAATGCTGATGACTGCGTCCAATTTCTCTTGCTTCCAGGAGAGGAAGCTCTTGGCTTTCTCGTCCGNNGATCTTTAAACTCTTCGTCGAAGGTTGCAGGGTTATTAAAATTGAGCCATACCACAGGTATGTCCGCGGGTGCAAGCATCTCTGGAGCGTTAGTCCCAGCATTTCTGCCTACTATAACCAGGTCGGGGTCGAGTTCGATTATTTTCTCATAATCTGGCTCTCTATAGGCACCAACTGACGGCTTATTTTCTATTCCTGAAAGCCACGAATAGATCGTTGGATCTTCTTTTGCATTTGTAGTTACTCCTACAACTTTATCCTCCAATCCCAATATCCATATAGGTTCATAAGACCACGTAATTATGGGGACTATTTTACTTACCGGCTTATTTATAGTAATCGTTCTATCTGCTGAGTCCACAATCGTCTTAGGAAAACTCTCCTCCCCTAAAGCCGGGATTATTGTTGCGGAGAGAAGTACAACTACAATCATGATGTACAATGCACGCTTCACTTCAAGCACCACCATTTACAGGATCTCAAAAAACTCTTACGTATTTATCGATTATAAACTTTACGACTAACGTAAAACTTAATCATACATATCTTGATGTTTAGTAATAACTCTGCATGTTAGTTAGCCGGTCCATCTTGAGCAGAGCCTGACCCACCCCCTCATCGTTTCGACCATGGCCTGAGACGGCTCCACCACAGTGACCCTCTCAAGCCCTTCGGGCCAGGAGAACAACTAAAAGTTAAGGGTGGTGGCCGCGGAGCGATACGACTGGTCGAAGGTGAGAGAAAGGCCGCTGATCTGGAGTTTGATCTCTCCCGGTTGGTCCTGGACATCGGAGCGAGGCCAAAAACGTTGGCCCTGCCCCTGGTATCTATGGCGAGATGTCACGTGGGAGAGTTTTCATATGTAATCCCAACCGATCATGGACACCTCGATCCTCTCTCAAACCCGGCTGCGTTAGGCGCTCACCAGGGGATAAGCCCAGACTCCCTGATAGGGTACGCCCAGCCACTCCTCGAAGTACTCCCTGTGGATCGTTTCCGGGTCCAGATCCTTGAACTGCTCTGGATAGAACCATTTGGCACAGTAGCAGACACCTATAAGGCCTCCGCCACGGCAGCTGCAAGCGCCGCATTCTCCATCCAGAACATAAACCCGTCCATTCTTTACGGCATCGATTTCTTCCCAGCCAACCCTATTAGAGGTCTCCTCTATGAACTGCTTCGCGTTCTCCGGACCAGTCATATCGTATCGCGTGAGATCGGTGGGTGCATAATCGAAGAATGCGGGGATGATTATCACTTCAGGGTTCTGAACCATCACCCATTCGGGGTCTACCTCTGCAGAATTGGGCAGGTCTAATACATCAGCGATGTTATATCCGCCCGCCATGGTGATGACGTCATGGGCGCCAGATCCTGATGTGGCAGTCGTCCAGGGCATATCTGAGTATTCGTTGTAAACACGGACCTTGGGATCTATCGTTTCAGTCCTCTCTTGGATCTGGTTTAGTTGGGTGTTCCTCCAGGTAAGAAACGCCTCAACATTTGTGTCGTCACCAATTAGCTTAGCAAGATTGCTTAACTCTTCTTCGAATTTATTTATTTGGCTGAATTTCAAAACTACAACTGTCGTACCTAAAGGCGTCAGCTTATCCTCAATCTCCTCGATTCCTCTATCACTGCCGACGATGTACAGATCTGGACTGTTTTCTAACACTTTCTCGTAATCGATCTCTCGATACTCACCAACGGAGGGCTTCTCCTCTATTCCAGGAACAAAAGAGTATACTCGCTGGGCGGTGTTAGTTACCGCTACAAGGCGGTCTCGTGCGCCTAAGATGAAAAGGGGTTCATAAGTCCAAGTACCTTGGGATATTATCCTATTTGCAGGCTTGTATATCGTCACAGTTCTATTAGCAGTGTCTACTATTGTGATTGGATAGTCATCATGTATCTGCTTTATCTCTTCCAGCTCATTGGATGTTATCTTCCCTTCATCGCAGGATTGCTCAGCCAATTCCAGCTCTTCGTCAGAAACGGTCATGTCGCCGTCAGCGTCTCCAGGAACCACAATCTTTTGCGCGCTCGCTATAGTGAAGATCAGCGAGAAACATATCAAGGCCAATAAGACCCTTCTCATCTTCAATCCTCCTGCAAAAGCCTCATCGTTGACTCATCTCATAGATCAAACTCAAATCCTGAGACTTTCGCTGCAATGGTGTAAGACTGTTTGTATTATAACTATTTCGGTTAATAACACTAAATTTGAGAATTATACTGATACCTATCCTACAGATTCTTGATGCTATTGAATCCGGCCCCATCACAGATTGGATATTTTAAAAAATATGTTCTGATTAATCCTTCCGCTACTTCACCGATTACTCGTCTTCCAGGATATCCTCACATATGTCGTGTCGTCCTCCAGCATCACCTTCGGCCCATCTCGTCGCACCCGGCCTTCCAGATACTCCCGGATAACATCGTCTTGCTCCCGATTGCTCAGCCCCAGGGATTCGCGAATGTTGGATATGCCATCCTCCATGCTATCGTAAACCTTCGGAAAAGATGTTCCCTCCAGCACCTGCACATCCGGATAGATCCCAAGGCTGTAGAGCAGGTTGTAGAGGACTTCGCACATCGGGCTTGGGACGTACTCCCGCCCGCGGATCGGGGGATAGAGGTCCGACCTGACCCTATTCCAGGAGGGAATCCCAGCAAACCAGTAGAGATGTACCTCTCTTTCAGCCAGCCGGTCCATCTTGAGCAGGGCCTCCTGTATATCCAGAAATAGAAGGGAATAGGAGGCGATGACCAGATCGTGCCGCCCTACCACCTCATCGGAGAGATCCTCCCAGGGGGCGGAGATTATACGGATGTTGTTGATTCCCTCCTCACCGATGTGTCTTTTCAGCCTTTCGACCATGGCCTTGGACGGCTCCACCGCGGTGACCCTCTTTGCCCTTCGGGCCAGGGGCAGGGCCAGGGTTCCCGGCCCCGCACCGATGTCCAGGACCGACCAGGTGGGGTCGATCTCCAGGGCGTTGGCCCTTCTCTTGCCATCTTGCCTGATGGCCTCTGATCTGTCGTAACGCTCGGCAACCTCCTCTTTTCCGCAGCAGTTCTCCAGGCGTCCATCTCGGGATGCCTGGAGGTTTTGTTTCCATATGCGGTTCCAGTCGATCATGGCTCTCTCGATCCATCCTTAAATTCGGCTCAGACTCGAGTAGAAGAATGCGCCCTGCTCAGAGACGTTGAACGATATGCCCATCAGGTCCATGTACTCCTGATGAATGGCTACTGGATCGACGTCTTCAAACAAATCCGGATAGAACCACTTGGCTAATAGTGCCACAGCAGTTGGATAATTCGGAGATATGGCATAATCATTTGTGATGATGTAAATCCTGCCGTTCTCTACTGAGTCCACGTTTGGAAAACCTGGCAGCTCCCTGATTTCGTCCGCATAAGCGGCCAGTATCGATGTATCGTCAATTTCGTAGGGTCGTATTCCCTCACCCATCGCTCTGCCGACAATGACTTCAGGGTTTTGTTCAAGGACCCATTCTGTCTCTACAGGTCCATATTCTACTTCACTGTTGGACTGCAGAGGGACGTTGCCAGCGGCTATGTTATCTCCTCCGGCCAGAACACAGATCTGATGAGCTGCATGGCCATTTCCGATGGCGGTACGAGAGAGGGTCTCGGTTCCCGAACTTTCCAGGAAAAATCTCAGTCTTTCGTCTTCCGGAACCTGGGATATTCTTTCGGCGATCTCGTCGATATATTTATCGTGCCATTCCATATACGTCTCTACATTCTCGTTTTTGTCCAGCAGGTATCCCAGGGTTACAACTGATTCTTTGACAACGTCTACGCCGCTGTTACATTCACAGTCCATGCGTAAAACCGCCACATCATCAGGCAGTTTCGCATCGAGCAACTCGGGGTCCGGGAACTGATAGCTGCTATAGGCCAATATCAAATCTGGGTCCAGTGAAAGTACAGCCTCTATATCAGGGTCGTACCCGCTTCCTATGCTGGGCTTGGTGCTTATCTCCGGGAACCTCCTGACCTGATCTTTGAAGGTATCTCTCACCCCCACCACTTTATCCT
>NPIE01002401.1_pt1 | contig 12053 bp, 9 predicted proteins | sample 8637661 | NCBI WGS metagenome assembly NPIE01 (sample SAMN07420842, study PRJNA396082) | bioreactor metagenome | isolation source: sample BA12 brine-fed electro-methanogenic bioreactor BA | place: Japan: Kochi | collected 2016-12-09 | reverse complement strand
CGGTGCAACCGCCGCCGAACTGGGAGCATGACAAAAAGTTAAGAGGCCTTTACTTTGGTTCTGCAATTCATTACCTTTGTAAAAAATGTACTGAAATGGATATCATTGCAAGAAAATTGAACTTTGTACAGGAATTCCTCAGAATTTCCGATGAAGACCTTGTTGATAAATTAGAAACGATTTTAAAAACTGAAAGAAAGAAAAGGATTGATAGAGGTATTAAGCCTATGTCAACGAATGAATTCAATCAGATGATAGAGAAAGCCGAAGATGATGTCAATAATGGTCGTGTGATTGATGCTAGAGAGCTACTTGAAAAGGTTGAGAAATGGAAATAAGGGTTCTCTGGACAGATTCTGCTCTTTCTCAACTTGAAGATATTTATGATTACTACAAGATTAAAGCAAGTCCTAGAGTTGCTAAAAAATTAGTAAAAACGTTAGTGGAAGAAACCATTGTTCTTGAATCAAACCCACTAATTGGCGTTAAAGAACCCCTCCTTACAGAAAGACCTTATGAATATAGATTTCTCGTTAAAAACAAGTGCAAAATAATTTATCGTTTTAATGAAAACCTGATAAGGATAATTTCAGTTTTTGACTGTAGACAAAACCCAAATAAGATAAAGAAAATCGCTGAATAACCCCGCATTCAGATCGGAGTCCACTATTAGTTATTCAATTATTTACAGCTTTACCAACATAAGGCTGATTGTGCTTATCTCCGCTACCATACAGCAACCATACTAACCAACACAGCAATCGTCAACCGACCATGTGTAGGCCAAAATTAGCTCGTTTTGGTTAAAGGCGTTTTGGTTAAAAAGTCTAATAGCACTCATAACGGAATGTGCCATTTCGGGGGTTGGGCACTGCACAAAAATGGCTATGTTGTATCCTGGCCATACCGCCGTATCGAAACGGCTATCGCCCACAGCATTGTGCGCAAGCACCCTGTCAATTAGCTGGTAGCTTTCAACCTTCGCTTTGCTCAAAAGCTCTTGCAACGATTCGAGTATGCTCACGTTGCATGTGCAGTAAACTATTTGCATAACTTATGTTTTTACTTAACCTACGTTACTACTTCTCCTCTCGCCTAGCCTTACCATGGAAAACGGCATAAACCGTTGGAACCACCAAAAGGGTAATTACTGTTGAGGCAAGTAGCCCCCCAATCATGGTAATGCCCAAGGGTTGATATGCCTCGCGCCCCATGCCCTGGCTAAGGGCGAGCGGCAGCATACCAAGCATGGTGGTAAGGCTTGTCATTAGCACAGGCCTTAAGCGGCTACGACCCGCCTCCTGAATTGCCTCGTATAGCTTAAGCCCGCGTTTACGAAGCAGGTTGGTGTAATCGACCAGTACAATGCCGTTATTCACAACAATGCCAATTAGCATAATTACCCCCACAAAAGTGGTTACGCTTAGGGTTACTCCGGTAATTTTAAACGCCCATATAACACCGATAAACGTTAGCGGAACGGCAAACATAATGATGAACGGATCGCGAAACGACTCGAACTGCCCGGCCATTACCATGTACACCAACGCTATACCCAAAAAGAAGATGAGGTACAAATCGGCAAACGACTGGCCCTGCTGCTCGGTTTGTCCCGATAGCACTACCTCGGTTCCAACAGGAATATCAATACCAGCAAGCATTCTCTTTGCCTCGGCCTGTCCCTCGCCCAGCGATACTCCATTTAGCTCGGCGGTTACCCTAACAATTCGGTCCTGCGCCAGCCTATCAATTTGCAACGAGCCTGTTCCTAAAACAATATCGGCCACTGCCGAAAGCTTTACAGGTTGCCCCATAAGGTTGCTCAGGGTTATGTTTCCAATGTCGGCTATCTCATCTCTGGCGCTTGCTGCATAGCGAATGGCAATAGTGTACTCGTTGCCCTCCTCTTTAAAACCGCTGGCCTCATCGCCATAAATGCTTTGCCTAACCTGCATCCCTATCATGGCCGTGTTAAGTCCCAATGCCGATGCTTTTTGCCTATCAACCCTAACCTGCACTTCAACCTTACCGTTATCAATGGTATTTACCACATCGGTAAAGCTAGCCGACTGCTTTAGCTTGCCCGATATTTGGTTGGCCATGGCGTTTAGCTGGCTGTAATCGGTGCCCGAAATGTGAAACTCAATGGGCTTAACATTTCCTGTAACCGCTTGCGAAATAATGCTTCCGCCCACAATATTGAAATTTTCAACCTCGGGTATCGAGTCGATGTAAGGGCGTAGCTCACGAGCAATTTGCTTGGCGCTCCGGTTTCGATGGTTTGGCAGGCTTAGGTGGCACAGCACGGTGGCTATGTTCTTCCCCTCTCTAAAGCCAACCGAGGTTAGCATTCCGTTTTCCGACTGTCCTGAGATTGAGGCTATGCTGCCAGGTACGGCCTCGGGTATTTGGCGCTCAAAAATATCCATCACCACTTGGGCAATGCTGTCGGTTTTATGCGATGTGGCTCCAATGTCAATCTCAACGGTGGCAATAATATCGCCTGCATCGAACTCGGGTATGTAGTCGGTACCTAACCCTTTGCCAACCCACATGCTAACCGCAAGCAAAACCACCACTGCGCTTAGCGTAAAGGTTTTGTGGAATACCGCCCAGCCTAAGGTTTTTCTGTAGATGCTTTCGAGCAGAACAAACAGCTTTTCGCTCACCCTGTAAAGCCAATATCGCTTGCGCTGCTCGCCTCTTTGTATGGGTTTTAGCAGCTGCGACGAAACCATAGGCGTGAGCATAAGCGCAGTAAGCAACGAGGCAATCATGGTTATTGAGGTGAGAATGGCCAGCTGCTTAAACATAACGCCTACCAGTCCGCCCATAAAAACCATGGGGATAAAAACCATTAGCGTGGTTAGGGTAGATGCCGTGATAGCCGCTCCCATTTCGCTGGTACCAAAAATAGCCGCTTGCTTTGGGCGCGAACCTGCCTCAATGTGCTGCGTAATATTTTCGAGCACAACAATGGAGTTATCAACCACCATACCCATAGCAATGATTAGCGACATGAGGCTAAAGATGTTAATTGTCCACCCAAGCACGTACATCAGGATAAACGCGGTGATTAGCGAAAACGGAATGGTAAGAAAAACGATTAGGCTTAACCGCCACTCACGCAAAAAGGCAAAAACTACCAGCACAACAAATATGAGGGCAAACCAGAACGATTGGGTAAGGTTTTTAATGCTCTCAACAATTAGCTCGTCCGATTTCATCACCTCATCGATGCTGATATCGGCAGGGAGCGTTGGCAAAATCTCGTTAACCTTTTGCCTAACGGCATCAACTACCTCAAGGGTATTGGCTCCGGTTTGGCGCTGAATCATTACGGCAACCCCTTGTCCGTGCTGGGTTCGCGAATTCTCATCGAGCTCCTTAAACCCATCGGTTATGGTGGCCACATCTTTTAACCGAATAACCCTCCCGTTGAAGTTTACCAGCGCAATATCGCCCAAATTGGCAACCTGCTCAATATCGCCGGGGATACGAATGGCAAAATCGTTTTGCCCAACCCTAATATTCCCTCCGGGAATGGTAATATTTTCGGCCTGCAGAATGGTAGCTATTTGGCCAATTGGAATGCTGTATGCAGCCAGTTTTTGCGGATCGACCTCAACTTTTATTTCCCTTTTGGGCGTTGCAAGCACCATAACTGTTCCAACACCGGGGAGCTTACGCAGCGGAGCAGCAATTTGGTCTTGAATAATCTTCTCCAACCCATTGTAGCTGTCGCGAGCGGTTATGCCGTAAACCAGAACAGGGAGCATGGACGAATTTATCTTGTAAATAACGGGGTTATTTGCCCCGTTGGGCAAGCGGTTTTTCACAAGTTCGATAAGGTCGCGCGCGTTGCTGGCTGAGGCGTTTATGTCCGATCCCCACTCGAATTGTAGCGAGATGAACGATACGTTCTCCTTCGACTGCGAGCTAATTTCCTTTAGGTTTTCGGTTCCGCCCAAGGCCGCCTCGAGCGGGCGGGTAACCTGCTGCTCAACCTCAGTTGCCGACGCCCCGGGGTAGATGGTAATTACGGTTAACGAAGGGAACTCCATTTCGGGCATAACATCTAACGGAAGGCGAGTTAACGACACCAAACCAAAAAGCAGTATGGCCACAAAGAGCATGGCAACGGCAACCGGTCGGCGAACTGATATGCGAGGTAGTATCATAACTATTTCTTATTGTTAAGTTCAAAAAAAGCGAATACAGGTTTATGCTAGTTTGCTACTGCCTAACGTTTACCTTTTGTCCGTGCTGAAGCTTACCTTTTCCCTCAACCACTATACTCTGGTTTGGCTCCAGCCCATCAACGGCAACCAAATTGCCATTGGTATACAAACGCCGCACAACAATTCGCTTGGCAACATCATTGTCAACAATGTAAACAAACTCTTCGCCCGTTCCGGGCAAATGGCTTATTGCGTTAAGGGGCACAAAACAAAGCTGCTGCTCGGGTAGCATAACCGTAACACGTGCAAACATTCCGGGCATTAGCAAGCCGTTGCTGTTATCGAGCACTACTTCGGCCGATGCTGTTCGCGTTAACGTTGATAGCATAGGCTTTACCGACGACACCTTTGCCTTGATGCTTTTATCTGGTACAGCATCAAGCTCGATAAGCGCATCGAGGCCTTTGAAAATGTGAGGTAAATCCTTCTCGTTAACATCGAATTTAACCCTAACCGGGTTAAGCTGCATAAGCCTAACAATGCCCGAGCGCATGGAGTAACCAGGGTCGAGGCCTGGGTTTATGAAGAATATTTCGCCCTCTTCCATCATTCGCTCAACAATGGTTCCCGAAAATGGTGCGTAAACGCGCGTATTCTTCCTAATCATTTCGGTTTTTGCGTTGGACGCATCGAGTTTTGCCTTTATGTGATCGTACTCCATTTGGCTAATACTCTCCTTTTCGCGAAGACGCTTTACCCGTTCGTAATCCTTTTGCAGGGCTTGGTTTTCAACTTCGGCTTGGGTGAGCATTTCGTCCGATAGCTCAACAATTAAATCGCCTTTAGTAACAAAATCGCCCTCGTTAAAATGGATGGCCTCAACCTTACCCGGTAAAGCGGCGCCCAGATTTGCCTCACGATTTGCCAATACAGTGCCCGTGAACATTTGCGTGGGTGCGTAGCTTAACAGCTTAACCTTATCGGTTATAACCTCGGGTATTGCTTGAGTTTGATTGTCGGGTTGCTCATTTTTCCCACTGCAGCTAGCTAGCAGTAGCAATGTGGTGGTGGTTATTACTATACTTTTTCCTATCATAGCTTTGGCTCAATTAGTATTCTACTTTAAGTTACCTGCTGCACGCTTAAGGTTGATAATGGCGAGCTGATTCTCCATGCGTGCATCAATTAAATTACTCCAAGCCTGTTGCCATAGCGCTTGCGCTTCGAGCAAATCAGAGGTTTTTACCATTCCCTCGCTAAATGCATCGGAGGTTATTCGGAGGTTTTCTTCGGCTAGGGCTAAGCTCTCGTTGGCCATTGCCACCTTTTTTGCCCCTTCGGATGCAGTAAAAAGAGCCTGTTGAACCTGTAGCGAAATTAGCTCGCGCGCTTCGTTTAGCTTTAGCTCAGCAGCATTAAGCTCGTGCCTAGCTGCTCGGAGCGTATGCGATTTATCGTTCCAATGAAAAATGGGAATATTCATGGCAACACCTACACTCCAATCGACACCAAATGAACTGCTAAATCCCTTGTAGGGGTTTGGGTTAAGCACATTGTAGCTGGCCGTTAGGCCAATGTTTGGCATGTACCTCGACTTGGCAATTTTAACAGCCGATTGGGCAATGCCCACGGTTTGAGTAAGCGTATTGAGTTCGGGTCTGGCAGCCATTGCCGAATCGGCATAGGCCATTTCAGGGGCAATGCTTATGCCTTTTGCTAGGCTGTCGGCTAGGGCTATTTCGGTTTGCAGAGGCAAACCCACTACCTGGCAAAGAGCCATTTGCGATAACCTTACCCCATTCTGTGCCTTATGCAGATTCAGGTTAGCCTCGTTAAGCTTAACCTTTACTTTTAGCATATCGTTCTTCAGAATAATGCCCTCATGGTAAAGGTTCTCAGTGTCATGTTTTAGCTTTTCGAGCAGAACAATATACTGCTTTACCATTTGCACCTTTTCGGATAAAGCCACAACCCGCCAGTAGTTCTCCTCCGTTTTGTAGAGCACATCGGTTTTCTCCTTCGCAAGGTTTGCTTGGGCAATGGCATTACCTCGCTTGCTGATGTTATATGTTTCGCGAATTTTACCTCCGGTAAAAATGGGTTGCGTTAACGATACTCCTCCAACAAAAATGTTCTTTGCACCAAACTCAAACTGATCGCTTGGCAACCATGCATAGCTATTAAAAACGGGGTTACCATCCTTATCGTAAAGCATTTCGCCGCTAATAGGATTGAAAACAAAGGTGTTTGCAGGATCGAGGTTAGGATCGAACTCACCCGTTTCGGCGTTTATTGAGCTAAACGGAACAACAGGAATTAGCTTGTCGCCATCGAAAAGGCTGAAAGGCTTGTTAACCCTTGTGTACGCTGCATTTGCTGAAATGTTGGGGAAAAAATTTGTTCGTGCCGATTTGGAGAGCGCATCGGTTGCTCCAACCTGCTCGTGCGCAACCCTTAGCCCAAGGTTATGCTCAAGAGCCATTTGCTTGCACTGCTCAAGGCTTAGTATTTGCTCTTGCGCACACACTTCTGCTGCAAAAAAGGCTAAACAAAATGTTGCCAATAAAATTTTTGATTTTAACATATCGCTACTCATTTCGAATTACAATGCCATAAAATAGTATGTTAAGCATATCATCGAGAACCGTTTCGAGGTTTTCGGCCTTTGAACTGGTAATAAACAATGGTATTTCGAGACCTTTCATTGCTGTAAGCAAAGCAACTGACGAAAGCTCAATATCCATCTCCTTAAACTCACCGCTTGCAACGCCATCGGCTAAAAGCTTTTTTATTATGCCATGCTCCTCGGTATCGTACTTTGAGCGGAGTTTCTCAACTAAATCGAGGTTTGAAATATCGTTGTTCTTAATAAGCGTATAGTAGTTGGCCATAACCCTAACTGCTAGCATACGGGTTTTAACGTATGCCCTAATCTTGTCGACTGTTGACTGCGACGAGCTGAGGATAACCTCAATCTTCTCTCGCAGCGCCTCTGCTTCCCTATCAACCACCGCTTTAAAAATATCTTCCTTGCTACTGAAATAGTAGTAGATTGAGCTTTTGCCCTTTCGCAATGCGTGAGCAATATCGTCGACTGTAGTTTTTTTAAACCCAAATTTTGCGAATACTCCAGCTGCAATGCTTACAATGTCGTTTCGCATGTTTGAATGAGCATTCTGCTCTTTACCCTTTTCTTTTTTCATCTGGCTTTACGTTAAACCAAAGTATAATACGATGGATTTGTATATTCGACCTTTTTACTTTTTCAGTCCAAAAGTATTCTATACAGAAAAAATATCCAAATAAACTTTCGACTAATTTTGTTAAATAGTCGAAAAAAGTACTCTTATCGTTCACAAACAACCAGTTGAGTTTAGGTAAACATGCTGTAAAATATTTCTCAGTTCATGATATTTATCTTGTTCCTATTGAATGAAAAATATACTTTTGCTACTTCATTCACGGCTACCTCAAACGGTTTAAAATTGAATAACTACGATAAAACCCATTAATAATGAAACGAATACTTGTTGTTGGAGCAGGCGGACAAATTGGCTCTGAGCTTATCCCTCACCTTCGCAAAATATATGGCGATAGCAATGTAATTGCATCGGATATTAACTGTTGTACCTGTAAGCAGCTTGGCGAAGCAGGCCCTCTTGAAGAGTTTGATGCGCTCGATGGCAAACGTTTTGCCGAAGTTGTTAAAAAGTATAAGGTTGATACCATTTTCAACATGGTAGCCTTGCTGTCGGCAACTGGAGAGAAAAACCCGCAGCTAGCATGGAAAATAAACATGGGCGCACTGCTTAACTCACTCGATATTGCATTGGAAAATGGTTGTGCCGTTTTCACGCCAAGTTCAATTGGAGCCTTTGGCCCATCAACTCCTCAAGACAATACACCGCAGGACACGGTAATGCGACCAACCACTATTTACGGAGTATGCAAGGTGTCGGGTGAAATGCTAAGCGATTACTACTCGCAACGCTTTGGCCTCGATACGCGAAGCGTTCGCTTCCCTGGTATTATATCGAACGTAACACTACCTGGTGGTGGAACAACCGATTACGCTGTTGAAATATACTACGAAGCCATTAAGCAGAAGAAGTTTACGTGCCCACTCCCCAAGGGCACTTATCTCGACATGATGTATATGCCCGATGCGCTCGACGCTTGCGTTCAGCTTATGGAAGCCGACCCAAGCAAGCTTAAGCACCGAAATAGCTTTAACGTGACAGCAATGAGCTTTGAGCCATCGCAAATAATGGAAGTTATTAAGCAGCGTATACCTGAGTTTACCATGGATTACGATGTTGATCCAGTGAAGAAGGCTATTGCCGAGAGCTGGCCAAACTACATGGACGACACCTGCGCTCGCGAGGAATGGGGATGGAACCCTAAGTGGAATCTTGAAACCATGACCGACGATATGCTTAAGGTTATTGCCGAAAAGCATGCAAAAGGGTTAATATAACCAGTAGGTTAAAAAATATAGTTAAGCCAAGAGTATTCTTTTTTCTTGGAGGGTCATTATTTTTTGATGGCTAGAAAAAGAAAACGAGACGAAGCACTCTTCATATAAAAAAACTTGCTTCGTCTCGTACCTCACTCCCAAAAACGATAATTGGTTTATTATTATAAGACGGGCTCTCCCTTTATGCCTTCAACCACTTATCGAGCCAAGCCTTAAACTCGCGCTGCCAAAGGATACCGTTTTGAGGTTTTAAAACCCAATGGTTCTCATCGGGGAAGAAAAGGAATTTGCTTGGAACACCAAGCATTTGTGCAGAGTTGAATGCGGCCATCCCTTGTGTGTAAGGTATACGAAAATCCTTACCTCCATGGATAACAAGAATTGGCGTATCCCAGTTCTTCACAAAGTTATGCGCGCTATGCTTATAGCTATTCATGGCCACTTTATTTTCAGTTTCCCAAGGGGCTCCGCCCATTTCCCACTGGTCGAAAAACATCTCCTCGGTTGTCATGTACTCCATTTCGGAGTGGAACACGCCGCAGTGGGAGATAAACGCCTTGAATCGCTTATTGTGATTACCAGCCAACCAGAATACGGTGTAACCACCGTAACTTGCTCCAATGGCTCCTAGCCTATCCCCATCAACCCAAGGCTCCTGTTTTACTTCATCAATGGCAGCAAGTAAATCGCGCATTTCCTGTCCGCCATGATCCTTGCTGATTTCATCAGTCCACGCTTGGCCAAAGGTTAACGAACCGCGACGCGCAGGCGCAACCACAACGTAACCGTTTGATGCCATGATTGAAAAGTTCCAGCGGTAGCTCCAAAACTGGCTAACTGCACTTTGCGGACCACCCTCGCAGTATAAAAGCGCAGGGTACTTTTTAGTTTGATCGAAATTTGGAGGCAGAATAACCCAAGTATGCACCATCTTGCCATCGCTCGATTTTACCCAGCGCCGTTCAACCGTTGGCATAGTTAGCTGGTTAATTATATGATCGTTAATTGCTGATATCTTCTTCTGCTCGCCAGTAACAGGGTTGATGCTAAAGATTTCGGCGGGCGAAATCATTGAAACCTTATCGCCAATTAGCATATCGCCAGCAATGGCAACCGAATGATAATCGTGTAAACCTTCGGTTATAGCTTTAATCTCGCGCGTAGCCATATCCATCTTATAAATTTGGTGCGTTGCCTCAACGCCAGCTACAAAGTATATGGATTTTCCGTCGGCAGTCCACTGAATGTTCGATGGTGAGTAGTCGAAATCGGGTGTTAGGTAAGTCTTTTCACCCGTCGCCATATCCATTACAAAAACTCGTTCCTTATCGGCCTCAAAGCCTGCTCGCTCCATCGAGAGCCAAATCATCCTGTCGCCACTTGGCGAAAAAACGGGTTGTTTATCGTAGCCCATCATCCCATCGGTTAGGTTTTGGGTTTCGGCTTTCTCAATGTTATACAGGTAAATGTCGGAGTTGGTGCTGAATGAGTATTCCTTACCGGTTAGCTTTTTACAGGTATAGGCAATTGACTTTCCGCAGGGAGTCCATGCAATTTCCTCCATGCCCCCAAAGGGCATCAAAGGGCTATCGTAGGGCTCACTGGCCATAATATCAACTGGGTTCGCCACCTTTTCGCCTGCAAAATCGGCTACAAAAATGTGGCTATAATAGCCATCCTCCCATGAGTCCCAGTGGCGGTACATCAAATCGTCGTACATCATACCACTGGCTTTGGGCAGGTCAGGGTAAATATCCTCCGTTGATTTATCAACCTTTACCTCGCTTATAAAAAACACTTTGTCGCCTTTAGGCGAAATGGAAAAACCATTGATATCACTAGGGAAATTCGATACTTGTCGACGATTATTCCCCTTCGTATCCATTGTCCATATATGAGCGGTTTCACCCTCAGTAGAGATAAAGGCAAGCTTGCTATCGGTAACCCAAGCTAAGTTAAACTCATGTGCGCTAGTTTTGGTAATCTGCTTGTTGTTGGTTCCATCGGTATTCATAATAAACACCTCGCTATTGCTGCGGTTTTGCTCAACGGAATAGTACGTAACGGTATAGGCAATTTGCTGCCCATTGGGCGATACTGTAACTTGTCCAAGTCGGCCAAGCGCCCACAAAACCTCGGGTGTTAGAATTCCATTTTCGACCTCAATATTTGAAGGTCCAATAATTGGCTCGGATGATTGCTGATTGGTGTTGCACGAAACTGCTACAAGTACAATCAGCATAAACCATAACGATATTCTTTTCATAGTTAGCTGTTTTAGGAAAGTTTTGCTAAAGGTATAAATTGTGGGTGCAATGCGCAATGAAAATTGCCAAGAGAATATTGGAGAGTATAAAAAACAAAAACACAGATCTCCCAAATGTTAGATCTGTGTTTAATGCTAGATAAGATGAAGCTACTTTTTTATATCATAAAAACACCTTTTGGGCGAGTGCAAAACGCCATCGGCTACTAGGCTTTTGATACTCTTATCAACATCCTTTTTTTCAATTCCGGCGGCTTCGGCTNNTAATTTTTAGTGGACACTAATGATTGTTTCTATAATTTAAAAAAGTTAATGGCATTCTCCATTACATCCACAACTCAGGTTGCCAGTGCGAGCCTTTTCGAACGCCTCGCGACCCTCGGTAAATGCAAACCAAGCAATACCAAGGGAGCCAACGCTGTCGACCCAGCCAATGCCTGTAAATTCATACAGCAGGCTAGATGCTAAAAGTACAAACGAAAGGTAAAAGCACGTTTTGGTACAATTGGCATCGGCAATTATAGCTGCAGAATTAAGCTTACGACCTACATTCTGCTTTGCCCGCATTAAGAACCACATGGTAAGTATTGATGCCGAAGAAACTATTACACCCACCATAGTTGTTTCAGGCTTCGCTTGGGTTGCAAAATTAATTACTACCCCGGCAACAAGCCCAGCTGTTAAAAGGAAAAAGGCCGTCCCAGTAATCCTTAGCGCATTCTTCTCAAAGCTATCTGGTGTTTCGGCCTGCGATTTACGCATCCTGACTACCATGTGCAGTATTCCAAAGGCAGATATCATCTCAACAAAGCTATCAACCCCAAAACCCAGCAGCACAAGGGTATCGTCGCTAATTCCAAAAAAAACCGATACTAACCCCTCGGCCAAATTGTAGGTGAGGGTAATTAGAGTTAGGATTAGGGCTAGCCTAATAAGCTTTTTTCGTTGCATACAAAAAAGTTTTCTAAGGTTTTAACACCTATAGGCTAATAATGTTGATAATCTGGCTTAGAAATTTCTTTAAAAATTGGTCACAGAGTTACACTGAGTATCACACAGTGTAACTCTGTGGAATTTCTTGAACATTACAGCTCAAACCTATACAGCTCGGCATAGCATTTGGCGTACT
>NPIE01001056.1_pt1 | contig 12055 bp, 5 predicted proteins | sample 8637661 | NCBI WGS metagenome assembly NPIE01 (sample SAMN07420842, study PRJNA396082) | bioreactor metagenome | isolation source: sample BA12 brine-fed electro-methanogenic bioreactor BA | place: Japan: Kochi | collected 2016-12-09 | reverse complement strand
GTTATAGATTTACAGACATTAAGGAGCAGCGTTGCGCAACACCAGGGGTAGATAAACCCGGCGCAAGCCGAAGACCCAGGAGTAATCGCGCTGCATTCTCTCGCCATCATTGGAGGCATCGGTTCCCACGTATCCCGTGTGATCCAATGTGATGCGATACGCACCTTCCGCGGCCAGCGGCACAGCCGGCTCAAAGAGCACCGTGGTACCGGTGATGGGTCCAGTGCCCCCGAGATCGGGATGGGTGTAGAAACCAATCACGGTGTCAGCGAAGGCAAAAGTGCCGGTGTAAGGAGCGCCCCCGGCGTAAGGCTCCACGACGAAGGTGTCGGTGGTGATACCCGTAGTCCACAAAAGGTGAGAGAAGGTCACGCTGATGGGATCGGTAGGCTCCCAACTCAGGGCTCCGTCGGTAGGTTCGGTTGCGACAACGAGCGGATCCTTCCAGTTAAAGACCCTGTCCTGAAGGGTGAGCGCCCCCGTGCTCCCGTAGAAGAGCGTCGCCTCGCGATTGGAGAGACCTACGAGGGTACCCCAATGCTCGACCCGTCCCCAGTCACCGCGCGTGTACTTGTAGAGGATGGAGGTTCCATCGGGCACGGTGGCGGTGTAGACCCAGGTGTAAGCGTCTATACGGCTCATGGGTTGCGCGCTGGGATTCCATTCGGCGCCGAAGACCGCACTGCTGTCCCCGGCAATGTAGACTGTGGCGTCCGCCGGTGTGAACTCGGGTACGGTGACCAGGAAGGTGACTTCTACCTCCCGGGCCAACGCCGTCGCCGAGGCCTCGTTGGAAGGTGCGGACCTGTTGAAATGCTCGTCCACCGCGCGGACGGTGTATGTGTAAGTCTGTCCGGTGGTCACGGTGGTATCGGTAAAGACGGTGGTGGGCGCCAGGGTCCGCCCCACCATCGCCGCATCGAAGGCGGTCTCCCCCTCGCCGTAGCGATAGAGGTCGTAAGCGTAGAGATCGACGGCTATGACGGCGTCCCAAGCCAGATTGATCTCGCCCGCGCTCCAGCCAGTGACGCGAAGGTTGGTAGGCGCGGGAGGCGGCGTGATATCGGAGGCGAGGTTGACGGTGAGCGCGCCCGGCGCGGAGAAGGTGTCGGTGAAGATGCCGGTCAGATCGGCGTAGATCCAGTCGCGCCCGGCGGTGGTGGAGTAGCGGTAGACGTAGTGGAAGTCGCCCGTCTCCTCCGGCACCAGCGTTGCCGCGAAGACGTCGTTGTTCCCCTCAGCGTGACTGTACGCCGCGTTCATCCAGGCCCAGCTTCCGAGAGGTTCCCCCGTCGGCCCGTAGCCCAGCTGGGCCCAGAGGCCGGGCGTCTCCGTGCCGGAACCGGTCACACCGTCGATCCAGACCTGGCCGGTGATGGGCTCGGTGGGCGTGATGCCGATGGTGTGGACGATACTGGCTGGCCCGGAGAGCTCCGCCCAGCCAATGTTGACGTGGGGCATCCCGCTCGCTTCGTTGGAATAGCCGCTTGCCAGTGCCGTGGTGTCGTTCTTGCTGACAAGCACGTAGTAGTAGGTGACGGCGTTCTGCAAACCGGTGTCAGTGTAGGTGGTCCCAATCACGTTATCAATCAACTGGTAGCCGCCGCCGCTGACGAGGCTGCGATAGAGATCGTAGTTGTCCGCATCAAGGGCGGTGCTCCAGGTGAGGGTGATTTCCCCATCACCTTCGGCGGTCACGGCAAGATCGGTGACAGCGGCGGGGGGCACTTCCAGCGTGCCGCTGAGGACCAGCAGCGCGCCGCTCATGCCGGGCACGTCCGCAATTTCCAGGGTACCGGCGGCGGAGACAGTGTACTCGGCGTCCCCATTCAGCACATCCACCAGGAGGGTGCCGGCGGGCAGATAACCGCTCACATCCAGTGTGACGGTCTGCGCGTCGGTGTCCCGGTTCGCCACGACGACCGCGGCGTCGGAGAAGTCGTCCAGCCGGCGCCCGTAGGCGTAGAGCATGTTGGTGTCGTCGATGAGCAAGGTATCGAAGGTGCCGGTGCGCAGTGCGGGATGGGCGTTACGGGTGGTGGCGAGCAACTCGTAGTGGTCGCGCAGGGTGGTCTGACCGTACCCGCCGCCCTGCAAGTGGGTGTAGAAGGGCGTGCCGGTCTCGTCGAGCCAGGGGTAGGGGATGCGGTTGTAGGGGTCGTCCTCCCACTTACCGCCGGCGTAGGTGGGCGGGGCCACGAGGCCGACCTCGTCGCCGTAGTAGACGGTGGGCGCGCCGGGGAGGGTGAATTGCAGCAGCGCCACGCCCTTGAGCCGGGTGATGGCGTCGCTCCAGTCGTAGGTCGGATTTTCGTAGATGGAGCGGTCGTTCAGGTGGGCATTGTGGTCGAGCACGAAGAGGGGGCGGTTGGTATCGTGACTGCCCAGCAAGTTCATCATGGCGTAGTAGGCCTGGGGAGGATAGCGCTCCTCCAGGTAGCGAAGCCGCTCCTCCAACTGGGAGGGAGTCAGGGGGGCAACGGGGCCTGCCGAGCTGCCGGTGTTGTAGTCATTGTCCACGTAGAGCGTGTCGCGCCAGAAGCCCAGCAGCGCCGTCCCGAACTGATAGTTCATGGAGGCATCCCATTCGGGCTGCACCAGCCAGGGGGTGGAGTTGCCCCACTCCTCGCCCACGATGTAGGCTTCGGAGTTCTCGTCACGCAGCGCGGCCCGGAAGCCTTCCCAGTAGTCGTTGGGATTGGCGGGGTCCTCGTTGGTCACGCCGGGGTCCACATCGGCGGCGACATCCAGCCGCCAACCGTCGGCGCCCTGCTGGATCCAGTAGACGGCGATGGGCTCGCGCGTGTTGGGATCGACGTCCCCATCCCAGATCAGCTCACGCGCCTCTTGCGTGGTGGCGCGCATCTTGGGCAGGCTGTCGTAACCCCACCAGCTCTCGTAGTCGGCGCCGCCGGGCGTACCATCGTCGCCCACGCAGGGGCCGGTGCCCGCCGGAACGGGGATGAAATAGAACCAATCGCGGTATTCGGATGTGATGCTTTCGCAGGCCCCTACCGAATCGTAGCGGCTGTAACGGTCGAAGTAGATACTGTCGGAGGAGACGTGGTTGAAGACACCGTCGAGGATCAGGTTCATCCCCCGACTCTCCAATCCTGCCACGAGGTCAAGGAAGGTATCGAGATCGCCGAAGTTTTCATCAATGATGCTGAAGTCGGTGGTGTCGTACTTGTGGTTGGAGGGCGATTCGAAGATGGGATTGAGGTAGAGGGTGGTAACGCCCAAATCCTGGAGGTAGTCTAACTTCTCGATGATCCCCGCCAGATCACCGCCGTAGAAGTTCTGGCTCCAGACCATGGGACAGTCACCCGTGGCGTCACGAGGATCGCAGATGGGCGCGTTCCACTCTTCGTTGGGATCGTTGGAGCGATAGACGGTGGGGGTCTCTTCGTAGAAGAACTCCCCCGCCTCGGGGTTGTTCGTGGGATCACCATCGCGGAAGCGGTCGGGGAAGATCTGGTAGATGACGGCGTCCTTGACCCAGTCGGGCGTGTAGAAATCGGGGTTGTAGACGCTGATCTGCCAGCTGCGATCCTGCGTCTCAGCGTAGGTCTGTCCCCAACCGCCCAGGCGGGCCTCGTCGTCCTCGTAGTAAGCGGTTGCCGTACCATCGATGGCGATGAAGCGATACCAGTAGATGGTGGGCTCGGCGCTGGCGGGCAGGGTGACCGCCCACCACTCGTATTCACCGTCGTCGGCGACCAGCTGCATATCCAGTATCTGTTGCACGTTGATGCGATCGTTCCACACGCGGACCTTGGCGGCGGTCAGGTCGCCGCTGGCAGCGCGTAGGCGCAGTGTCACGGGTGTGCCCGTCTCCACCGCGCCGCCGGGCGTGCGATAGAGGGGATCGCGGCTGTTGTGGCCCAGATGCGACCACCAGATGTCGTTGTCGTGGCCGGCGTCTTGGGGCGGGGGTGCGGATTGGATAGTCATCCGTCCGGTATAGGTATCCAACAGGAAGGTGACCACGCCTCCACTCACGGGAACATTGAAATCAAAATTGGGCGCATTAACGTTGCGCCCATCGGTGCTGAAGGCATCCCAGGAACCGGTGGTCGTGATCTTCCCAATGTGATCCCCCGAAGATGCGACCGCGTAGTCCAAATGATACAGACCCCTACCCACGGGGTTAAGCTCGGTGTTAGGGTCATCTGGATTCCAGCCCTGGAAGTCCCCCACTGCGGTAAAGCTGGTCGGAAGACTATCCCACACATTGATGACATTCTGAGTGGGATAGAGCGTAATCCCGGTATCTCCGCTGTGGTCATTGGTATCGAAGGTGAATTTGACGACTTGGTTGTCTTCCGTGGTGTTGAACCAGGCATTGCTGCTCGGATAGCCCTCCCACGTCCCACACTCGTAGACTTTCCACTCGTAATTACCCGCTGTGGCTACGGCGTAATCCAGCGTGAAGATGCCGTCTCCTCCCAGGAGATCACCGTTGGTTCCGTCGTCGAACAAGGGATCACTGGCATTGTTCCAACCGTTGAAGCTGCCAGCCACGCACCAGTTGCCGGTGGCGCTTCCCTGGTTGGCGATTAGCACCCGTCCGGAACGGGCGTCTAAAAGGAAGACCACTTCCTCATCAGCACTGGTAGTGGTGAAACTCAGGTTGGTCGCGTTTCCGTTACGGCCATCCGCGCCGAAGGCATCCCAGGTGCCGGTGGCAGTAATCTTGCCGATGTAACTACCGGCAGAGGCTACCGTGTAGGTCAGCCAGTAGATATCGTTGCCGACATATTCCATCAACGTGTCAGGGTCGTTTTCGTTCCATCCCTGAAAATCGCCAACAGCTGTGAAACTCGTCGGCAAATTGTCGCCCTGAACATTAACGACGTTCGTGGTCGGAAGTAAGGCCCAGCCGGCATCGGCGCTGTGATCGTTGATGTCAAAGGTGAAAGTGACCGTCTGATTGGGGAGGGAGGTGTGAAGCCATGCATTCTCAGAAGGATAGGCATTCCCCCAGTTACCGCATTCCACGATCTTCCATTCATGGCGCTGCGCAGTAGCGATATCTACCGCTAGCGAGAAGACACCATCGTCCGCCAGTAGATCACCTTGCGTGCCATCATCATACAACGGCATACTCGTATTGTCCCAGCCGTTGAAATCACCGGCCACACACCAACTGCCGGGCACAGCGCGCACCACCTGCGGCTGAACCGCCGCCGGCGCCAGGGGCGTGAACATCCCTGCAAGCAGGGCCAGCACCAACGTCAAAACTACAATCCGTCTCATGGTTCCTCCAGATTTTTTGATAGAAAGGGCAGGGACGCCCACCAAGATACACGCTTCAATGTCTCTCAATCCGGAACTTTGTGGCCTTCTCCTCCTCCTTGCTCTGCTCTCTGACCGGTACACCCACCTGCCACAAGGAAGGCGGTGGGATTAAACAGCAGCCCCTTGCACGTTCAGCATCTTTCCTGCTGCGCCAAGGGGCTGTTTAAGCTAGCCTTTGATGACAAATTCGAGATACATCAGAGCAAAACGCTCAAGATCGGCAGGTTTCTGGGGCCGGATAAGGGATGAGCCCCTCCCATAGTGCGACTTCCTCGGCTGAAACGGCAATAATCCTGAGAGATACCGCCGCACACCTTCTTCCGGAAAACTCTACCGTACCATCCAACAGCGCCGTATCGGGACGAATACTATCCTGATAAAGACGAATTTCTCCCGTGCCTCCGGTGACAGTAATTACAACCCGACCGGTCCACTGATCACGCTCCTCCTCGAGACGCCAGGAGACCAGCACGGGTTCTCCCAACACCAGAGAGGACGGGGGTGTGGGGGTGGACGTCGCGGCGGGCGTAGAGGTCGCCGTCGCCGTAGGTTGTGGCAGCTCGGGATCTGTGGTGAGTTCGAGCGCGATCTCCCCACTGATGGTCTGCCCATCGGGTCGCTGCACCTCCCAGATCGCGGTATATTCTCCCGCTTCTTCTGGGGCTTTCAGGGGCACGAGGACTTGCATCTGCGCTCCTACAGGAAGCGTGTCGAGCTCGAGCGTATTGAGCGTGTTCAACGCATCGCCTCGCACAAAGGCCAGCCGGGTCCCTGCGGGCCAGGCACAGACACCACCGTTGCGCAAAGTGATGTAAGCTAGGACGGTACTGCCCGGGGGGAGGGCGCTCTCGCGCGCGGCATGATAGACCCGCAATACCTCGGCGCGATAGGTACATGTACCAGGTGTCAGATTCGCGACACTAACCCCCTCTGGCGTGGAGGGTACCGTCGGGTTGGCGGGTCTGGGCGTGGCAGTGGGAGTACTGACAGGCTGTGCCTCCACCGTGAGTTGTCGATCGGGGTTGAAGATGCGCGTCAGAAGCGTTGGTGGCTCAGAACCGAAATTGGCCCACGCTCCCAGACCGAGCAGCAACAACACCGACACCAGCAAGAAACCCAGGACGCCCCGGAACACCGACCGTCGCGCCCGGCCCGATCTCGTCCTGCCCCTTCTCGCATCTTCACCTTCGGGAACCCCTGTCCACGTGCGCAACAGCGGCTCCTCCAGCTCCAGCTCATGGGATTTTGTCCGACGTCCGCCACTGGAAGGTGAGAGCGGCCCCGTCTCCCAGACGTGGGTGGGAGTTTCTAAATCCATCGTCTGGCGCAGCGCGCCGGCCATGTCAAAGGCCGTGGCGTAACGAGCCTCCGGCTGCTTAGCAAGCGCCTTGAGAACGATCTCCTCCAACTTCAGCGGAAGCCCCGAGACAAACTGAGAAGGAGCAGGCACTGGCTCGCCGATGTGCTTCATCACCAGGCTCATGGGGATCTCGGCGACAAAAGGCGGGCGCCCCGTTAACATCTCGTAAAGCACAACTCCCAGCGAATAGAGGTCGGAGGCTCCGCTCGCCTCTTTGCCGGTGCCGATTTCCGGGGCCATGTAGGCGGGCGTTCCCACCATCGCCCCGCTGGCGGTGAGATTGGTGAGGCTCATCATCCGCGCAATACCGAAGTCCGCCAGGACCGGCTGCCCCTCCGCCGTAAACATGATGTTCGCCGGCTTGATATCGCGGTGGACCATATCCCGCCGGTGAGCGTACCCCAACGCCTCGGCGATTGCCGAGGCAATAGAGGCCGCCCGAGCCGGGTCGAAGGGCGCGTGCGCCATCTGTTCCTTCAACGTCGCCCCTTCAATGTACTCCATCACCATATAATAAATATCGTGCTCTTCGTTATGATCGAAGTCGTAGACCTGAACGATATTGGGATGGCGTAGGGTGGCAACGATTCGCGCTTCGCGTTGGAAACGCGTGACGAATCCGTCTTCTTCCGCAAGGAAGGGATGGAGCACTTTGATGGCGACCCGGCGTTCCAGGTTGACCTGCTGTCCCAGATAGACCTCAGCCATCCCCCCATGGCCGAGGTGCTCTACCACCTGGTATTTACCTAGAGTCTTACCGACGAGGAATTGGATACTAGTCACGATGTTGGATGTTGGCTATACTGACGCAGAGCTCTCCGGCTTGCATGAACGAATCAGGGCGCGCAGGGCATCCCAGGCAACGTCGAAATCGTCAGCAGGAATCAAAACGTGATCCCGCGAGAAAGCGGAAATGGAGAAGATACTCACACCAGCCTCTGCTAACGTCGCCGTTACCACGGCAAGATACCCCACCAGTCCCAAATCCAGGGGCAAATCGAAGGTAATCAGCCGATACTCCGAAGATTCAGCTAGAGCCTTGAGTGTAGGCCGAGCTTCCTCCCAAATATCGACAGGCAGGACAAGCGTAACCTCGTCCTTATCGCAGACTACGGTGGTGAAGGGCTCCGGGTTCTCCGCCATTACCTCCATCGCTTCTGCCCGTGCTGTCGCGGGCAAGCTCAAGATGACGTAGAGTCGCGCGTCGGTGAAGAGATGCGTCTCTGCCAAAACATGCTGCAGACCGGGTGGCAGTTCCATCTGTACACCTCCTTACTCACACAGCTTAGGCCTTCACAGTGGGCCACAGACTACCGGAAAGCCAAGATTCGGCTCCAGCCCAGCACCCCGGCCCCTGCACTTCTTGGACAACCAACCCTCACAGACTTCAGCAACGCAGATCTACATTGACAGACTTCCAACGGGGTTGAAACTCCCATGTCTCCAAATAGAGAGTGCCCCCCGCCCAATAACTACCTCCATTATACCTGCCCCCAGAGCGAACACAAGATGCAAAAACCGAGCACCTAGCCATCAAGATCCCAAGCGCGGCAATATAGGTTATAATAACGTAGTTATGACACTATTGGCAGGATCACATTTGACAAAATATTACGGGGGAGTCGAGGTTTTCCGCGGTCTCTCCTTTGCCGTGCATCAGGGGGAGACCATCGCCTTTGTTGGCCCCAACGGCTGCGGCAAGAGCACGCTGCTGGAGATTCTGGCCGGGCAGCTGGAAGCGGACGAAGGCAGTGTCTTTCGGGCGCGACACGCTCGCCTGGGATACCTACCCCAGGTTCCCGACCTTGACAGCGAGGGGACGCTATGGGAGGCCATGAAAGAGGTCTTTGGGCAGCTGCTCGAACAAACCACGGAGCTACGGCAGCTAGAAGTGCGCATGGCCACCGCCCCAAGCGAAGCAGAGCGCGCCCAGGCCATGGAGCGGTACGGCGCCCTCCTGGACGCCTTCGAGCAGGCGGGTGGCTTCACCTACGAAAGCCGGATCGCTCAAGTGCTGGGAGGCTTGGGGTTTGAGGAATCGGAGTTCCAGAAGCCCGTACGCCACCTCAGCGGGGGCGAAAAAACCCGCGCACTGCTCGCCCGTCTGCTCCTCGAAGCGCCCGATCTGCTGCTGCTCGACGAGCCCACCAACCACCTTGACATCGAGGGCATCGAGTGGCTGGAAGAGCAGCTGAAGCACTGGCCGGGCGCCATTATTGTGGTAGCTCACGACCGCGCCTTCCTCGACGCTATCGCTGATCACGTCTGGGAGCTGGAGCAGGGGCAGCTCTACGACTATCGGGGCAACTACACCGCCTACATTGAACAGCGGACGGAGCGCCGTGCCCAACAGCGCGCCGCCTTCGAAGCCCAACAGGAGCACATTGAGAAGACCGAAAGCTATATCCGACGCTACATGGCCGGGCAGCGCAGCGCGCAGGCGAAGGGTCGGCTCAAGCGGCTAGAGCGCGAGGAGCGGCTGGAACGCCCCCCCGATGAGATCCAGAACCTGCATCTCGATCTCAATACCCAGCTGCGGAGCGGCGAGCTGGTGCTCGGGCTCTACAACCTTGCGGCGGGCTACGAGGGAGAGCCCCCCCTCGTCACCGTCGACGAGCTCGAGATCCACCGGGGCGAGCGGGTGGCCCTCGTCGGGCCCAACGGCTCGGGCAAGACCACCCTGCTCCGCACCATCCTGCGCCAGATTCCGCCCCTCGCCGGGCGGGTGCGATTGGGGGCAGCCGTGCGCCTCGGCTACTTCGCACAGGTGCAAGCCCACTTCGATCCTGAGCGCACCGTCCTCGAAACCCTCCTGGAGGCGGGGATGGTATCGGTGAGCGAGACGCGCTCCTTCCTGGCCCGGTACGGCTTTCGCGGCGATGACGTCTTTAAGCCAGTGGGGGTGCTCTCCGGTGGGGAGGGAGCCCGCGTCGCCCTCGCCATCCTTGCGCTGCAAAAGGCCAATTTCCTGCTGCTCGACGAGCCGACCAACCATCTCGACCTCCCCTCGCAGGAGGTGCTCCAGGAGGTACTGACGGGCTTCAAGGGCAGCGTGCTCCTGGTCAGCCACGACCGTTATCTCATCCGGGAGCTGGCAACCCACGTCTGGTCCCTGGAAGGAGAGCGCGTGCAAGCCTTCAGAGGCTATGCAGCCTACGCCGCCTGGCATGAGCAAGAGCGGCAGAGCCCCACCCCCCCAACGGAACAGGAGGCCGAACGCCATCGCGCGGAGGATGAGCGGGCCCGTCAACGGGCGCGCGACCGCGCCCTGGCCCGCCAACAGGCTCGCCTGGAGCAGCTGGAAACGACCATCCACCAGTTGGAAGCGCGCTTGCGGGAGCTGACCACGGCCCTCGATCTGGCCGGACGGGCGCAGGACATCGACCGGGTAACCCGCCTCGGGACGGAGTACCGGCAGGTGGAGGCGCAGCTCAACACCCTGCTCGAAGAATGGAGCGAGGTCGCCGAAGTAGCCGCATGACCGCCCTCACGTAAACCATCACCGCAAGGAGTGAAGATGAGCCAGCTAGCCGCAGCCGCCGAACGCCCTTATCTCATCGGTCTCACAGGCAACATCGCCACCGGCAAGACCACCGTGGGAGAGATGCTCGTGGAGCTGGGGGCCGAGCTCATCGACGCCGATAAGGTCGCGCGGCAGGTTATGGAACCGGGCGGTCCCGCCTACGAACCCGTGGTCGCCGCCTTTGGTTCAGACATTCTCAACCCCGAGGGCACGATAGACCGCACAGCCCTGGGCCGGATCGTCTTCAACGACCCGGAAGCGCTCACGCGGCTGGAAGCCATCGTTCATCCCCCCACCATCGCCGCGGTGGAAGCTCGTCAGCTCGTCAGTCCCGCCCCCGCGGTTGTCGTGGAAGCCATCAAGCTCATCGAAAGCAGTATGGCGGAGGATTGTGACACCCTGTGGGTCACCACCTGCCCCCGTCAGGTGCAATTGGAACGGCTGGTGGAAAGTCGAGGGATGGACCGCGAGGACGCCCTCCAGCGCATCGAGGCCCAGCCTCCCCAAGCCGAGAAACTCGCACGCGCTGACGCCATCATCCACACCGCCGGCCCCCTGCGCCAGACCCGAGCCCAGGTCTCCAGTTACTGGCGGATTCTGGTGTTGCCCCACCTCCCCTCAACGCGCTAGCCAGTGCTGACCAGCAGATCCCGGCTTCCTCCGCGCTGGAACGCCTGGGGCTAAAAGGGCTCTCTGCCCTCGAGACGGGGGGCGGCTCCGGCGTAAAATCTGGTGTGCAGGTCGGTAGCGCCCCGGGGACGGGGCTTCGAGCGTCAAATACGACAGCCCCGCCAACAAGCGCTTGTCAAGCCGCTTGCTCTGTGGTACTATGATTGCAAGCGTTAAGGAGCTTCCCAATCCATGGCAACCTTTGATCCAGAGCTGTCCCCTGCTGAAGAGCGAGAGCGACGTCTGCTGAGACGGCGCACCATCCTGCTCTGGGTAGTGGCGATCAGTCTCCTCGCCACCGTGATCCCCCTCTATCTCATCTCGCTTTCCCTCCAGCGAGAGATGCGAGCCGACGAAACGACGCTGCGAGAGCTCCAGGCCGCCATCGATGCTACCCCCACCTACGTGCCCGAGGTGCGCCGGCTATTGGAGACGGTCGCCGCGCTGGAGGGTCAACAGGAAGAGGTCCGGGCTGTTGAGGATTTCCTCCTCACCTCCAATGTGCGCTGGGACGCCGCCCTGGATGCCATCCTCAGCTACGACCCGCAACGCTTGCAGCTGACCTCCCTCACCCAGAACGGGCTAGATCTGGTCGTGAGTGGTCGCGCGCAGGACGAAACCGCCGTGCGCACCTACCATCGTCAGCTGCAAAACTCCGGGCTATTCGACAGCGCCACGATCCAATCGATCAACCGAGTGGCGCCCGGCACGCTCACCCTCACCCCCACACCGCTCCCCCAGACCCCTTCTCCCACGCCGGGTACCGTACCCGGCGACCCCTACGAGCCCGATGATTTCGACCCCGTCCCCATCTTCGTAGGGCAATCGCAGGAGCGCACCTTTTACCCCGCCTTTGACGTTGATCGCGTCACCTTTCTCGCCAAGGCAGGGCGTTACTACCGCATCTACACCTCCGACCTGGCGCCCGGCGTTGATACCGTCTTGACGGTCAATATCGCCGGCACCATTTACATCAACGACGATCGGCGGCCGGGGACCCTCGCCTCGGAGGTGATCATCCACAATCCCGCGGCGTTCGACGTGACCGTCGAGGTGCGGGTCACCAACCGGGGGGAGTATGGTCCGGAAAAACGCTATACCCTCACCGTGGAGGAATTCCTGCCCACCGTCACCCCCACCCTGCCCGCTTCACCGACCGCCACGCCCACCGGCACTCCAACAGTGACGGGGACTCCCACCCG
>NPIE01061145.1_pt1 | contig 12058 bp, 13 predicted proteins | sample 8637661 | NCBI WGS metagenome assembly NPIE01 (sample SAMN07420842, study PRJNA396082) | bioreactor metagenome | isolation source: sample BA12 brine-fed electro-methanogenic bioreactor BA | place: Japan: Kochi | collected 2016-12-09 | reverse complement strand
TCTGCACCTGGCGTGCTACCTGTTTGCGGGATCCGTGCTCCATCGGGCAGCGACCCTGGTAATTTCCACGGAGGTGGGGCGCTGGGCGGCTATCGGGATGGCTACGGCGGGGATTGCGACCCTGCTGCTCCGCCGTTTTGACCGGGTGCTCCATGGGCTGACGCTGGCCGGCGGTGCGGCGGTTCTGGTGCTGGTCTTTGTGTACAGTCAGAAGGTGAGCCCGGTCCCGGTGGTGCTCGTGGAGTGGGCGCTGATGGGGCTGCTGGCCGCAATGAGCCTGGGCGCGAGCACGCCCCGCCAGTACGCGATGATGGCCTTCGCCGCGCTGGCGCTGATGCTGGACATCATCCGGTTGCTGGGGTCGTTCCCGCTGGAGCTGGTGGTGCAATTTGTGGTGTTGGGCCTGCTGTTCGGCGCTTCCCTGCAGGGCACGGCGCCGCTGGAGGTGGAGGCGGAGGCTGCCGATGGGGAGNNGATCCCGTGGCACGCCATGGCCGCCCGGTTGGCGGTGCTGCTGGTGGTGGCGCTGCTGGGCGGGCAACTGATCGCGGAGCGTCTGCCGTTGCCGACGATCGGCACGCCGGATTCGCAAATGCAGATATGGCGGGCTTTTCTGCGGACGCATCTTGGCCTGCAGGACGACAAGTTGTTCGGGCCGCCGGTGCCGAAAGCGCAGCTCGAGCGGGAGAGCCAGGAGTTGCGGCGCAAGGCGACAGTGGACCAGGGCATGAGTCTTTCTGCCACGGCGCCGAGGCGGCTGTCGCGCCGATTGCTGTATGTGATCGACAGCCCGCGCCCGGTATTTCTTCGCACGGCGGTTTTCGACTACTATTCGGGGATGGACTGGGGGCCATCGATGAAGCTGGAGTTGCAGGCGGTGAACGATGGGCGCCCGACCCCTCATTTCTCGCTGCCGGAACGGCTGGCCGGGCGGGGCAGCATGGCCCGCGACACGTGCCGTATCTGGCCGCAGACCAACGTGGGTTACCAGGTGGCTGTGCCGGTTACCGCCCGGACGCTGGAGACGGGGAGCCTGGGGCGTCTGTATACCGACCCGCTGAACAACCTCTATTCGGCATCGCCCATCAAGCGGGGTGGCTCATACGCCGTGTACCTGGGGGAAACCGATCTGTCTCCTCTGCAAAGCACGCGGATCGGCAACGATGAGGAGGCACTGGCGGAGCGGTACCTGCAGTTGCCGAAGGTCTCGGAGCGGCTTATCCAGACCTGCCAGGAGGCAGTACGCGGGGAGTTCAACCGGTGGCTGGCGGTCCTTCGCCTGGTGAGGCTGGTGCAGGAGGGCCATACATACAGCCTGGACCCGGTGACCCTGCCGGAGGGCGTGGAGGAGTCGACCGAGTATTTCATGTACGAGATGCGGGCCGGGGCTTGTACGCAATATGCGAGCGCGCTGGCGGTGGCCTGCCGGGTGGTGGGGATTCCGGCCCGGGTGGCCGGGGGGTACGGTCCGGGCACGTTCCGCTCGGTCACCATGCACTATGAGGTGAGAGAAAAGGATTCGCATGCCTGGACGCAGGTGTGGTTTCCGGAAATCGGCTGGGTGGACGTGGATGCTACCCCCGGCGGCGTGAGCATCGAGCATGCGCCGCCCCCGCCGCCCGAGGCCGAGCGCACTACGTTGGAACAGGCGATGGCCGACTGGCGGGCGAAGCTGGCCGGTTGGCAGGCGGGTTCGGTGGCGTGGGGCCAACGCGCGTGGCGTTGGGTGGTGGCGCATCGGTGGTGGCCGGTGTACCTCCTGGCGGCGCTGGTGGCACTCTGGCTGGGATTTCTGGGGGGGCGTTTCGCGCTTGGGCGTGGGTTGTGGTGGTGGCGCTGGCGGCGTGCGCCGGGGCGCCCTCCGCGTCAGGCAGCGGAGGATTTGTACCAGTACCTGCTGGAGCGCCTTCGCCGTATCGGCCTCGAAATCGACACCTCGTTAACCCCTACGGAGTTGGTGGAGCTGGCGGCGGCGAAGGGATACCCGTGGGCGGGCGACTTTGCCGCGGTGACGACCTTGACCGAGGAGATGAGCTTCGGGCCGGGCGAGCCGCCGCCCGAGCGTTCGGGGGAGCTGCAGGGGCTCGTTCACGGGCTGTTGCGGCGCCTGTCGGAGCGTCCGCCGGAAGCGAAGAGGACGGCGGTGGATGCGCCGGTGCGGTGATGGTCGCGCCGCAAGGGGATCGTTGTAATCCCGGGCACGTCTGGTATAGTAATCTTTCACGTTCAGGAGAGATTGGTATGTTCATACAGTTTGGGTCAAGAGTGTTATTGGGCATGGGGCTATGCCTTGCGTGCCTGATGACGGCCCGGGCGGAGTTGGTGGTGTACAAGGGCAACGTGAAGGAGGTCCGCACCGGCGGCGGCGAGCGGAACGTGACCCGCTATCGTGCGTTTCTGGTGATCGACACGGANNAATGTCTATGCCGCGTTGATCCTCTACACGCAGCAGGGGCGTGAAGTGGAATTGAGCGAGGTCATCCATTTCCATGACGCGCAGGACGGCTGGGACGCGGCCTCGGTGACCGAGTTGAGCGGCAAGAACGGCAGGACGGAACAGGTGTTTCTGGCCCACCGCTCGACGGCCGATGCGTTTGCCGCGATCCAGTTCATCGGCAGGGTGGGAACGACAAGGCTTTATGTGGAACCGGGAGGGGATTGGGTCCGCGGGGATGCCGTCAAGAGGCTGAAGGGCTATGGTCTTGAGCGCGAGGCAAACGAGGCCGACCAGGTGGTGGTGTCGGAGATGCGGTACACGTTTCGCCAGCAGCGGATCGAGTTGAAGCAGGCGTTGACAGGCACGCCGTTGACGGATGTGAGCAACGCGGAGAAACAGATTCTGAACGACGAGGGACTGATTCCGGGGCCTGGTGGCCCCTGAATGCAGCGGATTCCTCCTGTACGCATCATTTTGAAAGGAAACGCAGCCATGTGCATGACCAAATTATGCCGTCTGGGACAGGTCGCCATCATCGCCAGTCTGGTGGTGCTGAGCAGTTGCCGTAAGGAAGAGCCGGCGCCGCCGCCGCCACCGGAGAAGAATCCGACCAGCCAGACGAGCCCGGAGACCGGTAAGCGAGCAAGCCGTCCCGACGGGGCGCCCATGTCGCCCGAGGAGTTGCTGGCCCAGCGGGATCAGATGATGCAGGCGTTCCGGAATCTGAACAAGAAGGAGCACCGGCGTCGGCGCACGATGACGCTGACGGCGGAGCAGCAGGCGAAGATCGACCGCGTGCGGGAGGAAATGGCGAGTCCCAACACGAGCNNGAGCGCGCTCGACGACGGAGACGTGGATGTACGGATCACGGCTATGGAGCAGTTGGAGGATCTGGACGACCCGGCGATGCTCGACGTGGTGGCCAAGGGGCTGCGCGATAAGGACGAACAGGTGCGGGCGGCGGCGATCGAGACGCTCTATTACGTGAGCGATCCGCAGGTGCAGGCGCTGCTCAAACAGGGACTGGCCGATCCGTCGGAGGATGTGCGGTTGTCGGCCCTGGACATGACGGCGGAGCAACCCCTGAACGATCGATACCAGATCTATACGGACGCCCTGAAGTCGACGTATGAGGATGTCTTCGACGAGACCATTTCTCAGTTGGAGGACGAATCGAGTCACAGCGCCTTCGCGATTCTGCTTCTGGGCTTGAAGCATCCCGACCCGGCTTTCCGCGAGGAGACCAACGACGCGATAGATTTCCTGGTATCGCAGACGTTCACCTCCTACGAGGAGGCATTGGCCTGGTGGGAGAAGAACAAGCAGAATTACGACGAAGAGCTTTTTGAGAAAGACTGACGCCAAAGCAGGCGAGCCGGCGGCATCCGTGCGGGTTGCCTGCGTGGGAGTGTTTTGTCCGGGAAAAGCCCGTGGCAGAGCGAGTCCCGGACCGGAAACCGGCCCATGAACGACGACAGTGCAGATAAATAGGCATGATGAGACATCGGCTTAACAGGGCCGGAGGGAGGCGATGAGCCAGCGGATCGCTTTTTCACTCGGGCCGATCACCATCTACTGGTATGGTGTCTTTGTGGCGCTGGGATTTATTGCCGCGCTTCTTGTGATGCAATGGCGAGCCGGCAAGGCGAGTTTTGCCCGGGAGCGGATCGCGGACCTGGTGGTGGCGGCGATGATCGGCGGCATTGTGGGGGCGAGGCTCTTCTATGTGGCGATCAACTGGTCGTATTTCGCCCGGAATCCGCTCGAGATCGTCATGGTGCAGCATGGGGGGCTGGTTTTCTATGGCGGCTTCATCGGGGCGACGCTGGCGGTGTTGCTGCTCTGCCGGAAGCGGCAGCATGACCCCTGGGTGGTGGCGGACCTGATGGCGATCGGCGTGCCGCTGGGGCAGACGCTGGGACGGATCGGCTGCCTGATCAACGGCTGCTGCTTCGGGAAGCCGACCGGCTCGTGGTTTCATGTGACGTACATCGCCCCGCCGCACAACCTGGTGCATGACATCCAGGTCGAGAATGGGGTGATCGACGCTCACGAGGCGTGCCTGCCTGTCTTTCCGGTGCAGCTGGTGCAGAGCCTGATCAACCTGTCGATTGTGATCGTGCTGTTGGTGGTGGCACGGCGATTGAAGCGGCCGGGACAGCTTTTCGGCCTTTTCCTGGTGCTTTACGCGGTGGGGCGCTTTGTCAACGAGTTCAACCGGGGCGACTACATCTCGTACTACTTCGGCGTCTTCACGATCGCGCAGGTCATCTGCCTGTTGTTGCTGCCGGTGGGGGTGGGGATCATGGTCTACCGGCGGCCGCGGGCGGATACCTCCGGGGCGGGGGCATGAGCGCTCCCGGGCGCATTCGGATCACGGCGGAGGAGGCGGGGCAGCGTCTCGATCACGTTCTGGCGCAACGATTTTCGGATTGTTCGCGGACGGTCGTTCAGCGGCTGATCGACGACGGGAGGGTGTCGGTGAACGGTGCATCACCGCGGCGTCGGACGCTGGTGGCGGCGGGTGACGAAGTGGCGATCGAGTGGCCGCCGCCGGAGCCGGATCTGCTGGTGCCGGCGGACTTTGCGCTGCCCATTCTGTATGAGGACGGGGATCTGCTGGCGATCGACAAGCCGCCGGATCTGACGGTACATCCAGGGGCGGGCACCCAGGGAGGGACGCTGGTGAACGCCCTGCTGGGCTACGATTACGAGACGTTTGCCGAGCTGGCGGACGAGGAGCTTCGGCCGGGGATCGTGCATCGGCTCGACCGCGATACGTCGGGGGTGATCGTGGTGGCGCGCAACGCGGCTGCGCGGGCGGCGCTCTCGGCGGCGTTCGCGGATCGCCGGGTGACCAAGACGTACCTGGCCATTGTGGCGGGGGAACCTTCTCCTCGGGAGGATCGGCTGGATTTGCCGATCGGGCGTCGNNCGGCGTCATCCGGTGCGGCGTCACAAGATGGCCGTGGTCCGGCGGGGTGGCAGGCAGGCGATCACCCGTTACCGGGTGGCATCGACGGGCGGGAATGCGTCGCTGCTGCAGGTTCGCCTGGAGACGGGCCGGACCCACCAGATCCGGGTACACCTGGCCCATATCGGGCACGCGATCCTGGGTGACGCGGTGTATGGTCCGCGCCATGCCGACCTGGCTCCCCGGCAGATGCTGCATGCGTGGCGGTTGACCGTTCCTCACCCGCGCACCGGGGAGCCGTGCAGTTTTGTGGCTCCGCCGCCGGAGGATTTTGCGGAGGTTGCGGCTCATTTTGGCCTTGTGCTGCCGGAAGAGGATGTATTTGGACCATGACTCCCGATCCCAACCTGGTCACCGGATTGTTTGGCGGGACGTTCGACCCCGTTCATCTGGGGCACCTGAATGTGGCGCGGGAGCTGGTGCGGCTGGGGCGGCTGGCGCAGGTGGTGTTCATTCCGGCCGCGGTGCCGCCTCACAAGCGCCATTTGGGAATCACTTCGGGGGAACACCGGCTGGCGATGCTGCGGCTGGCGGTCGAAGGGGAGGAGGGGCTGTTCGTTTCGGATTATGAACTGAAGGCGGGGGGCATTTCGTACACCGTTGACACCGTGCGGCATTTTCGTGGGATCTTCGGGGAGCGTCTTCGCCTGGTGGTGGGGATGGACAGTCTGCACGACCTGCATGGCTGGTACCGTTCGCGGGAGCTGCTGGAGGCGTGTGAGGTGCTGGTGTACAACCGTCCCGGGTATCCGGCGCCGTCGGCCGCGGAACTGGCCGAACGTTTCGGGGCGGAGCAGGGCTCGAGGCTGGCCGCGGGCATCGTGCAAGCGGCGCCGAGCGGGATCAGCTCGACCGAGATCCGCAAGCGGGTGAGGGCGGGAAATGACGTCTCCGGCTTGCTGCCTTCCCGGGTCTGGGGCTATATTCAACAAAATCGCCTGTACAACTGAGGAGGCACCCACTCAATATGGATTCCGAGAAGCTGATCCGCACCTGCATCGAGGTGTGCGAGGACCGCAAGGCCCGGGACGTTGCCGCTTATGACGTGCGCGGGGCATCGACGCTGGCCGATTTTTACCTCTTCTGCAGCGGAACGTCGTCCCCGCATCTTCGCGCCATCCAGCAGCACCTCGACCAGGCGCTCAAACAGGAGGGCACCCTGCCGCGAGCGGTGGAGGGAACGCCGGACAGTCATTGGATCCTGTTGGATTACGACGACGTGCTTGTACACGTCTTCCTCGAGGAAACGCGCGATTTCTACCGGATCGAGGAGCTTCTGGAGGGCGAGCAGTTTTACCCGGAAACGGTCGCTGCCGCCGGGGAGTGAGGGCGGCGTTTCGGTTGCCGTGGAAAGGCGGGTAAGAAAAGGCCACCCGGAGCGATGGCTGGCCGGGTGGCCAAGGGGATCATAGAGCTTTGCGGGGGTCAGTCGAGGGTTCCCATCAGGACGAGGCGGGCCTCCTGGGCGACGCTGAGGACCTCGCGAAGCTGATTCTTGGCGGCGGTGAGTTCGGCTTCCTTTTCGGCCCGCTGCTTGCGGAGGGCGTCGAGGGCGGCCTTGATGGCGGCGGCATCGCCGTCAGCGATGGCCTTCTCGACGTCGGCCACAGCGGCGGGGGGGGCGCTATCTCCGCGGCGGCCGAATCGGCCTGCCTGGAGTTCGCGGGTGGCCTGCTGTTTTTCCATGACGGCTTCGAGGCGAGGTTTGATGACGGTCCACTCGTCACCGGTGGCGCCGAGCATTTCCTGCATGCGTTCGAGCATGCGCTGTCGCATGGCGGCGGGATCCCAGTTGCCGCGGCCGCCGCGTCCGCCACGCCCGCCGCCGTCGCCGGGAGCGGGGGCGGCCTGGGCGAGCGCGGTGGTGGCCATGACACAGAAGAGGGAGAGGATGGCGAGGATTCGGGGGATGCGCATGGGAGGCTCCTGGAGTGGGGTTGAGATGGAGAACGACGGTAGGGATACGCATGGCATTAAGCACACGGCTTGCCAATTGCTGTTGGGGCGTGTGTTGGCCGGTAACGGCGGGTGTTTTCGCGTAGAGGTTGCGCGGGAGGGGGCGAGGGGGCGCGCAAAAAATGCGCAAGGAGGGGAGCCGGGGAACCATTGAGGCGGTGGGACGGACGATTGTTTCCGAACGACTACCGAGGGGGCGTGTCGCCGGGGATCCGCGAAAGCCGGGTAAGGAGAGGTTCACGTGTGGCTTCGCCAGTGCGTAAGTAGCGGTAACGGCTTGACTTGGCGCCATTTTGACGTTAAGTGTTTGCCATCAAACATGGCGGCACACAGCCGCACGGGTGAGGATCATAATCGATTGGCGTGAGGGGTGACGTGCCGTGCGTCGATCACAGGGGAGAGGTTTCAGCCATGACACAGCAAGAACGTTGCTCTTCTTTCACGCTGATTGAACTACTGGTGGTGGTGGCGATCATCGGCATCCTGGCGAGCATGCTGTTGCCGGCATTGAACTCGGCCAGGGAACGGGCGCGCTTTACCACGTGTTCCTCGAACCTCAAGCAGGTGGGTACCGGGGCTTTTCTGTATGCCGACGATGCGGACGGCAAGGTGCCGATCTGCCAGCCGCCGGGCGGCATGAACTCGTGGTCGCCCAAGTTCTATGCGATCAACCCGGTCTTCACGGAGTTTGCCCAGGCGTATCTGGGGATCACCGCCACGATTGGCCGGGCGACGAGTCACGGGGTTCTGAAGTGCCCGAGCAAGTCCATCGACAAGTCAAGCACGCAGATCGTCACGGTGAGCTATGTGGCGGGTCAGCATGTGGCGCAGTGGTACACCACGTATACGGGCGGCGGGCTGAACCATGTGGTCCGCGCGCACGCTCCCACGGCGGAAGATGTGAAGATCATGTATGGGCCGAACAACTACAAGTGGACGACGCCCATCAACCTGGCGCAGGCGCGGAACCCGGAAGCGTACCCACTGATGCACGACGAATCCATCGCCGACGGGTTGGAGGCCTGGGAAAGAGCATCGTTCAGAGGCGGCCGACACCTGGTCCAGAAGCCCTGGAACCACGGGGACGAGGCCAGCACGCAGATGAACGTCCTCTATGGCGACGGCAGCGTGGGCAAGCACATCGGCAGTCGGACCTTTATCGGCGACTGCTACGGCATCAAGAACCGGGGGCCCAACAACACGTTTCCCAGTTGGTTCATTCCCTTCCCGCGCACGGCGCCGTTTCAGTGATCGCCGTCAATAGGCTGTAGATCGGCCGCACAGACAGCGGGAATCCGTTGTCCAGATCTGCTTAACTTGTCGTATACTTCAAGCCCCGGGAGACTCGATGACCACGACTGGTGCCCCCGATCTTGCCGCGAATAGAGCCGCCATCCGAGCCGCCGCCGCGCGTTTTGCGGCCTTGACCATGCCGTCACCTCCCACCGACGACGAGTGGGCGCAGGCGCGGGAGATCGTGGCCGGGATTCTTCGCTTCAACGGCAACCAGCAAGCGGAGATTCCGCGGCGGGGAATCGAGGTGGGGAGGCGGGATATCGACTGGAGCGGCGGCCACTTCAGGCACCAGGAGTGGCCCACGCAGATGAGCCGCTTCTTCATGCTCGGGCCGCTGATGAAGGCCTATCGCGTCTCGGGCGATGCCTGCTACGCGGAGGCCGCCCGGGACTACATCGACGACTGGATCGCCCATTTTGACTGCGAGAACATCGAGCTGCGCGGCAACACCTGCATGGACATCGGCATCCGGCTGGGCACCCACGGCTTCGGGGGGTGGGCCTGCGCGCTTGCCTGTTTTCTCGATGACCCGGCATGGGATGATGCTTTTGTGGGCCGGATGCTGGCCTCGATGGAACGGCAGGCGCACATCCTCTGGAAGCGGGGCATACCCTCCCGCACCTGGGGCAACCATCGGATTTTCGGGCTCGACGGTCTGCTGCACGTCTGCCTGCGACTGCCATTTCTGGCGGACGCGGACGCGATGGTCGCCAGCGCGTGCCGAGGGCTCAGCCACGCGGCTCGCATGCAATTCCTGGACGATGGCGCGCACATCGAAGAGACCCTGGGCTACCATACCCACATGGTGGAGACGTTTGTCTACCTGCACCGGTTGAGCAAGCATTTCCCGGAGATCCGACTGGAGCTGCCTGTCGAGCGCCTGGTGCGGGCGGCCGATTATTATGTCCACACGCTGCCGGGCGGCATCAACGACACGTCCGCCGTGCGATTCGACAAACCGGAGCCGGATGCGTGGGTGAAGGCCCGCCGCTGGCGCGAGGAGTTGACGGGGCATGCCGATGCGGATTGGGTGCCTGCCCGCGATGCCGTTTTTCCGGAGGCCGGACAGGTCTTCGCGCGCTCCTCCTGGGAGCCTGGGGGCGAGTTTCTGGCCTTTGATGCGGCGCCTTATGCGGGCTCTCACGCCCATCTGGCGCGGCTGGGGCTGGTTTTCCGCTCGGGCGGCCGGCTCTGGCTGAGCGATCCAGGGTCGTTCGACTACGAGATGTCCAATCCCTATGCGATCTACGGGCGCTCCACGCCGGCGCACTGCACGCTCAACCTGAACGGTCTCAACCAGGGGTTGGGGGATGCGCGGCTGCTCCGCTCCCATGTGGATGACGACCTGGTCTTCCTGCACGGCATGTATGCGGGCGGCTACTGGAGCGGCACGTACACGTGGGGCTTCCAGCACGGCGTCGGTCAGGGAACGCACGGCCGCCACGAGCGGATGGTGCTGTGGATTCGCGGGGAGTATCTGCTGGTTCTGGATGCCATCATGTGCCACGCCGGCCACACGGTCGAGAGTGTCTGGCAGATGGCGCCCGTTGCAGGCTGGACGCACGATCCGGAGACGCTCGCCTGGCAGACGCAGGGCGAGGATCCCGGTTTTCACGTGCAGATGGTGCTGCCGCCGCCCGGGGTGAGGATGGACGTGATCGAGGGGCAGCGCGACCCGTTGCGAGGCTNNTGGTTTTCCGTTACCCGGCGATCCCCGCGTTTCACGCCGTCCTCGCGATGCCGCTGGGCGATCGCCGTCCCCCGGACGTGCGTCCGATGACCATCCCCAACGGCCGCGGTTTCGCGCTGGTCTGGGACGACGGCCATGTCGACCGGGTGGCCCTGTCGGCTAGTCTCAGTGCGCCCCTGGATGAGCAGGGGCCTTTCGAGACGGACAGCCCGCTGGTGTGGCTGCGTCTGGACGGCGAGGGGCGACCGGTCCGGCAGTTTCTGATGGATGGCACGTTTCTCCGGTATCGTGGCGGCACGCCATAATACCGCCGGTAGCGGCCTCGTGAGCGCGGAAACACACGGCGGCGGGGCAATTGTGGTGGGAGTGGAGTGTCCAAGCGGGCGGTGGTGTGCTACATTGCGGCTTTGGAGCAGGTGGGATATTCCCTTTCAATTCTTTCAATGTGCGGAGGATTTCCAATGGCAGAGACATTGGGTTTTGGCGTAGTCGGTGCGGGGCTGGTGGCTCCCTTTCATACCAAAGCGATTCAGGGCGCTCGCGGCGGTGAGCTGGTGGCGATCTGCGATCTGAACCGGGAACGGGCGGACAAGCTGGCCGCCGAGTCCGGCGCCAAGGCGTACTACGATCTGGACGAAATGCTGCGCGATCCGGCGATCCAGGTCGTGAACGTGGTCACCCCGAATCATCTGCATCACGATGCGGTGCTCAAGTGCGCCGCGGCCGGCAAGCATGTACTGACCGAGAAGCCTCCGGCGATGTCGCTGCGTGATACGGACGAGATGATCGCGGCGTGCCGGAATGCCGGGGTGAAGTTTGGTTGTACGGTGCAGTGCCGGGTGCGTGAGTCGATCCAGGCGATGCGCAAGGCGATTGCCGACGGGCGTTTTGGCAAGCTGCTGCAGGCGGATACCTATATGAAANNATGGTTCCGTCCGGCGGACTACTATCACATGGATGCCTGGCGCAGTTCTCGCCAGTCGGGCGCCGGCGTGACGGTGCAGCATGCGTTCCACTATATCGACCTGCTGCAGTATCTGGCGGGGCCGATCCGGCGGGTCGAGGCGACGATGACCAATCTGAGCCATCCGTCGGTGGATCTGGAAGATACGCTGCTGGCGTACATCACGTATGGGGACGGGGCGCAGGGCGTGGTCCAAGCGTCCACCGCGTTGTGGCCTGGCACGGATGTGCGGATCGAGCTGAACGGCGAGAACGGCACGGCGATCATGCAGGGCGAGCGGATGGTGACGTGGAAGTTCCGCGATGAGCGTCCCGAGGACGAGGCCGTGCGCCGGTTGGGCAGTGCGGCGCAGGCTACCGGTGCGGGCGGCGCGGCGGATTTCGGGCACCAGGATCACCAGGTGGTCATCCAGGACATGATCGATGCAGTGAACGAGGACCGGGAGGTGGTCATCCCGGTGTCGTCGGTGCGTCCGACGGTGGAGCTGGTGCTGGCAATGTACCAGTCTGCCGCGCGCAACGCGCCGGTGGATCTGCCGATCGAGGACGATCTGAGCATCTGGGAGTAGGCGCCGGGCGCCGGGCAGGAGAACATGCTGCTGGCGAATATCGGTAATACGGTGACGACGCTGGCGCTCTGGCAAGACGGCGTGGTAGGCACGCGGGAGCGCCATGCGACGTCGGCGCTGTTGGCGGAGGGCTGGCACAGCCCGCTGGCGGAGACGCATGCGGAGCTGCCGGT
>NPIE01013205.1_pt1 | contig 12066 bp, 13 predicted proteins | sample 8637661 | NCBI WGS metagenome assembly NPIE01 (sample SAMN07420842, study PRJNA396082) | bioreactor metagenome | isolation source: sample BA12 brine-fed electro-methanogenic bioreactor BA | place: Japan: Kochi | collected 2016-12-09 | reverse complement strand
TACAACACTTTCACCGTCTTGGTGGAGCCTCAAACTACCGTTCACCCTTCGACGGGCTCAGGGCGAACGGTAGTTTGAGGCTCTCAACTGCTCTTTTTAGGATAAAGGATGAGGGGGATTCAGATCGGGGGCATTACAGATCGGGTCACTGATCGGAGGATGGAGCATGTGTTGACCCACACAGGTCCGATTAGCAGGATCGGACGCAAGGATTTATCGCAGATTCAATACCACCTTCCCGGCACCGGACAATTCGTAACCGCCCAGCTCTTCGGCTTTTTCGATGAAGGCGGGAGAACGGGTCAGTTCCAGTAGATTCTGTATAGGCGGCTCGAAATAGTCGAAGCGGCGCATCACCAGATCGAAACGTTCTTTCGTCAGCGGAATGAAATCCAGGCGCAGTTGTCGGGCGACCGACTCGACCGCGATGCCGACATCGGCCTTGCCGTTCGAGATCGTCAGGCCGACGTCGATTTCGGTACGCGCAGGTTTATCCGTAGTCTTGATAAGCGACTTGTCGACTCCTTCCTTTTCGAACAAATGATCGAGCAAAATCCGGCTGCCGGCACCGCTTTGCCGGTCGATCAGCAATGCTTTTTTTTCGGCGATGTCTTCGAGCGAATGCAACTCTAGCGGATTGCCCGGCGCGACGATCAGTCCCTGTTGCCGCCAGGCCCATTCGATCGTTACGATACCATGATCCGGCAGTGCATTCTTGATTGCCTGCGTGTTGAATTCGCCGCTGGCGGTGTCGAGCACATGCATGCCGCAGATCAACGCCTCGCCGGCCGCGAATCGGCCCAAGCCTTCCATGCTGCCGGTCGTTTGCATCGCTATCGGCCGACCGCTTTCCCTGAGCGCCCATTCCAGCAGCGGGTCGTGACTGCCGACGACGATCTCGGGTGCGCTTCTCAACAATGCATCTTGCGAGACCGATTCGCTGTTTTGCATCAGCCACATGTCGATCAGATAACGCGGAAACAGCCATTTTCCGGTCACGCGCGTACACGGAATCTGCTTTTGATTGATCAGGTCGTAAATTTTGCGCTCTTTGACGCGCAAATAATCGGCGACCTCGTGCACGGTCATCATGTCTGACAAAAGTAAAGCCTCGATGGAAAACTAAAGGGTTCAACAATATAGCGAGCTTAACGATGTTCCGCAATGAGGGTATGGGCTGGAAGGACTGGACCGAGCTGCATCAGAAAATCTGATTTAATGTTAAAAAAATGTGATTTTTACGATAATGATATTAGGCTTATAATTAGAAAGCATACAATTTATGCATAAATATGTTTTTTTATGTGTTTTTTGATAAATAAAAATTACATGATATTCTTTGAAACCTACAAACTTCAATTTCGAAGCGCCACTCAACGGCTTTCGAACCGGAAAGTGAGGCCCCATGACCGAGACCGTTTCCATGCTCAGCATCGTCAAGGAAATCACCAGCGCACTTAAAGATAAACCCGGCGCGCTGCTGCCGATTTTGCACGATATTCAAAACGCTTTGGGGTATATCCCCGCAGACAGCATTCCCATGATCGCTTCTGAACTGAATCTATCCCGCGCCGAAGTTCATGGCGTGATCAGTTTTTACCATTATTTCCGCGAAACGCCGCCGGGCAAACAGACGATTCATTTGTGCCGTGCCGAATCCTGTCAGGCGATGGGATCGAAACTGCTGGAAGATCATGTCAAGGCCAAGTTAGGCATCGATTTTCATGAAACGACAGCGGACGGCAGGTTTTCGCTCGAACCGGTTTATTGCTTGGGATTATGTTCTTGTTCTCCGTCGATGCAGATCGGCAACGATGTTTACGGACGTGTATCTAATGAATCATTCGACGGCGTGATCGGCGAGATGGAGGCTTTATCATGACAGTGACCGTTTATGTACCGAACGATTCCGGCGCGTTGTCGCTCGGAGCCGGCCGAATTGCCGCGGCGATCGAGAAGGAAGCTCAGCAACGAGGGCTGGACATCAAGCTGGTCCGCAATGGATCTCGTGGCATGTTCTGGCTGGAGCCGTTAGTCGAGGTCGAGACATCCGAAGGCCGCATCGGCTATGGTCCGGTGCAATTAAAAGACATCCCCGGTTTGTTCGACGCTGATTTTTTAAATGGAGGAAAACATACGCTCGAAGTCGGCCCGATCGACGAAATCCCTTATTTCAAAAAACAGCAACGACTGACTTTCGCCCGCATCGGCCTCACCGACCCGGTAAGTCTCGAAGATTATCTGGCCAATGATGGTTATCGCGGCCTGAACAACGCGCTGGCAATGAGCGGCGCCGACATCGTCAAACAGGTGACCGACTCGGGCCTACGCGGCCGAGGCGGCGCGGCGTTTCCGACCGGCATCAAATGGAACACCGTACTCAACACGCCGAGCGAGCAAAAATACATCATCTGCAATGCCGACGAAGGCGATTCCGGCACGTTTTCCGACCGCATGGTCATGGAAGACGACCCGTTCGTATTGATCGAAGGCATGACGATCGCCGGAATCGCGGTCGGTGCGACACAAGGTTACATCTATCTGCGCGTCGAATATCCGCATGCGCATAGGGCGTTGAATACCGCGATTGAAAAAGCCTATCAAGCCGGTTATCTCGGCGACAACATTCAAGGCAGCGGCAAAAAATTCGATCTCGAAGTCCGTCTAGGCGCCGGCGCCTATGTTTGCGGCGAAGAAACTTCATTGATGGAAAGTCTCGAAGGCAAGCGCGGACTGGTCCGATTCAAGCCGCCGCTGCCGGCGATCAGCGGCTTGTTCGGCAAACCGACGATCGTCAACAATGTGATCTCGCTGGCCTCGGTGCCGATCATACTCGACAAGGGCGGCGAGTATTACCGCGATTTCGGCATGGGCCGTTCGCGCGGCACGCTGCCGATTCAATTAGCCGGCAACATCAAGTATCCGGGTCTCGTCGAACTCGCGTTCGGTTTGACTCTGCGCGAACTGCTCTACGATTACGGCGGCGGTTCGGCATCGGGACGGCCGATCAAGGCGGTGCAGGTCGGAGGCCCCCTGGGCGCGTACCTGCCTGAATCGCAATTCGATACGCCGCTCGATTATGAAGCATTCGCGGCGATTTGGGCCGTCGTCGGTCACGGCGGCATCGTCGTCTTCGACGACACCGTCGACATGGCCGAAATGGCGCGCTACAGCATGGAGTTCTGCGCGATCGAATCCTGCGGCAAATGCACGCCGTGCCGGATCGGCTCGACGCGCGGCGAAGAAGTCATCAAAGACATCATCGCCGGCCGCGATCTTCATAAAAACATACCATTATTACGCGACCTGTGCGACACCCTATTGAACGGTTCGTTGTGCGCGCTCGGCGGCATGACGCCCTATCCTGTGCTGAGCGCATTGAATCATTTTCCCGAAGACTTCGGGATAACCGAACAGGCCAGCGCGGCTTGACCCCACCGGAGGTACTGATATGTCCCTGAATAAAGAACAAGACTTTGGAACCCCCGCCAAGGAGGCAGACAAACTGGTCACGCTGGAAATCGACGGATTTCAGGTGACCGCACCGGCCGGCACGTCGGTAATGCGCGCTGCGGCCGGCATCGGCATCGACATTCCGAAACTGTGCGCGACCGACAGCATCGAACCGTTCGGTTCGTGCCGCTTATGTGTCGTGCAGATCGAGGGCGCGCGCGGCATGCCGGCATCCTGCACGACGCCGGTCGCCGAAGGCATGAAGGTCGTTACGCAGAACCCGCGTCTGGCCGACGTGCGTCGAGGCGTCATGGAGCTCTATATTTCCGACCATCCGCTTGATTGCTTGACCTGTTCCGCGAACGGCGACTGTGAACTGCAGGATATGGCCGGCGCGGTCGGCTTGCGTGAAGTACGCTACAACCCGCAAGGCAAGAATCACTTGCAAGCTGTCAAGGATGAAAGCAACCCTTATTTCAGTTTCGATCCGGCCAAATGCATCGTGTGCTCGCGTTGCGTCAGAGCCTGCGAAGAAACGCAAGGCACTTTCGCCTTGACGATCGACGGACGCGGCTTCGATTCCAAAGTCTCTCCCGGTCAAAACGAGGCGTTCATGGATTCCGAGTGCGTTTCGTGCGGCGCTTGCGTGCAAGCCTGCCCGACTGCGACCTTGATGGAAAAATCAGTCATCGAACATGGCACGCCCGAGCACTCCACCGTGACGACCTGCGCGTATTGCGGCGTCGGCTGTTCGTTCCGCGCCGAAATGAAAGGTGATCAATTGATTCGCATGGTGCCTCACAAGGACGGCAAGGCCAATCACGGTCATTCCTGCGTAAAAGGTCGTTTCGCGTTCGGATACGCGACGCACAAAGATCGCATCACGACTCCGATGATCCGCAAAAGCATCAGCGATCCGTGGCAGGAAGTCAGCTGGGAAGAGGCGATCAACTATGCCGCATCCGAGTTGAAACGCATTCAAGCCAAATACGGCAAAGGCTCGATCGGTGGCATCACGTCGTCGCGCTGCACGAACGAAGAGACTTATCTGGTGCAAAAACTGGTTCGCGCAGGCTTCGGCAACAACAACGTCGACACCTGCGCGCGCGTCTGTCATTCGCCGACCGGCTATGGACTCAAGCAGACCTTCGGCGAATCGTCCGGAACGCAGAACTTCGACTCGGTGATGAAGTCCGATGTGATCATGGTCATCGGCGCGAATCCGACCGACGGTCATCCGGTGTTCGGTTCGTTGATGAAAAAACGTTTGCGTCAAGGCGCAAAATTGATAGTCGTCGATCCCCGCAAAATCGATCTAGTCAAGAACTCGCCGCATGTCAAAGCCGATTACCATTTGAAGCTGCGCCCGGGTACTAACGTCGCGCTGATCAATGCGCTCGGCCATGTCGTCGTGACCGAAAACCTGCTCGACGAAGCCTTCATTGAAGAGCGCTGCGATACCAACGCGTTCGCAAAATGGAAAACGTTCATCGCCGATCCGCGTCATGCGCCCGAGCAAACCGAAACGATCACCGGCGTTCCGGCCGCCGATATTCGCTCCGCGGCACGTCTTTTTGCCTCCGCCGGCAATGGCGCGATCTACTACGGCTTGGGAGTGACCGAGCACAGTCAAGGCTCGACGACCGTGATCGGCATCGCAAATCTGGCGATGGCGACCGGCAATCTCGGACGCGAAGGTGTCGGCGTCAATCCGTTGCGCGGTCAAAACAACGTGCAAGGTTCGTGCGACATGGGCTCGTTCCCGCACGAATTTCCGGGCTACCGCCATGTCTCCGATAACGAAACGCGCCAGCTGTTCGAGAAAGACTGGAACGTGATTCTCGAATCCGAGCCTGGCCTGCGCATTCCGAACATGTTCGACGCCGCATCCGACGGCACGTTCATGGGGCTCTACGTCGAAGGTGAAGACATCGCGCAATCGGACCCCGACATTCAACATGTGCATCATGCCTTGAGATCGATGGAATGCGTGATCGTGCAGGACTTGTTCCTGAACGAAACAGCCAAGTTCGCGCATGTGTTCCTGCCCGGGTCGTCTTTCCTCGAGAAAAACGGCACGTTTACGAACGCCGAACGCCGCATCTCGCCGGTACGTAAGGTCATGAAGCCATTGGCCGGATACGAAGACTGGGAAGTCACACAATTGCTCGCGAATGCGATGGGCTATTCGATGAATTACAGCCATCCGTCCGAGATCATGGACGAGATCGCGCGCTTGACGCCGACATTCGCCGGCGTCAGCTACGAAAAAATCGATCGCCTCGGCAGCATCCAATGGCCGTGTAACGAAGAAAATCCTGTGGGCACTCCTACGATGCATGCACATGAGTTCATGCGCCCGAACGGCAAAGGTCTGTTCATGCTGACCGAATATGTAGCGACCGAGGAACGCACGACGCGGATGTTCCCATTGATCCTGACCACCGGCCGCATCCTGTCGCAGTACAATGTCGGTGCGCAAACCCGTCGTACCGACAACGTTGCGTGGCATACCGAGGACAGGCTTGAAATTCATCCGCATGACGCTGAGGATCGCGGCATCGTCGACGGAAATTGGGTCGGCATCAAGAGCCGTTCCGGCGAGACGGTATTGCGCGCATTGATCAGCGAACGCGTGCAGCCGGGCGTCGTCTATACGACTTTCCATTTCCCGGAATCTGGCGCGAACGTGATCACGACCGACAATTCCGACTGGGCGACCAATTGTCCGGAATACAAAGTCACCGCAGTGCAAGTATCGAAAGTCACGCAGCCTTCGGAGTGGCAAAAACAGTACAGCGACTTTTCGAAGCAACAATTGGATCTGTTGGAGCAAGGCACACATCATGCTTGACCTTGCGACGCCCGAATCATCTGCGTGGGAACTGGGCTGGCCGAGTTATCGGCAAAGCCCGGTCGAGCGCTGGGAGGACGGGCGTGCAACCATTCAGCAGGATTACATCGCCGAAGAAGTACCGGTGTCGCTGGTCTATAACGGCGTGCCGCATGTCGTGATGCTGGCGACGCCGACTAATTTGGAAGAATTCGCGCTCGGCTTCAGCATCACCGAAGGCATTGTCGATCACCCAGCAGAGATTCTGAGCACACGAGTCTATAACCGCAAGGACGGCATCGAAGTGCGTCTTAAAATCCCCGAACAGCGAAGGCAAGGTATGGCCGATAAAGGCCGCAACTTGACCGGGCGGACAGGTTGCGGCTTGTGCGGGGCTAGCACCTTGCAACAAGCCGTCCGTCACCCCGCACCGTTATCGGGCGGTGCTTCGGTAACGTCTGCCGAATTGTTATCGGCATTGGACGAATTGACACAGCATCAACAACTCAACCGATTGACCGGCGCGGTGCATGCGGCCGCGTGGGTCTTGCCTGGCCGGGGCATTCAAACCATACGTGAGGATGTCGGGCGGCACAATGCCTTGGATAAACTAATTGGGGCATTATTGAGGATAGGACGAAAACCGGCCGACGGTTTTGTGATCGTCACGAGCCGAGCCAGTTATGAAATGGTCCAAAAAACGGCCGTGGCCGGCATTGGCTTGTTGGCCGCGATTTCTGCGCCGACCGGACTTGCGATACGGTTAGCCGAAGAAACGGGACTGACGTTGGTCGGCTTCGCCCGAGAAGACAGGCATGTCGTTTACAGTCATTCGCATCGGCTGATCCACCGAGAAACCGATTTGGTTTGAAATCAACTCTCTAGCGGAGTCAAGGGAAGCACGAAAAAAATCGGACGTTGGAAAGGGGTGCTAACGCTTTTTTACTTCAACTTGGTTGTAATTGGAAGCCGATAATTCCTATGAATCATATCCTTTAAGAAATTTTGTCGCGTACAGAGGCAGACAATAATGCAGATAGAAAAACTCATCAAAATGGCCAACGCGATCGGCGAATTCTTCAATGCGGATCCTGATAAGGAGGCCGCCGTCGAGAGCATCAAAAATCATCTAATACGCGCCTGGGAACCCCGGATGCGCCGCGAAATCATCGATTATTGCCGCAAAGACGGGAACGGTCTGGCCGAGCCGGTCAAGCAGGCCGTTATGAAATTAGAAGTCTAACTTTAAAAAGCGCTTGAGCCTACCAAAAGACTGTTCGCCTCATCTCTGTCATAAGTCGAACGGTCTTTTATATACTTCGTGCCAATGCATCATCCAATATCAACAAGGCGTTACCGTTAGTTTGCCGGACGTACGCCGGCGAAATCGGTTTTCTAAGCGCTGGAACTGGGTAGTTCAACCCTTTTTCAATTGGGCAATCACATCGTCTGAAATTCGATAACCCTTCTGTCTAAGCTCAGCGACTAAAGTCTCGGGATCGGAAATCAAGGCCTTTCGTTGCGCGGCAAACAATAGTCCAGCCGTGCCGACTATCGGCAATTGCTTGCGCAAGGCTTGTTTTCGTGCCAATGCATCATCCAAGATCAACATGGCATTACCGTTTGTTTGCAAGGCATACTCAATGCTGGATTGCTCGCCCAATCCCAAGCTTCTCGATAAAGGGAGTTTAAAATCCGGATTGTCCACACATTTCAACCACTCCGAAATCAAAGCCTGTTCGATTAAGAGAGCATCGGCGGATTGACTTCGCAAACATTCATCGGCAACGGCTTGGGTAATCACAACCTTGCCAAATAGCGCGGGCAGCAATTGAAGGTGTTTTATTTTAGCCAGCGCTATTAGCGGTCCGGCATCGGCTATGACGATAGCCATGAATCCAATGTTTCCAATTCCTTGGCTGTTTGTTTGTCGGCCACGACAACATCGATATCCAACTGGGTCAAGTGGTCGATAAATTCAGATAGGCTTAAGCCGCTGATTTGCGCAGCCGCACCCAATGATATCACCCGGTCTTTAAATAAACTGGCTGCCAAGGCGGGTTTGAGTTGGTCGCTCAACTCACCCAGCGAGCTTTTTAAATTTAACAGCAGGGCATTTGGTTGATTGCCTTTTAAGATCAATACCGGTTCTTTTTCGGCATGTCTAAGGGCCTCCGAAGGATTACGTTTTAAATTTCTGACATTGGTTGCGTACATCGTCGACCCGCTCGGCTAAAAAACTAGAGTGTAGTCCACGCTAAGGGTGAACACAATCGCTTTTTTACGGGATGCCTGCGGCACATTTAGCAGACTGGCCCACACAGGTCCGATTACTTCTTTCATACTGAAAAACCCTGCGACTTCGTTTAAAGTATGTGGTGTGACTATCGAGGACCGCCGTTCACCCAAGTCCTAAATTCCATATCCCACTAGCTACGATTAATTACTCAGGCAATTTATGCAGGGTAAACCCACATTCCGGCAGCCTGATCGCCAGGGACGGCGTGGATGCAAATTTCACATGGACAAAACTCTGTCCTGCTGTCAACATCTTCGCAAAACACATCCCGCGCCTCCTGGAAATTAAACGTTTTTTCGATCGGATACGAGTAGACCCATCACAACATCGGCGCAATTACCAATGCCACCACAGACATCAATTTCAACAGGATATTCAGCGAAGGCCCCGAAGTATCTTTGAACGGGTCGCCGACCGTGTCGCCGACTACCGCCGCTTTATGGGGCTCCGAGCCTTTATGATAGGTATGCCCTTGAATTTCCACACCAGCTTCGATCATTTTCTTGGCATTGTCCCAAGCACCGCCGGCATTGGATTGAAAAATCGCCATCAACACCCCGCTCACCGTAACGCCGGCCAGTAAGCCGCCCAACATTTCAGCGCCACCGCCAAAACCGACCGCAACAGGAGAAACGACGGCCAGCACCCCGGGAAACACCATTTCCCGGAGTGAAGCCCGTGTTGAAATTGCGACGCATTGACTGTATTCCGCTTTGCCGTCCGCATTATTGAAAACCAGCTGATCGGCCTCGCTCCATTGATCCAGTTCCTTCCCTTCGTTGTGACGCATGACTTCGAGCGCCGCCTTCAACTCGGGGATAGAAGCAAACTGTCGTCTCACTTCTTGAATCATATCCATCGCAGCTCTTCCGACAGCCGCCATCGCCAGCGATGAAAACAGAAACGGCAGCATGCCGCCCAAAAATAAACCGCCCATGACATACGGTTTGGAAATATCGATACTGGAAATGTTGGCGGTGGTCATGAAGGCGGCAAACAACGCGAGCGCGGTCAGTGCGGCCGAACCGATTGCAAATCCCTTACCGATTGCCGCAGTGGTATTACCGACGGCGTCAAGCTTATCGGTCCGTTCCCGCACGTCTTTCGGTAAGGCCGCCATTTCGGCGATACCGCCGGCATTATCGGAGATGGGCCCATAAGCATCGACCGCCAATTGAATACCGGTATTGGACAACATCCCCACCGCTGCTATGGCAATGCCGTATAGACCGGCGAATTCATAAGCACCGATAATAGCGGCGGCAATAATAATAATCGGCACTGCAGTCGACTGCATGCCTACTCCGACTCCGGCAATAATATTGGTCGCGGACCCGGTCAGCGATTGCTCGACGATGCCTCTTACCGGGCGGGTTCCGGTTCCGGTATAAAATTCGGTAATCGCTCCTATCGCCAGACCTGAAACCAATCCGATAATAATAGCTATGAACACGCCCATCGACGTATAAACACCTGAACCGGTTTGCCAGGATTCCGGCAACATCCATTGAGTAATTCCATAAGTTACCAAAAGCATGAATACTGCCGAGACCAGTTCGCCTCGATTCAAGGCCTTTTGCGGATTGCCGCCCTCTTTGATGCACACGAACCATGTCCCAATGATCGATGTCACGATACCCACAGCGGCTAGCACCAAAGGCAACAAAACGGCATTTAATCCGCCGAATTCGTTGTCTACTTCAAATCCGGCTGTTCCGATCAATACCGCGCCCAGCACCATGGTACCGATAATCGAGCCGACATAGGATTCGAAAAGATCGGCACCCATTCCGGCAACATCACCGACATTATCGCCGACATTATCGGCGATCGTCGCCGGATTAAGCGGATGATCCTCGGGAATCCCGGCTTCGACCTTTCCGACCAAGTCCGCGCCGACATCGGCCGCTTTGGTGTATATGCCGCCGCCGACCCTGGCAAACAAAGCAATCGAAGACGCACCGAACGAAAAGCCGGTAATCACCGTGACGATGCGGCCCATTTCCCATCCCAATGAAGAAAATACAATTAGCAGCAAACTGAGTCCCAACACGCCGAGGCCGACAACGCACATGCCCATCACCGAACCGCCGGCAAAGGCCACCCGCAATGCGCTACCGATATTCGTTCTGGCCGCTTGCGTCGTTCTGACATTAGCTTTGGTGGCAATACGCATGCCTAAAAAACCGGCAAATCCGGAACAAAACGCGCCTAATATGAATGATAATGCAATCATCCAAGATGAATCGTCAGACAAAGAGCCCATCCAACCCAACAAAATAGCGACTAGAACAACAAAAATAGATAAAACCCGGTATTCCGCCTTGAGAAAGGCCATGGCGCCATCTTCGATGAAGCCTGCGATCCGTGTCATTCGTTCATTACCGGCATCCTGTTTGTTAACCCATGCCGAACGTTTAATGATAAAAAATAGCGCTAATAACCCGAAAACCGGGGTGAAATAAGTAATCAACTGTCCTGTATTCATCGATGTTTGCCTTGTTTTAGTTATTAATGGTTTATGACATCGACGCTTTTTGATAGGGCATAAAAAGCGACTTAATGATTTTTTTGAGACGAACCCTTACAATCCAACGTTGTTTTACCGCGCCTGTCAACACTTGTCTTATTAAAATTGGTTATTTAGGAACCCGGACGCGGCTTTTAGGCTCAAATTTTTTTAGCACCTTACTGGCGGCACTTTATGTCCGGAAAAAACTCGATCATTGCCACCCTGTTAGCGTTGATGTTAACGACCGGCATCGCACAAGCCGATAGCCTTAAAACTCAACTCGAACAACTCATTAATGCACAGGACATAACAATAAAGAATTTACACTTAGTCCAAGACGGCCCTCCCCTTCGTCTTAGCGGCACACCGGATCAACAATTAAAACGACTGCTAAGTGATTATAACTTTGTTCAATTATCTAACAAACAAGGAGATATAGAAAAAATCATCATCACCAGCATCAAGCGCTATGACAACACGCCGCCTCCTGCAGTTGTTGAAAAACCCAAGGCCGACGCCAGTTATGCCATCAAAACGACTCGTAGCGGTTCGCATCATTTGGTAAAGGCCGAATTATCGGGGCCTTACGGCACCAAACTGAAAGCCAATATGCTGATCGATACCGGCGCGACCACTTTAGTGTTACCGGCCTCGCTTCAATCCGCATTGGGTTTTACCGACAGGAACTTACAACCCGGGTACAGCGAAACTGCGAACGGCAGAGTCGAAATTATGCAAGGCAAGCTTAAATCGGTCGTTATCGGCAAAGCTCAAGCCGATAACGTAGATGTGAGTTTCATTGCAGACGATAAATTACAATCGAGCGGCTTGCTGGGTATGAGCTTTTTAGGACGCTTCCAAATGACGTTCGACGATGCGAGCAATCAAATCATATTAAAACCCTACTAACCTTAGGATTTCGTGATAAATAACGTCCTGGAACTATGCGCTTTGTTGAGGGTTCGGTAA
>NPIE01026769.1_pt1 | contig 12068 bp, 11 predicted proteins | sample 8637661 | NCBI WGS metagenome assembly NPIE01 (sample SAMN07420842, study PRJNA396082) | bioreactor metagenome | isolation source: sample BA12 brine-fed electro-methanogenic bioreactor BA | place: Japan: Kochi | collected 2016-12-09 | reverse complement strand
GCACTCATGAGCCTTTTCCTCCTGTGACTAGGCCCTTGGGCCGTTTTGTATGACATAAAAAAACGTCCTGTCCCTTTTACCTGGCCTACACGTCCAGACGTGCAACGCCCGTGTCGGGCCGTCAAACTCGGATTAAATTAATTTATTGCCCAGATGCGCGATTTCACTATTACAAGCGTACCTGATCGCCGGGCAGGTCTTCAATATTGGGATTCAAACATGGAGTATGATGATTTTTCTTGCTATCCAGGGATAATACCGGTATACTGATGCGTTCGTGTTCAATTGAATATGCGATTCGAATGCGTCATGGAAGCATGTGCTCAAACATGCGCCCTATCTTACCCGGTGCGTTGGGCTGTCCGACACAATTGAGCAGTCCAATCCATCTGGCGGGAAGACCAGACACTGCCATAGGCCTGACGCTGAAAGGAGAAATTGTCATGACCAAGAATTTCTATATCACCGATGATTTTATGCTTGCGACCGAATACGCTCGCGACCTGTATCATATCCATGCTAAAAACATGCCGATCGTAGACTTTCATTGCCATCTGCCCCCCGACCAGGTGGCGTCGGACCATCGCTTTGCGAATCTTACGGAAGCCTGGCTGGCCGGCGACCATTATAAATGGCGGGCCATGCGGGCAAACGGCGTGCCCGAGCGCTATATTACGGGCGATGCGAGCGATTGGGAAAAGTTTGAAAAATGGGCCGAGACCGTACCCTGCACATTGCGCAATCCCATCCACCACTGGACACATCTCGAGTTGAAGCGCCCCTTCGGCATAAGCGACCGGTTATTCAATCCCGGTACAGCAAAAGAAATCTGGGACGCGTGCAATGAGATGCTGGCGCGTCCCGAGTTCTCCGCGCGCGGCATCATGAAACAGATGAATGTCGCCCTTGTCTGCACCACAGACGACCCAACCGATACGCTCGAGGCGCATCGCATTGTGGCCGAAGACCCCGACTTTGATATCCAGATGCTCCCCACCTGGCGACCAGACAAAGCGCTGGCGGTTGACCAGCCTGAACTCTTCCAGGCGTGGATTGAAAAACTCGAGTACGCCTCCGATATAACCTGCGATTCTTTTGACAGTTTACTTGAGGCATTGCGCGTTCGCGCAAACTTCTTTCAGTCGCGGGGCTGTAAAATAGCGGACCATGGCTTGGAAGTGCCTTACGCCGAAGACGTTACCATGGCCGAAGCGCGCGCCATCTTTCTTAAAGCCCGGCAAGGCAAAACGCTCACGGCCGAAGAAGCGCTCAACTATAAATCGGCGATACTATATGAGCTGGGCATCATCAACCATGAGATGGACTGGGTGCAACAGCTGCATATCGGCCCCATCCGCAATACCAACACGCGCATGTATAAAACACTCGGCCCGGATGCGGGATATGATTCCGTGGGAGACCAGCCGTTTGCCAAACCGCTGGCCCGTTTCCTGGACCGGCTTGACCAGACCGATCAGCTTGCGCGCACNNCACAATTAATCCCGCGTCCAATATGGTTGTCGCCACAATGACCGGTAATTTCCAGGATGGTTCCGTGCCCGGGAAAATTCAGTTCGGCAGCGGCTGGTGGTACAATGATCAACTGGACGGCATGCGGCTGCAACTCGAAACGCTGTCGCAAACCGGCCTGCTCAGCCGTTTCGTGGGCATGCTTACCGACAGCCGCAGTTTTCTGAGTTATACACGGCATGACTATTTCCGCCGACTCCTGTGCAATATTCTGGGCAATGATATGGCCCTCGGCCTGTTGCCGTTGAGTATTGATCGGTTAGGCGCCATGATAAGGGACATCTCCTATGCCAACGCCGTGCGCTATTTTGGCTTCGATTTGCCCGTAAATCCGGAGCAAAAATAGAGCGTGCGAATATCGACAGGCGGATAACCGTATAATGCGGATGCAGGGATAGTCACTCATGAGGCGTTTGCCGCCACCATAAACGATGAAGTTTTCCGAATTGCAGGCAGCGTACGCATTGTTATTCTTCTCTTGCCTATTGGCGTTACTCATCGTATATGGTACGAATATTATATTGCGTGGATAATTGACGCAGCTCGGTCAGCAGCTCGGGTTGTTCACCGCGACGCGATATTTCGCCAATAATATGGTAGGCTTTCTGAAAGGCCCAGGCCTGCGCAATTTCAGCGCCGCCGCGTTCGGCTTCGTTCAGGTCTGCTCTGAACACCATTTCCTTGGCTTTTTCGCCGGCACGGCCGGTAATGCGTACGACAAAAGCCGTATTCGATGTCGGATCAAAACGTCCATAAACATCAATGGGCCTGTCACGGAAGAAATCCGGCAGTACCTGCGGAAAAATAGTGTCGCTGTCTATGCGTCCGTAATCGGTTTTCAGGTTAACCAGGAGCGGGTGGTCGAGGCGTTCAATAAAGCGTCGCAGGTCCTCGCGGGCGTCCTGGATGCGGTTCGTGACAAAGGCCTCGCCCTTGTTGCGATAGGCGAGCAGATCGAGGAGATAACGGTTGACGGTGCTGCCTGCGCCATAGGCGAAGATGCTGTTGCGCAATTCATTGTCCGCAGCGACCGCATTAATAATGGCGCGACTGTCGCGAAGTCCCGTGGTGGGATTCCCATCGCTTATCACGAAAATGACGCCAGGCAAGTTGGTGCGAGGCGTTAATTGGGCCACGGGTATCAGGGCGTTATAGACGTCGGTTTGCCCACGCGCCTCCAATGCACTGAGAAACTGCTGCGCGGCGGCGATGGTTTCCGGGGTTCCATAGGCCGCTTCAGTTTGAAACATGGTCACGGCATCACGAAAGAGTAGGATATTAAAACGGTCTTCCGGCCGGAATTGGCTGAGTGCGTCGCTGATGCCGCGCCCCACCAGCTCAAGTTTGCGTTGTTGCATGCTGCGTGAAGCGTCCACGACAAATGTGACGTCTCTGGGCAGCGGCGCAAGGGCAGCGTCCTCTCTGGGGAATATGCGCAACCGGAAATAGCCGGGCGTCTGATTTGAGGGGAGATGCGTGTCAAGACGAATATCCACCATATCGTCCAAAAACTCATAAGCGCTTTCCTGGCGGGTTTGCCGGGTTTCCCGGACCACGGGCGCCCTGACCGTTTCGCGTTCAAGTCGCTCGACAACCGGCGGCGGGTCTCCGTCCGGCTGAATAACAGCAGCGGTTTCAAAAGGCGGCCGCTCCTCCTGCGTATCGTCCGGCTCTTCGCCTGCCGTAGGCACGACCTGCGCCAGCAGTCCCACGCCAATCCGCGCCGGTTCAAGTGCGATATGCTCGGGCTCGATATCGCGGCTGCGCAAGGCCGGCAGCGCATCCATAGGAAGCGCATACTCGGGGCTGGGACGCACCAATCTGCGTGGAACGTCGATGTCGCGCCGCGCACTGTCCTGTGAAATTTCCAGGATACGGGCGTCCATTTTTTGTTTTCGCTCTTCCTCGACAACCAGGTCATAGGCGCGTTCAATCGTGTCGGCGGCAACACGCTCCGCCAATTCCGGTGTTTCAATGGGCGGCGCCGCCAGCGTATCCTCAATAGGCAAGGTGCCGGGCTCATCGCCTAAAACCACTTCCATTTCGTCCTGACCTATCCTTTCACGGAGACGGGAAACGGCGCCAGATTCTCGTGGCGCTTCAAGAAACTCGACCCGAAAACGGGTGGCAGCCCGCGAGGCCAGCCGATCGGATTCAAGCAGTATGATGCGCGGCGCGAAGAAGAGAAACGCACTGTACAGCACCGCCGCAACCCCCATTGAGAACAGCAATATGCTTCGGCGGCTCAGCATAACTACTCCGTCTTTTCGTCTGAATCGCGAATTGTTTCGAGCAATTCCCGGGCTTGCCTCGCGAAAGATGAATCGGGATAATCTCTTATAAGTTCATCAAGGATACTTTTCGCCTGCCCACTGTTTTGCAGGGCTTGATAGCAGTTTGCCGCGCGCCAGAGCGCTTCGGGCGACAAATTTTCGTGTACGAAAAGTATGGCCAGACGCATATAGTTTCGCGCCGCGTTTTCATATTCACCCTTCTCTTCATACAGAGCTGCCAGTTGAAAGCGGGCGCGAGCCGACATCTCGCCGCCATCCAGATTTGCCGCTTGTTCGTATAAGGCAATCGTTCTTTCAACGCCTTCACGGTTCCTATGGATATCGCCAAGACGGAAGCATATTTCCGCCAGACGCGTCGCTTCGGTTTCCTGTTCAAGCGCCGCTTCATAGGCCGCAACCGCCTTGTCCATGTCTCCGGCGGCTTCAAAACATCGCGCTATAATGAATGCGACGCCGGCGCGTTCCTCATGTTCGGGATAAGCCTCAAGCAACGCCGTCAGCATATCAGCGGCCTCTGTCCATCGCTCCGCATCGTAAAGCCATTGTCCACACCAGAGCATGACATCAGGCGACGAGGGTATATTTGGATGCTCCTGAACAAGTTGCAGCAAATGCGCCGCCGCCTGCCCGTAATCCTTGAGTACATACCGCGCCGAGGCCAATCCCTGCAACGCGCGCGCAGCAATCGTCTCATCAGGGCTGCTTTTGAGAGCGGCCTGATACGCCTCAATGGCTTTCAACGCATCATTGTTGTGCTGCAGTTCAAAGGTTCCGATGCGGCGCCACGCCTCGGCCGCATGGCCGCTCTCGGGAAATTTGTTCAGCAATCGGCGAAATATGGACGCGCTTTCCGCGTACTGTTTCATGTTGTGATGCACAACAGCCATGCGATACAACGTTTCCTCTTCGATTTTTTCATCTCCCGGCGCTTCGAGGATATGCTCGTAATGGACAAGCGCTTCGGCGAAATCCTGTTCCGTAAAGCGCGCGTCGCCTGACCGGAGCATGGCCTGTTCAGCAAGCGGGTTGTCCGGATATTTTCCCGCAAACTCTTCAAAGACACGCGCGGCCTCATCGCGCAACCCCAATCGTGCGTAGCACTCCGCTGATTTAAAAAGCGCGTCCGCGTTGAATTCGCTGTCAGGAAAGGAAGCGACGGCAAACCTGAATTCCTTAAGCGCCTCCTCGTAATCGCCCGAGGCGACATGGGTAAGCCCAAGAAGATAACCCGCTTCGCCGGCCAGATCGTTTTCTGGATATTGATCAAGAAAAGCGCGCGCGACATCGCGCGCCGTAACGGCATCGCCCATTAGATAATGGGCCCAGGCAGATTTATACAACGCAGATATGGCGAAGGATGACACAGGATATTTTTCACGAATCTTGTTGTACACGACCAGGGCTTCGGAATAGCGTTTCATCTGATGCAGGCAATTGCCCCTCAGGTATTCCAGACCAGACGCATGCGGAGATTCGGGCTGTTTGCGCAGGAACGCGTCCGCCGCCGCAGTTGCATCGGTGAATTTACCACTGTGATAGAGGGCCCAGGCATATCCATATTCCGCGCGCCGCGCATAATCGGAATCCGGAAAATCACTGCGCAGTTGCTCATAGGCGCCTAACGCGGCAGCCGTCCACCCCAGCATATCGTAAAGTTCGGCCGCGCGGAACCGGCTTTCCATGCGCAACTCAGGAACTGCATCTGGCGCATTGGCAGCTTCTGAAAAGGCGTTGGCGGCCGCCTCGCGCAAATCCATCTCGACACAAACAAAGCCCAAATAGTAGTGTGCAAAAGGCGTTAATTCATCATCGGGAACTTCCGATGCAAGGGCATTGAGCGCTTCCTGGGCTTTTTCCAATGCGCCCAAAGCATAATGCGCGCGCCCCAAGTAAAATAGCGCGCGCGCACGAAACTCCGGCGGCATGTCGGCGCCATTGACTTCGGTCAACACCGCAATCACCTCGTCGTGTCGTCCGGCGGCGAAGAGCGCCTCCGCCCGACTTACCAGCGCCTCGAATCGCGGGACGGGCGTCTGGGCCGTGCTGGCTGCGTGGGCGAAGGCGTTCAGCGCCTTATCATAGGCTTCGATTGCCATTGCCGCGCGCCCAAGCCGCAACCAGGCCGTGGACGCATCGGCACTGTCCGGCGACTGGTCCAGATAGCGCTCATATTCGTCTATTGCCTCTGTGAAGAATCCGCGATGAAAAAGGCCATTGGCAAAATCGAACTGGTCCTGCGACGACTTCTGGGCGTGACCAACGCAACAAAAGGCCAGCACCCCCACGAGCAACGCGCTTTCACGGCATCGTATTATTTTACACATGTTTGTCCTGTCCCCAAACGCTGCGGGATAATCCGACCGCTGTTTTTCGCAGCCGCATCATGGTTCCTCGGGTAATGCGGCGAAGGCAACATGCTGAATGTCCGCTTTCCGGCAGCAGTCCAGAATCTGAATAGCGTTGCCCAGATGCGCCTGACGATCGCCGCGAATGATAACGGCGCCGCCCGGAAAATAAGCGGCTACGCGATAGAGGGTTTCCTGAAGCTCATCAATGGACAATACGCGCTCGTTGACCACAATCGTACCGTCATCGCGCAGGTTGATAAAGATTTCACCCTGAGCGCGCTCATTCTGCTGCGCGGTATCGGCTGTGGGCAGGGTAATGTCCACCTCGCTCTCGAGTGTTGCATAGACGCTGGTCACCATGAAAAACACCAGCGTCAGAAAAACAATGTCAATCAACGGCGCCATGGGAATGGCGTCCGCCTCTTCATGTATGGCGCGTCCAATCTTCATTTGTCGCGCTGCTCCGAAAGCAACTCGATGAATTCACTTGCCCGGGACTCGATATCGGCGACAATGCGGACCACCCGTCCTCGCAGATAGAAATAGACAGCCATGGTGGGGATGGCAAGCAGCAATCCCGCCGCAGTAGTGATCATCGCCTGGGAAACGCTGTAGGCCATGGTGATGCCTTTGACTTGGGCCGTATCCAGGGCGATGGCGCTAAACGCGCGCATCATACCCCAAACCGTGCCCAACAGCCCCAACAACGGCGCAATCGTGGCAATGTTGTTGAGATAAGAAATACGCTGCCATAATTCAGCCGCCCCCCGTTCGCCTTCACTTTCCATAGCCTCTTGAATAACATAACGTTCATGACCCGCTACCTTANNACACGCGCCAGCAGGTCGTCCCGTTCACTGCACATCATGAGCGCCTCCTTGATTGCGCCGCTGCGCACCTGCGCATGGGCGCGTTTCACCAGTGCGACGGGCGCCTCCCGCCGGGGCGTTGTCGTGATTAACAGATAAACCGCCAACGCCAGGGCGATAAACCCCAACCCCATGATAACCCAAAGGATTACCCCGCCTTGCTCGATCATCATCATCAGGCTGATGCGCTCTACGGCGCGCGGCAGGGGCGCATCCTCCGGCGCGGCAACAAGCGCCTCTTGGGCCCAAACCGGCCAGGAGGTGGTTGCCAACAGAAAAAAAAGCGGCCATCGTTTTCCGTCCATTTGTTGCATCTCCCGACCACCGGCGTTCGCCGGCGTCTGATCTCGCAGTACATTCCGCGATGTTTTCTTAATAACGCCTATCAGCGCCGCTGTTGATACAGTCGTTGTTTCACGCCGACACACAGTTATTATGCGTCCCATGAGTAAAAGGTTGCAAAATCAACTTGAATTTCAGCATGTGTTGCAGGCCGGGCCGAACAACCATTCATCAGGATGTTGCTCTGATCATCCGTGAAACGGGCGCCGGAAACGCATGGGCATGCCCAAGACCGCCAACACGCACAGGAAGCCGAATCGCCTCTTTTCCATGCGGATGCACAAAGTCCGGTTATGTACGACGACGCGCAACCCGACATTTTTTTTTCAGAACATATACCGCCAACCCAATGTAAATGCCGGGCCGGCGAAATCCTCTTTTTCCTTCCAGAAAAAAGAATACCCGCCGTTGACGACAATCACATTGCGTTGATTGACAGGAATGTCCACCCCCGCTACAAGCGTAATATTGGGCAAGGCCCAGTTGTCGCCAAGACGAATGTTCACCAGTTTTTTTATGGGCCATGGACCAAGTCGAATACGGGCGTCGTACCCCGCCCAAGTCCAGGTATAACGTACGCCCAACGTAGGCCGTGAGGCGCGCAGACGTTCCAACCAGGTCGCATATTTCTTTTGTTCCACCATGCCCCAAGGATAGTAGTCCAAGTCCAGCCCGACATAAGCGGCACGCCGTTTTATTTTTACATTGGAGTAAAAGGGGATTCCCAACAAAACGCTCGGATTCTTCTTTTTGGAATGTACGGGACCTGCACCATAGCCTCCGTGAATGGAAAGGGCGAAATGGCGGGACAGTATGCGCCCGACCGCAATCTGCGGCGTCCACAACAACCCGTTATCACGCAGATCAGAGAAAGTTGCTGTCCCCTGGTAGCCAGGCGCAATGGTTCTAATAACGGGATCGAGTATGTTTTGAATCAGTTTTTCGCGTTCAAGCCTGGGATATACGTTCACAATGCCCACGAGTACAAACCATTTTCGAGCGGGCTCGTTTTCCTCCAGAACCATCTGTTTCATAGCGCGCAGTTCCAACGTTCCCGGCTCGACAAGATCAAATTCAGCGACCTCTGAGCCGGCGAATACTTTCAGGCTGAAGATGCACACGGCAATAATCACATGGATTGTCTGTGTGCATACACTTATGTGGCGCGGCATAACGTATCCTGATTGCTAACACGCATGGTCTTGGCTGCTATAAAAAACGCGCCTTTTCCGGACATATGAAATCGAAAAGGCTGTAGTGTAATGTACGAAGCAGTTTATCCAGTCGAACAATAGGCAGGCCCAACACATTCTGATAACATCCGTCATAGCGGGAAACCAACAGGCTGCCGGGACCATCCACGGTGTAAGCGCCGGCACGATCGACAGGCCGAACCGTTTCGACAAAACGATCAATTTCCTGGTCTGTCAACGGGCGAAAAGTAACGTCCGTACTTTCAGAGCCGACGACAATCTGTCCTGTGGCCGTGTCCAATACGGCCATTCCGGTAACTACTTGATGCGTATTGCCCGACAACAGGCGCAGCATATGCCGGGCATGTTCGAGTGAATCGGGCTTGGACAATACCTTTTCGTCCAAGAAGACCAGTGTATCCGCGCCAATCACGAGGGCGCCAGACGTCGCCGTCGCTGCACCAGCCCTGCATTTGGCCTGCGCGTTGGCCTCGACAATCGCCGCCGGCGCAATGCCTTCGTCGTGTTCTTGAACATTCGCGGCACATACGTCAAAGACAATGCCCAGCGCGGCTAACAGCGCTCGGCGTCGCGGCGAGGCCGACGCAAGCAGCAAGGGTTTCATGACATGTTCCTTATCAAAAGAGTTCCCGCGGCGCGCTTATATCCAAGTTGCGCGACCATCAAAAAGTTATTATAATGATTTTGCCCCCCTGAGTGGGATATTGTATTGCAAACATTCGGCGCACCCGGACAGAAGACGCGTCCCGAGTCAACATAGAAACGTCACATTGAGACAGGAGACTACCCTATGAAACATGTAAAGCGCATCACCGTCACAACAAGCCTCCCGGCCCAAGCAATGTCCACTGGCCAGATAATAACCCTCATTGGAACAATCCTTACCGGCCTGGGCTCGATACTTCTCGGCATCGCCGGCGTTATCGGCGCCAAATAGCGCCGCACAGCCGCATAGAATCATGTACTGGGGGCGGCATGCCCCATCACGCCCCCAGTTATCAGTCGTAATGTCGAAAGGAGAAGGCGTGTACAACCGTCCCTATGTGAAAGTCAGCGTTGAGAAGCAGCGCCAGGAACGAAGTATTTGCGGATTCCGTCAACGTCTGTTTAAAAAGGAAGACGGTGGGCCGACCAGTATCACACGCCTGCACACCGACAACGCACAAGCCCATTACCATCGCAAAACAGACGAGTATTACTACATACTTTCTGGGGAAGGCGCCTTGCGCATAGATGGCGAAGAAATTCCAGTGGCCCCCGGCGATTGTCTCTGGATTCGCCCGGGGCATGTCCATCAAGCCATAGGAGACTTCGAAGCGTTGATTATCTGTGTCCCGCCCTTTGACCACGCTGATTCAATACTGACGCCGCCGGCATAAGGGCCCGGAGGTCATCATGACTCCAGCTTCATCCATTTTTCTTTGCCGCGCAGGGAGAGACGGATAAGTATGCCTGCGGCGGCTATTCCTGCCAGAACAATCATTATGCGGGCGGCCCACAGCCCCCGAGAGGCGCGCACGGGCGTGTCCACCACGGCGTCCAACGTAATTTGCGACGGCGACGTTGCAACAGAAGGTCGCGTGCTGTTGCGCGCCAACACCCTGGCGCGCTCCGCCAATTGGATATCCTCCATTTTTATTGCGCGCCAGCCAGCGTTAGTTTCCAGAAAGGTATATCCATGGTCGGCCCAGAATCGCTCGAGCCGGTCGCGCCGCATCGCAGGCGGTTCGTATTGAAGCGTCACGTGACGCATCATGGTCTTAATCGGTTCTGAAGCATACAACGGGATATCCGGTACGAGAACGATCTGTTGTTGCGGCTTGATGTCCATTGTATGTGTTGCGACCCATACTCCATCAATTTGCACCGCCGCATAAAATGAATCCTGCCCTGAAAGGAACACCTCATAGGTAGTCGCTTCCCGGGGAACTGCACCGCCGTATAACGCATCGGTTTGCGTCGGCGCCGCGAGTATTGAAATGACAAGGCCCAATAACATGTTAAAAGATTCCCTTTTACTTACAACCGCTATTTTACCTGAATTGACCTTTCCAATCGCAACAGAGTATGATCGTAGGTCATAAAGGGCATGCTTCCTCCAATAAACAATACCGTTTCGGACGGCAACATCAAGACGCTCTTCGCGCTTTGTAGTAAACGCAAAACGGGGTTTTAGCCGTTTCTGCGCGGCAAGACGCCACCGTTGCAGTCGCTTTGCTTAACGTGGCGGCTGCATGCCTTATAGTCGGCTATCCTGATTTATTTACTGTAACCCCATAGAGAAAGGTTTTTCATGGCAAAAACAATATACCAGAAAATCTGGGACGCTCACCTGGTTCATAAGCCCGAAGGCCAGGACGCCATTCTTTATATCGATCGCCACTACATCCACGAAGTGACGTCACCACAAGCCTTCGAAGGCTTGCGGCTTGCCGGGCGAGGCGTTCGTCGGCCGGAGCGCACCTTCGCCACCATGGACCACAATATTCCTACCACGAATCGTTCGCTGCCGATAGCGGATGTGCTCAGCCGTACGCAGGTGGAGACACTCAAGCGCAATTGCGTTGAATTTGGAATCGAATGCTTTGACATGCATGATCCGCGCAACGGGATTGTGCATGTGGTAGGCCCGGAACTCGGATTGACCCTGCCGGGCATGACGGTGGTCTGCGGCGATTCCCATACCTCGACACACGGCGCTTTTGGCGCTCTTGCCCACGGCATCGGCACCAGTGAAGTCGAGCATGTGCTGGCCACGCAGACGCTCCTGCAAAAACCGTCCAAGACAATGGAGGTGCGCATCAACGGCCTTTTGCCCGCCGGCATTACCGCCAAGGACATTATTCTCGCCGTCATTGGAAAAATCGGCACGTCAGGAGGCACCGGCCATGTGATTGAATACACGGGCGATGCAATACGCAGGATGAGCATGGAGGCGCGCATGACCATCTGCAACATGAGCATCGAGGCGGGCGCTCGGGCAGGATTGATATCGCCCGATGACGCCACCTTCGACTATCTACAGGACAGGCCATACCTGCCAACCGATAAATCCTGGGATGAACTGGTTGCCGAATGGCGGACGTGGGCATCTGATCCCGGCTGTGTTTACGACTGCGTTGTCGAACTGGATGCGGCGGACATAGAACCTCAGGTGACATGGGGNNGCATATCTGGACGCACGCCCATATTGTCTGAAGTAGCCGATCCGAATAAACGGCTCGCATACGAAAAGGCGTTGGCCTACATGGGACTGGACGAAGGAACGCCTATCGAGTCCATTGCCCTGGACAAAGTATTCATTGGCTCCTGTACCAATGGGCGCATCGAAGACTTGCGCGCGGCGGCAGACGTGGTGCGCGGCCGTGTTATCGCCCAAAATATCAGGCAGGCCATGATTGTGCCTGGTTCCTATAAAGTAAAAATACAGGCCGAATCCGAAGGCCTCGACAAAATATTCAAGGAGGCCGG
>NPIE01014674.1_pt1 | contig 12070 bp, 13 predicted proteins | sample 8637661 | NCBI WGS metagenome assembly NPIE01 (sample SAMN07420842, study PRJNA396082) | bioreactor metagenome | isolation source: sample BA12 brine-fed electro-methanogenic bioreactor BA | place: Japan: Kochi | collected 2016-12-09 | reverse complement strand
TTCCGCATACTGGACCAGCAGCTGAGTGAACAGAAACCGGATCAGGGTTTCCGTGGCCAGGGTCCGGCCGATCCCCCGGGATCCGGCCCCGGACCGCACCGGGTGAAAGGAAAAAATTTCAGGAGAGGTGTTGTCATTGAGAAAATGGGCCATCATCTGTTCGCCGGTTTGCTTGATCCGCGGATGGATCAGGGGGGTCGATCCGATCACATCGGCCAGGGCCAGTTTGAGCAGGTAGGAAACCGGGATGCGGATCATGGGCTCACCGGCCTGAGTGAACCGGAACCGGCCGGCATCGGAACGGAGCCCCGCCCCGGGAGACGCTTTGTCCGCCAGAAGATCCGACGCAAACACCTCCCTGGCATATGTGTTGAGATGTTTTTCCGGAAACCGGACCCAGGAATTTTCCCAGACATTGTTTTTCCGTTCCAGATAGCGTTCCAGGGCCGTTACCGTTTTCCGGGATGTGTCCCCGGCTTCGGCCCGGCGAACCATGTTCTTGAAAAAATTGGCGGATTCGATGGTGATGGGCAGGTCCACATCCTCCCGTTTTCCCAGAACCACGGCCTGGAACTCATTTTCCGCGCCGGCCGTGACATCCCGGAAACAAAACGGCAGGGCCTGCACAAAAGTGTCCATGGACCCGGGCCGGATGTCCAGGGCATGGTGCAGAAACGTCAGGTCGATCCGGGAACTGGAAGCGGGTGCCGGCATGGGCCGGGTTGGTTTGGCTGCCGGTGCGGTGGGCATGATGATGTCTGTCCTCCCTCAAGATTCGATGGTCTGCTGTCAGGATGGGATTGTCCGCCTCAAGTGTTGGGAATCCATTACCCGGATGATAAAATTGTGTTTGAAACCCCACAGACAGTGGGGTGCTTTCGCGAACGGGGGACAAGAAGAAAAACGATCCGGACAGCGTCATGTTTGGATTGTGTTAGAAGAGAAGGCAAACATTGCATCATACCGGAGAATAGGATAGTTTCCCTCAGGAATAACGACAGATCTGCTCAGATCCCGGGATGGCTGAGCATGGGGATGATTTCAGGCAGAAGGATGGAACCCTAGAACGGATGGCGCAGTGAATTCAGGCCATCCACGACATCTCCGTGCCGGGCTGATTGTTTTCGGACTGGTGGTGATCTGCCTGTCATGGGGCCTGGTGGTCTATCAACTCAAAAAAAGCAGGACCGTTCATCTGGAAGGGCTTTGGAGAGAACAGGAGAATTTGACCGGTGTGCTGGCGGAACACCTGTTTCAGGTCCTGGACCAGAAACAGGTCATCGAATTGATCGCCTTGAAATGGATCTGGGTTATTTTCTCAATCTGTTGCGAAATATTGAGATGGGCCGGTCCGGCAGAATCGTCATTTTCAATGATCAGGGACGGGAGCTGGCCCGTTTTGAAAGCGGCGGTCTGGCAGTCGGAGATCCGCTGCCGGAAACAATGATTCTTCGGCTGGCCTCGGGCAGATCAGGGCAGGGGGAGCTCCAGGACCCGGTGTCCGGCACGTTTTTTTATTCATATCTGCATGTCAGGGATTATCCCTTCATCATCATGATCAGTCAGGGAGCGGAAGACTTTTTTTCCGCGTTTGAGCAGTACCGCGTCCGGGTGATCGGTAGTCTTTCGATCCTCACCGCCCTTTGCGGTGCCGGACTGTTTTATCTGCTGACCCTGCTTGACAAAAACTCCCGGTACCTGCATGCGCTGGCGGAGATCCCCGGAGAAGAGGATATTTCTCCGGTGGTGGAAAAAATAATCGCTGCGGTCTCAAGCCCTTATGAAGATCTGGAAGGCCACCGGATCGTGACCAGCCCCAGTATCGGCATTGCGGTATACCCCCGGGACGGGTCGACCATTGAATCTCTGCTTTTGAATGCCGATGCGGCCATGTACAAATCAAAGCAGTCCGGACGGTGCCGGTGTCGATCAATGTATCCCCCCGGGAACTCATGGATCCGGCCTATGCAGACAGATTTTTCACCACCCTGGCGCGGCACGGGACGTCTCCCCGGGATATTGACATCGAAATCACGGAGAACGCGCTGATCCGGGACAGGAACATGGTTGTTTCCAATCTGGAAATCCTTCATTCCAAGGGGGTGACGATTTTTCTGGATGATTTTGGCAAAGGGTTTTCAAGTCTGGAGCATATCCGGTCCCTTCCCATCCAAGCCCTGAAAATTGACCGCAGTTTTGTTCAGGATGTCCGCAACAGCCACCAGGACAATCCGATCATATCCTCGGCCGTTATTCTGGCCCATAAGCTCCACCTGACGGTGGTTGCCGAAGGCATCGAGACCCATGATCAGCTGGTCCATCTAAAGGTACTGGACTGTGATCAGGTCCAGGGATATTTTTTCAGCCGGCCCCAGCCCGGAGAAATCATCCGCGAGTTTATTATTTCACCGGTAAGGAGTATCACGTCATGATGATTGTCAAAAAATGGGTTATCTGCTGCATCCTGTTGGTGTTATTGGGGAGTGGTCCCGTGAATGGCGGATCATTTGACTCGACCGCCACCCATTCTCCGCTGTATTTTTCTCTGGTCCCCAAAAAAAATGTAGACCAGCAGATTTCGGAACTGACCCCGCTGCTGACACTGCTGGAAGACGAGCTGAACCGGCCGGTCATCACGGTCCATCCCCACTCCTATCAATCCGTGATCGAAGGCCTGCTGTCGCAAACCATTGATCTGGCCATTCTCGGACCTGCGGCCTATGCCAGGGCCCGTGCCAGGGACAAAGGGATCGAAGCGTTTGCCGCATTTGCCCGGAAAAAAGGGGTGGTGACCCCCCGGGGCAGTTTCTATTACAGTGTGCTGTTCATTCTGAAAAACCGTGGAGAGATGAGCATTTCCGATTTGAAAGGCACACGGGTGGCCCTGACGGATCCGGCCAGCACATCCGGATCGGTCATCCCGCACCGGTCTTTTTCAGGGGTTGTCTGCGCTCCGCTGACCGATTTTTTCGGCACCCTCATCTATACGGGCTCTCATGACCGGTCCATCCAGTCCGTGGTCAACAATGATGTGGACGCGGCGTTTGTCTCATCCGCAAGAATTGACGAAGCCATCGAGAAAAAACAATTGTCTCCTGATCAGGTGGTGATTCTGTGGCGCTCGGAACCGATCCATTCCGACCCGTTTGTATTCAGCAGCCGCCTGGACAGTGCATTGAAAGACCGGATCAGACAGATCGTTTTGTCGGGTTCGCCGCGGCTGTCAGGCATGCTTGAAACCATGCAGCTCGTGGGTATCGTCCCGGTCAGTGACGAGGATTATCAGCCCATTCATGACATTGTCGCGGAACGGGATCTGGACAATTGAGCGTGATTCAATGATGACAGGGAAAAAAGAGAATCAGGACGGACCGTATTTTTCGATAAACGTTTCCACGTCGTACAGGTCCCTGAATCCCTGTTCCAGCTTTTCCCGGGGCCAGTCCCAGAAACGGATTTCCAGGAGCCGGTCGATAATCCGGTCGGGAAACCGTTTTTTGACGGGTCTTGCCGGGGAACCGGCCGCGATCTCGTAGGGCCCCACGGGCCGGTTCCGGGTGACCACGGACCCGGCCGCCACCACGGCCCCGTCGGCAATGGCGGCCCCGGGCATCACATAGACCCCGTGCCCCAGCCACACATCATGACCGATGGTCACGGCATCCTGCCGGCGCCATTCAAAGAACGCCTCATCATCCTGGTCGGCAAACCCGTACTGCCGGCACCGGTAGGTGCAGTGGCTCTGGGTCACCCGCTGGTAGGGGTGGTTTCCCGGATTGATCACGCAATGGGACGCGATGGAGGAGAATTTGCCGATATCGCACCAGATGGCCCGGACACAGGTGGACAGATAGGAATAATCCCCCAGGGTGATTTCATTGCAGAAACATCCTGCCTCCACTTCCGTGTACTCCCCGAACCGGGATCGGATCACCGTGGATGATTCATGGATCAGCGGGCGGGAAAACAGTTTTTTTTCCACCAGTTCTTTGTTGGCGGCCACATGGGTGATGTCGTGCATGGCACCGGTCCTTTCGGCTGAAAAATGATGGGATTCACAGTTCCGGACAGTTATCCGGCATTTGTGTTGGGATAGGGTTACCAGAGTATGATGATTGTGTTCGGATCTTGATCCGCCTGAGGTGCCGGTCGATGGGACGGGGTTGCCAGATGAAGCCGGCGGTCACATGGCCTTGAACAGGTGGGTATAGGCCCGGCTCACAGGGATTTCCCTGTCCGTATCCGCCAGCCGGATCACCATCTGGCCGGTGAAGGACCGGTGGACGGCCTGGATCTTTTCCAGGTTGACAATGGCGTTCCGGTGGACCCGCCGGAACTGGTCCGGGTCCAGCCGGTCCGCCAGGTCTTTGATGGACGTTTTGATCAGAAATTCATGGGAGACGGTCTGGACAATGGTGTATTTGTCTTCGGCCTTGAAAAAAATCACCTGGGCCACGGGGATGAACCGCAATTCTTCCCTGGTTTTGACGGTGATCAGGGTCAGGTGATCCGGGGGATCCCGGTTTTCAATGAGCCGGATCACTTTCCGGATCTGTTCCCGGGATGCCGGCTCCGGGGCTTGGCACCGATGTCTGAGCCGGGCGATGGTGACGGCCAGGCGGTCCGGGTTCACGGGTTTGAGAATATAGTCCACGGCCTCGCTTTCAAAGGCCTGGACCGCATACTGGTCATAGGCCGTGATGAATACGATGCTGCACCGGCCCCTGAATTGTTTCGCCACGTCCAGGCCGGTCATGCCCGGCATCCGGATGTCGAGAAAAGCGATGTCCGGTGCAGTCCGCTCCATCAGGGCCAGGGCTTCCGGGCCGTTCCGGGCCTGGCCGGTGATGATGAGTTCCGGCCACAGCAGTTCCAGGTGCCGGACGACACTGGCCCGGATCAGGTCTTCATCATCGGCCACAATGGCGGTCAGTGGTTTCATGGCAGTTTTTCAGGGAGTTGTTGGAAAAATTTGATGAGGAAGTCTCGGTGAACCATACTCAATTTCAGCTTTAAAATAATAATCTTCATAATTTTTTTGGAAATGTCAATCATAGATTCTCAAATGGTTACAGAAGTTTGAATTTTTTTCTTGCCATAATTTCTTCCGACCTGATATATTTCAACATATCGTATCTATATCAGGTCAAAGATAATATTTCAAATTTTGGAGGATTTCTGTGGCTTGGTTGATACTAACAGCCATGCCCTGACGGGCACAACAAACCATGAAAGAGTTTAGCGGGGTGACCTGTTCTTTCATATAAATTTCTTGTCTGTCAAACAAAACTGTCCGCGTATCAATAACACAAACGGGGTTTCCGGAAAGTGATGCCAGGGCAGATTTAGATCAAACAATCGCCTCATATCCCTATTGCCAGGATTATTGTTTAACTGCTTAAGTAAGGATTATCACAAATGCCAGTAATCAGCAGGTTTCTCGGAATCATCATTTCAATGTATTGGGATGATCATTTGCCTCCTCATTTCCATGCTAAATATGGAGAATATGAAATAACGGTGACAATCGAATCCGGGGTTGTCGAAGGAAAATTCCCAAGAAGAGCGTTGAAATTGTTACTTGAATGGTATGAAATCCATAAAGGTGCATTGACTGAAAACTGGGAACGATGTCGAAATAAAGAAATGCCTAAACAAATTGAACCATTGGAGTAAAATGATGATTTTACATGTTACAGATGCAACATATGTAAAAGATTATCTTATTGAAGTTACATTCAACGATGGGAAAAAGGGAATAGCTGATTTAAGTCAATCTCTGCAAGGAACGGTTTTCGATCCCCTGAAAAACAAAAAAACATTTTCACAGTTTAAAGTTGATCCTGAATTGGATACCATCGTGTGGCCTAATGGAGTAGATTTGGCGCCTGAATATCTATATTATCAAGCATTTAAAAATGAACGTGAGTTGCAGGCCCTATTCAAAAAGTGGGGGTATATTGCCTGACAGGGGCACCTGAATCGTGGCCAGGGTGCCGGCGGGGCGGTGTTGCGTCAGGGTCACCCGGGCGCAGTTCCCATAGATGCTTTCCAGGCGGCGGTTCACATTGTTCAGGCCGACCCCGGCCCGGACACCGGCTTCATCCAGCCCGGCCCCGGTGTCGGACACCGATATGACCAGGTCCCGGCCCGACACCCGGCAGTCAACGGTAATCTTTCCACCGTCCAGCAGAGGTTCCAGGCCGTATTTGAGGGCATTTTCCACCAGGGGCTGAATCACCAGGGGCGGAAACGGGAGGTCCGGCAGGCCGGTGTGATCCATGATCTCAAAGTCCAGCCGGGACCCCATCCGGACCTTGAAGATGTCGAGATACCGGCGGACCAGGTCCAGTTCCCGGGACAGGGTGACCATCTCCTGGCGGGTCCGGTCCAGGGAAATCCTGAGGTATTCATTCAGGTCCATGAGCATCTGCCTGGCTTTGTCCCCATCCGTGTCCATCAGGGAGAGGACGTTGGACAGGGTGTTGAACAGAAAATGGGGTTCGATCTGGGCCTGGAGAAGCCGCAGCGAGGTCATGGCCGCTTCTTTTTCCATTTTCAGGCGCCGGATTTTTTCTTCCCGGATCTGCTGTTCCGATGCCTTCAGCCGTTCCCCGGCCAGAAAGAAATAGGTGATGGGAACGCCGAATATCAGGCCGAACACCCCGATCTGTAAGAACACCCGGGTATATGCCATGGACCATTCATCCAGAAAATACAGATACCCCCCGGACAGAACCCCGCCGGCCGTCACCCCGGCAACCAGCCCGGCGGCAATGGCGGGTATCAGCCATTTTTTCAGAACAATTTCGCTGACAATGACGGCCTGGCGGACACACAGGCAGATGGACAGGCCGGTGAGCTGGGAGATCACAAAGACATCCGGAAACCGGGAATCCGGGATCACCATGAAGTGCAGCACCAGGGCAATGCCCGTGTTGAACACGGCCGTGACCGCCAGGGGGTTTATGATCGATGTTTGTCCGGGCATGGCTCAATTTACTAAACCCGGCCGGCAAGTGCAATGCCATTCATCCCTGTATACGGCCGTTCATCGCTTTCATGCCGCCGTTCATCTGTTTTGTGTTGGCCGGGTGGAAAACCGGGTGCATATTGCTGGAAAACGGCAGGGCAGAAGCCCTGTCATGAAACGGTGTCGCAATGATATTTATGAGAGGGAGAACCGAATTTATGAGATGGAGAAACGCAATGAAACCTGTTTGGGTTGTTTGGGTGATGGCCGCCGTTCTGACCGCAGCCACCCTGGCCACGACCGCGTCAGCCCAGTCGTCAGGCCCGGCAGTTTCGGCCGGACCGGACACCTGCCGCCTTGAGATCCTCTTGACCGGGTTTGGCAGCGACCAGGGCCGGGCAAAGCTGGCCCTGGTCAATTCCAGGGAAAGTTTTGAATCGGATGACTCTCAGTTCATGGGGATCAACCGCCCCGTCATCCGGCAGCAGGTGCGCCTGACCCTGACCGTTCCTTTCGGGGAATATGCCGTCAAGGTGTATCATGATGAAAACGGCAATGACCGTCTGGATACCCGGATGTTCGGCATCCCCAAGGAACGGTTCGGGTTCTCCAACAACGCCCGGGGCACCCTGGGGCCCCCGGATTATTCCGAGGCCCGGTTTGTGCTGGACACAGCAGACCATGCCATTGCCATCGAACTCAGGTAAAGACGGCCGGGAAACCCGGATCACAGATTGTTTTTATATGAAAGTGGTTATGTGATTATTTGATCATGCGGGGACTGAGCGCTTTCATGCTTGGTTGTGCCCGCAAAGGGCATGGGGGTTATATGGAACAGCATAGTGGAAAGGACAGTCTCATGACATCATCCGGATGGATCAGGCAGAGTGCAACACAGATGAACACACAGCCGGACACGCAGATGAACCGGCAGATGAACCGGCGGGCCTTTTTCAAAACCCTGGCCCTGGCATCCAGTGCCGCCCTGGTGGACTGGACCGGCATGGGAGCGCTGGCGGACAGTGTCCAAACCAAGGCGGATTGTCCCGTGGTGATCATCGGCTCCGGCCTGGGGGGGCTGGTGTGCGGGGCCTATCTTGCCCGGTCCGGGTTTGATGTCACCCTGCTGGAACAGCACAGTATCCCCGGGGGGTATGCCACCTCATTTGACCGGGGGGATTTCACCTTTGACGTGTCCCTGCATGCCACGGTGGCCGAACATGCCATGCCCCAGATGATCCTGGAAGACTTGGGGGTGTGGAAAGACCTGGATGTGGCCTACACCCCGGAACTGCGGCGGATTGTCACGGACCGGTTTGACATCACCCTGCCGGCCAAAGACCCGGAAGGGGTCAAAGCCCGGTTGTCACAACAGTTTCCCCATGAAGAAAAAGGGATTCACGGGTTTTTCACCCAGATGGAACAGGTGATTTCAGCGCTGTGGGGCGGCGGGCCGTCCCATGGCGGCATCATGGAAAAACTGGAAGCCCTGACCCTGTCCCAGTGGATGGCCCAGCATGTGTCAGACCCGGATGTCAAAGCCTGCATGGCGGTATTCTCCCCCTATTACGGGCTGTCCCCGGAGGAACTGAACGCCCTGTTCTATGCCATTGCCACAGGCGAGTACCTGGTGCTCGGGGGCCAGTATTACAAGGCCCGGTCCCAGGACCTGAGCAATACCCTGGCACAGGGCATTCAGAATTCTGGCGGCCGTATTCGTTACAATACCCGGGCGGAACAGATCCTTTTTGCCCCGGACCACACCATCACCGGGGTGAAAGATCACCAGGGAACCGTGTATCCGGCCAAAGCCGTGATTGCCAACTGCCCGGTACCTGCCCTGGTGAACGCTCTGGTGCCGCCGGAGGTCCTGCCGGCATCATTTGCGGCACAGGCGAAACAGCGACGGCCCTCCCTGTCCAGTTTTGTGGTGTGGCTGGGGCTCAACCAGACCCTGCCCGGTATCACGGATTACGAAATCGACCTGGCCGGAACGGCCGGCACGCCGGGAAATCCTCTGTTCAACCCCGCCGACCTGGCGGAATCCGGCATCGGCATCACCATCTACGACAATCTGTTCAAGGGATATTCCGCCGAAGGCAAAACCACCCTGACCCTCATCTGCCTGAGCGACTACGCAAGGTGGCAGAAATATGAAACCGATTATTTCAACAACAGAAAACAGGCGTATCACCGGGAAAAAGAGCGGATCGCGGCCCGGTTCATCCAGCGGGTGGAAAAGGCCCTGATCCCGGGCCTGTCAGGCATGATCGAGGAGATGGAGATCGGCACGCCCCTGACCAATGTGTTTTATACCGGCAATACGGGCGGCGCCATTTACGGGTATGACCGGAACCGGCCCCACCTGGAGTCCAAAACCCCGGTCAAAGGGCTCTACCTGGCCAGTGCCTGGTCCCATGGCGGCGGATACACCCCGGTGATGATGGGCGGCCGGCAGACCGCACTGCAGGTGATCAAGGATTTCAGGGCTGCCGAACAGGCATAAGTTCGATGGTCCGAGTCATGGATCCGGGGGGAGAACACCAGTGCAGGTGGGCTGTTTATTCCATTGCCTCTGCCAGCCTGATGTCTCCCCTGAGTAGATCATTGACAACGGAAGATCTGTCAATTCCCTTTCTGGCAGCGATTTTCTCGACAAAGGCCGAAACTTCGTCATCCAGATATATGGGGATGTTCAACTTCATATTCTGACGATAAAATTTGCCTCTCTGGCCCTTTGAAAAATCATATTCCTGTTTCATTTTATTCACCATATGTTTGGATTTCCTGTCTGGTTGCTTTTCGGCTGGAAATAATCCTGATCTTTACAACATTGTCATTTTCTTCTTGAAAAGTGTGGATTACAATCAGCAGCCTCCCTTTTTCCGAAAGGCCCATCGTGATCCATCTGTCTTCCGATTCACTGTGGTCCGTGTCAAATATGGAAAGCGCATTAGCGTCTCTGAATACTGTGGCTGCTTCATCGAATGCAACGCCGTGTTTTTGCTGGTTCTCTGCGGCTTTACCTATGTTCCAATCGAAATTGTAATCCATTGGCATTTTCCAAACAGATTAAGATGCATCAGACAGTTCTAAATTCGTAATCTTAGTATAGATGAAGCTGACATTTCAAGGGATTTCATGAATGCTTCCTTAGTGCACCCGGCGGGTCATTGATCGGCATAACCCCACCAACAAGTGAAATGATGACTCATCAATCGAATATTAATCCGTCAAAATATGGGTGTCGGAGGGTGTCTTCTCTCATCGGGCCGGTTCAATGCCTCATCAAGAAATGGGATTACGGCTTCTGCCAGCTCTTCCGGCGCTTCCTCCTGGACAAAATGCCCGGCATGGGGCACCCGGACCGACCGGGCCTGGGGAAATACTCTCTCCCAGTGTTTCAGCTCCTTTTCCCGGAAAGCGATGTCCTTCATGCCCCAGACAATCAGCGCGGGTGTGTGTTTCAGCACAGAAAGGTTGTCCCGGAGCTGACCCAGCCAGGGGGTTGCCCCGATGATCTGCCCGGGAAACACCAGGCAGCCTTTCCGGTCTTCAGGCAATGCCAGGGCGTTGAGATAGTGGGCATGAACGGCAGGGGTCAGCCTGGCCGGATCCCCGAACGCTTTCCGCATGATGCTTCTGGCAAAGAAATTGTACCGCCGGATCAGCATCCGGCCGATGGGACCGCCCACAAACCGGCTGAACGCGATGTAGTAGGGATCCCGGTTCACCGGCCAGGCCCAGGTGTTCAAAATGATGATCCCGGCGACATTTTCCGGGTGGGCCGCGGCATAGGACAGGCCGATGGGGCCGCCCCAGTCCTGCACCACCAGGGTGATTTTCTCCAGGCCCAGCCCCTGGATCATCCGGGTCAGGTTGGCGGCATGGTCTTCAGGCAGATAGGTCCAGTCTTCCGGTTTTTCGGACAGGCCGAACCCCAGGTGATCCATGGCGACACACCGGTAATCGCCCCTTAGCTGTTTGACCAGGCGGCGGTACAGAAACGACCAGGTCGGGTTGCCGTGCACCATGACCACGGGAAAACCGTGACCTTCGTCAATGTAATGCATCCGGCCCGCCGGTACCTGAAAAAAAAGAGAATCGAACGGGTATTCTATCCGGTTGATCCAGTCGTTCGCAGGGGACATTGGATTTTCTCCGATGATTGTCTGTCGGTAATAGTCATTATTTCTGCTGCCGCATCCAGCCGGCGGCAAGGTTCTTTTTTTGGATCCGGGTCCGGGTGTCTTTGGAATCTCCGTTCGACCTGTAAAGGGCCTTGAAAAGCGTTGGTCCCATCAGACAAGTGATAATGGCCAGCAGGATAATGGCATCTTTGAAGGCCTCGGTGATAAATCCGAATTCCAGGCCGAGGGTGGCCGCCACAATGATGAGGCTCAACCGGGACGTCATGAGAAAACCTACGTGCAGGGAATTGAGAAAAGACAGTCCGGCGAACACGAAAAGCAGACAGGGCAGGATCTTGACCAGCAAGGCAATCCCCAGCAGTTTGCCGGTAAACACGAGCTGACCCATGGACAGGACATTGGCCAAATCAAACTGCATGCCCACATGGATGAAAAACAACGGCACCAGAAATCCATACCCGAAACCGGACAGTTTCTGCTCGAGATGTGTTTTTTCCCTGAACACAATGGAAAGCAGGGCCCCTCCCATAAATGCCCCCAGGACCGGTTCCAGATGGGCCAGCTCAGACAGGGCCACAAATAAAAACAGCAGGGCCAGGGAAAACCGGACCCCCAGTTCCTGGGAATCCCGGTCCGCCAGCAGCCGGTCCGTTTTTTCCGGATACCACCAGGCCAGAAACTGGATCAGTTTCAGCAGAAGACCGAATCCGATAAACAGGGGCAAGGGGCGCAGAAAATCCCAGCCAAATCCGTTCTGGTGCCACAACAGAAAAAAAGTGATGGCGAAAAGGGTGAGAAAATCAGCCAGGGTGGCGGCGATCAGCGCTTTCTGTCCCAAAGGCGTCTGGCTGGCACCGGTATCCTTGAGGGTCGGCACCACCAGGCCCAGGGAGGTGGTGGACAGCACCAGCCCCAGGTACAGGCCCTGTCCCAGCAGGACAGCCGC